>Ga0182015_10001307_pt1 | contig 33327 bp, 25 predicted proteins | sample 712P3MmetaG_FD_120478 | JGI IMG/M metagenome (GOLD analysis project Ga0182015, IMG submission 120478) | Permafrost microbial communities from Stordalen Mire, Sweden - 712P3M metaG | ecosystem: Environmental > Terrestrial > Soil > Wetlands > Permafrost | place: Sweden: Stordalen | collected...
CAGAAAGTGCCATCCATCGCGGTTCCCACCACTTCGATGGATCCGTCCGCCCCGAGCATCTGCGGAATCAGTTTTCTCATCAGCGCGGAATCGTCCACCACCAGCACGCGTACTTTGTTCATGCCTGGACTCCGGGAGCCGCACGATATGCCAGGCGCGTTCGGTCGTCATGGTTCAGCAACAGTCCAAAGTTCGTCATGCCCGCTTCTTGCGGGCGCGAGCGTGCTATGTGTTCCACCACGGCCGGCAGGTTGAGGATCAGGACAACCTTTCCGTTTCCCAGGATGGAAGCCCCGTTTATCAAATCGGTAGCGAAGGTCTGATCGTCCAAAGCCTTGATGACTAATTCTTCTTCTCCCTCCAATGAGTCGACGATCAGCCCGTATTTCTTTTCTCCAACCATGATCACGAGAACGAAAAGCTTGCTGGCCTTCCGGTCGCCCGCCGTCGTCGCCGGGCGTCCCAGCCGCAGCAAGGGGAGCACTTGGTTGCGCAATTGCAAAACTTCGTAGTTATCCACCTGATGAACTTCGGCTTCCGTGGTGCGGGCAATCTGGCTCACTGCATTCAGCGGGATGGCATACAGGCGCCCCTCCACCCAGAACAGGAGGGCCTTGATAATCGCTAGGGTGAGCGGCAGCTTGAGGCGAAAGGTTGTGCCCTGGCCGGGACGAGTCTCAATGTGAATCGTGGCCTTCAGCCGATGCAGAACGCTTTGCACCACATCCATTCCGACTCCACGGCCGGAAACCTCTGTAACTTCTTCGGCCGTACTGAATCCCGGTCGGAAGATGAGTTCCACGGTTTCGGCTTCGCTCAGGCGCGCGGCTTCTTCCGCCTTGATCATTCCGATTTCGATGGCCTTCGAGCGGATCTTCCGCGCATCGATTCCCCGACCATCGTCGCTGATCTCGACCACCGCTTGATTGCCCTGATGAAGTGCGTTCAGCCGGATCTTTCCGCGCGGAGGCTTGCCCAGGCCTCGGCGTTGCTCTGCAGGTTCAATGCCGTGGCTGACGGCGTTTCTCACGAGATGGGTGAGCGGTTCGGCGATGGCGTCGAGAATGCCTTTGTCTAGGTCGGTCTCCTGTCCGCTGACTTCGAGATCCACTTCGCGGTCGCACTGTCGAGCCACATCGCGCACAATGCGGGGAAAGCGGCGGAACAATTGATCCACCGGGACCATGCGGATTTTCATGACCGAGCGCTGCAAATCATTCAATACTCTTGATTGGAAAGCCATGGCATCGGCGAATTTTCCGCGCAGGAGTTCCTTGGGATAACGTTTGCCGAACTCGTTCAGCGCTTGCTGCAGCATCGACTTGCCAATGATGAGTTCTCCGACCAGGTTGAGGACGCTGTCGATTCTTCCCGCCTCCACGCGCAGAATGTTTTCCGTGACCGCCTGCGCCGCCGATTCCGGCCCCCAGCTCTGAGCCTCGACCGAACGGGGTTCGACTGGGACCGTTGTCGCCGGAAGTGGAGTCCCCGAGAACGCGACTGCCGGAGCCTGAGTTGCCGGATCTTCCAGCCTTGCGGGTTCGGCCGAGGATGTTGGGGGCGTCAGGTTGACTTCCGCCGAAGCCGAAGCGGCGCTTCGGGCCGCAAGCAAGAGGATGCTCACATCCCCGGCGATGGTCGGAATCCTGCACTTGGCTGCGATCTGCTCCTCGGACTGCGAAGTGGCCAAAACGAATTCCACCTGCTTGGTGGCCGCCGCCGTTTTAGCCCCGGGCCGTACCACCAGGACCTGGCCGGCCCCGCTGATTCCATTCTGGATCAGCTGCCGTGCCGCGATCGGCATGGTGCAGTGAGGATCGATCTTTACCACGACGTCATAAAGCGCAAGGCCGGCGCTCTGCGCCTCCGCGATGGCGCGCTTCTCCGCCTCCGTCCAATCTTTGCTTGCCTTCAGATCCGTGGTTGACGTCCGATTCGATTCGGAAGTTTTTTCCCTGCGCCGCGAGGTCTTGGTGGCGGGCGCAGAGGTAAGCTCGTCGATTCTCCGGCGCAGAGCGTCGGTTGCGGGCATCCGGCTTCCGTCGTGGTAGGAGGCAAGCATGGCCGCGAAAACGTCCGCCGCCGCAAGTGCGATCTCCGCCACCGCCGCATGCGTGCCGGCAGCTTCCATGGAAAGCGCGTCCTCAAAGTGGTGCGCCAACTCGCTGAGTTCGCGCAGCCCGCAAGCCGCCGAATCGCCCTTCAGCGTGTGAACCGTCCGGCGGATCGAACGCACAATCTCCTCATCGCCCGGTTGCTTTTCCAGTTTCAGAGATTCTTCGTTCAGCGCCTGCAGCAATTCCTGCGAGGTTTCAAAGAACAACTCGCGCAGCTCCAGTCCGCGGTCGTCGGGGAAATCTGTCACTCGCGCACCTCGATCCGCTGATACGCCGTCCCGCTATCGCGGTGCACCATCTGGAATTTGTCGGTCAGGCCGAGAAGGCTTTCCGCATGCCCCACGAAGAGATAGCCGCCCGGATTCAGGCAGCGATAAAATTTTTCGACGAGACGCTTCTGTTCTGCCTGATCGAAATACATCATCACGTTGCGGCAGAAGATGACGTCGTTGCGCTGCGGCAGGTACTCGGTTTTCAGGTTATGGAAATCGAAATGAACCATCTCTTTGAGCGTCTTCTTGATCACGTAGCGGTCGCCAATCTTGTCGAAGTAGCGCAAGCGGAAGCCGTAATCCACAGTTCCCATCTGGTGCTCGTTGTAGGCGCCTTCCTGTCCAGTTCGCAATACGGAGTAACTAATGTCGCTGGCCAGGATTTCCACCCGCCACGGCGGCGGGATCAACGGCTTGGGCAAGGCGATTTCAACCGGCAATGGATTGCGCAGGTAGTAGTAAGCCAGGGAGTCGACGCACATCATGGCCAGGGTGTAGGCCTCTTGCCCGGTGGAGCAGCCCGCACTCCAGATACGAATGGAATATTCCCGGTGCGCTTGTTTCTGCTTGAGCAGATCCTCCAGCACATGCTTCTGGAACAGGTCCAGTTGCGCCTTGTGCCGGAAGAAACTGGTTTCATTCACCGTCAGGTTTTCTACCAATTTGGCGAGTTCCGTCTTGCCATCCTGACTGATCAGCAGACGATAGTAGGCATAGAAGGAATCTGCCTTGCATTCCCGCAATCGTTTCAGCAGGCGATCTTGCAGGAAATGCGTGCGGCGCTCATCGAAATGCATGCCGCACTCCTGGTACACGAGCGCCTGCAGAAGGCGAAGTTCCGCCTCCGTCAAGATGGGCGCCGGTGCCGCTCCGAATGAGCTCATGCTTTCCCTCGTCCTCTGCGCCTGTGGCTCGAATCGGACTCCATCAGGCTCTCCCGTCGCATCACTTGGCCGCCGCTCGTGCTTCGGCCTTGGCTGGCTTGCCCTCCGCGGTCACTTTCGAGAGCAGCAAGCTCGCCGGAGCCAGCAACTTGCTCATGTCGAGCAATACGATCAGCCGGCCTTTGACCTTCCCCAATCCGGTGACACAGTTCAGGCCACCCTCCTGAAATGCCGCGGGCGGCGCTTCCACGTCTTCGCAGGGAATCTTCACCACTTCGGACGCCGAGTCCACGATCAATCCCGCGAGCCTTCCGGAGTGCTCCACGACGAGAATCCGGTTGCCTTTTTTCAGCGCGGTCTGCTTGATGCCGAAGCGCTTCCGCAGGTCCATGACGGAAACAATCTTGCCCCGAAGATTAATCACGCCCTCCAGATATTCCGGCGCATCGGGGACGGCGGTGATCTCCGGCACGCGCACGATTTCATGCAAGGATGTGATCGGCACGCCATAGGTCTCGCGCCCGATCTGGAAGCCCACGATATGGAGTTCGCGACTCATCGCCGTTCCCGGTAGCTCCTGCTGACGTTTCTAGTAACGCGATCCCGCGGTTGCACGGTGCGCGTTGGAATGTTTCTCTTCCGGCGCGGCCAGCCGTGACGCCGACTCATCCAGCGTGAAGCGATCCATGAAATCGAGCAGGCCGCGCGACATCTTCGACATCTGTTCGGCGGAAGCCGCCAGCTCGGTGGATCCGGAGGTCGACTGCTGCACCAATTCGCGCATCCGCTCCATGGCTTTCACCACGGCCTGCGCTCCCGAGGCTTGCTCCTCCACGGCGGAGTTGATTTCGTGCGTGATCTCGTTCAAACGCGTCGTAGCGCGGGCAATCTGCGACGAACCGTGGGACTGTTCGTTGGTGGCTGCGCCGATCTCCTGCGCGAACTTGTAGACCTCGGTCACTACGTTTGAAATCTTGCGCAGCGCCGCATTCAGCTCTCCGCCCAGATCCAGGCCTTCGTTCACGATGCCGGTCGAGCGGTCCATGTTTTCGACAGCCTTGCGCGCCTCCTTCTGAATGCTTTGAATCAGTTCGGAGATTTCCTTGGTCGACTGTGCCGATTTTTCCGCCAGCTTGCGCACTTCGTCGGCCACCACCGCAAATCCCAACCCATGCTCGCCGGCCCGTGCCGCCTCAATGGCTGCGTTCAGCGCCAGCAGGTTGGTTTGTTCCGCCAGGTCGTCGATGACTTCGATGATCTTTCCGATATCATCGGCGCGCTGTCCCAGCGCTCCGATGATTTCTCCGGAGCTGGTAATGGTCGCGTTGATGCGGTTCAGGCCGTCGGTGGCCTTCTCCATCGTGGTAATGCCGCTATGCACTTCTTCGCGTGAGCGGTTGGAGATATCGAGCAGCACTTTGGCCGTGTCGGCCACGCGCTGGATCGAAGCCACCATCTGATCGATGGAGGCCGAAGTCTCACTCACGCTGGAAGCCTGCACCTGCGTGCTCTTCACCATGTTCTGCACGTTCACGCTCATCTCATGCATGGTGCTGGTGACTTCATCAATGGCCGAGGATGCCTGCAATCCGACCTTCGCAGAATCGTCGGAAGCATTCGCCACCTGGCCGGATGCGGTTGCCACCTGGGCTGAAGCGTCACGCACGCTGCGCACCAGTCGCGCCAGACCTTCCACCATGCGCGCGAAGGCATTACCCAGCGTGTCGTGCGGAGAGCGTGGTTTGACTTCCAGGGTAAGATCTCCGCCCGCAATGGATTCGGAGACGCCCGCCATCTCCTTGAGATAAGTGACCATCTTGGCGAAGGTTCGCGCCAGTTCTCCAATTTCATCTTGCCGGTTTACATCGATGTTGTGTTCCAGGTCGCCGGTGTCGCCAATCTGCCGGGAAACCGTCATCAGATTGGTGAGCGGCCCGGTGATCGACTTGGCGGTGGTGAACGCAACCACGACGCCCAGCCCGAGAGCCAGCAAGGTGCTGACAACCGCGGCCATAATGGTCCAGGTGCTTGCCGTCTCATCGGATTTTCTGCGGGCTTCCACCAGCTTGCGGTTTTCCCCGTCCGCCACATCCAGCGCGTCCGTTGAGTTCTTTACCCAGGAGGAAGCATCTTTTTGGAGGTAGTAAATCTGCAATTCCGCCACGGTCGCGTTGCCGGAGTCGACATCTTTGCGCTTCTCAATCAGCGGCTGGGCAAACTCTTTACTCCACGCCTGCTCCAACTGATCGACTCGGTCCATCGCCGCCCGCTCCTGGTCGGAATTTGAGAGAGACTTGCCCTCCTGCAATTTCAGGCCGAGGGTGCGCAGCCCCTCATTCATCCGGTCGACTTCACGGCTGTCGCCGCTCAGCAGATAATTGCTCAGGTAGAGGCGATTCTGCATCATCTGGAAGCGCACCTCATTGGTAGCGTTTGCCAGCTTGAGCGAGGCGCTGGCACCGTCTTTGGCGTCGTGTTCGCGGTGCACTGCGACCAGGTTCACCAGAAACAGCACCACCACCATGCTGAGAATGATTCCGAAATTTACGTAAAGCTTTTTGCCGATCGTCATGCCGTTTCCTCCCGGCCGCCTCGATGCCCACCGTTCTACTGATGAGGTTCGAACCTGAAATCCACCACGCCCGTGCTTTCTTCCGCCGCCGGTTCGAACCGCCATTTCCTGGCTGCTTCCAGGGCCGCATTCGCTAGCACTGGGTGTCCCCCCAGAATCTTTGCCTCCTTCACCGTGCCGTTCGGAGACACGACCACTTGCACCTTTACCGTGCCCGTGATTTTCATCTTGCGCGCCAAGTCGGGATAGCCCGGCTGCACTTTGCTTTTTGGCCGGCGCATCCCCTCGATCTCAGAAGCCTGAGCTCGAAGGCTAACCGTCGAAGGCCCTGCCAGCATTGCAGCGATTGCCAATACCGCTCCAAACCTGCGTAAAGACACAAGTCCTCCAAGGCAAGAAGCCTGGTGCCTCCTTCGGAGCAACGCCGGGGCCATGCGTCACTTTTAGAAAAAACCAAAGTCACTCCCTCAAATGCGTGCAAAGACAGTACTTATACGAATGTCACATCGTTCCCTATGTACCTCTGAGGGTTCACTGCGTCTCATGTTGGTAAGACTGTGGGATGATTCTCAAACTGAGAGCCCCGACATCGATTTTCAGTCGGGATTTCTCACTTAGGCACTCCCTCTCCCATTTCACTTGACTCAAATTGAGATGAGGGATTAGTTTTCCATTAGATTCAATCACTTATGAGAGTCGGGGAAATCGTTTGTCGGTAGCGGGGGATGCGCTGAGCGCAGGAGACAATTCCACGATCGACGTCCGGATGCACAGTGATTCCGATGAGGCGTTCCAGAAGCTCCTCTTGCGGATTGCCGCTGAGGCTGCGCAACGCTCCCATCCTTCTTCTCTAATCCAACTCTTCTGCCGCGCTACGCGCGAATTCTTTCAGTGTTCCGGGGTGTATTTCTGGCGGCGTCAACCGGGCGATGAACTTGTCGGCGAACAAGCCAGCGGCAAGCTGGCCGAGCGTTTCATCGGATTTCGTCTCTTGCCCCAACAAAGTGTCGTTGCCGCGCAAGCGATGCGCTCCCGCCGCACAATCTTTGTTAACCATGTCAGCTCCGTTTCCTCTCCCGCGGCTCAGGAATTCCACGCTCAGTCTTTAATGGCCGCGCCGGTGGTGGTCTTTGATCAAGTCATCGGCACGGCGGCTTTCCTGCATGATTCCGAAGACAATTTCTTCAACGAAGAACTTGCCGCCAAGGCTACGATTCTTGCAGGACAGCTGGGCAGTCTGCTGGAGGCGAGCCGGCTGGGCGAGGTTTCACGCGATGAACATCGTCACGCCGAGATTCTGGCTGATGTGGCTACCACTCTGCACAGCACTCCCGACGTGGATGCGGTTACCGAAGCGCTCGCCGATCGACTCCGTCTTCTGCTGCGCACCCGGTTGGTCTCGGTTCTTCTGCGTCGCGATGGACCTTTCGAACTGCGTGCGGTATCCGCTGAAACTCCTCAGCTGGCTACTTCATTCCGTGCCCGGCATGATCGCCAGACCATTCGCTTCGCCGCCGATCTGGCGCAACGCGCCGTCTCGGCCGGAGAGGCCATCACCATCTCGGTCAGCAGTGATCAGCACTCGCTGGGCAGCGTGATCTCCTCCGGCATGCTGATTGCCGCTCCTTTCCGCACCGCGCGTACCCAAGGAGCGATCCTGGTGTATCCCCGAACCGACAGCGTATTTACCGCCGAAGAGAAATCGCTGGTGGCCGCGGTTGCCGGCTTCGGGGCCGTTGCCATGGCTCATGCGGAATTGTGTTCCACAGCGCAAAGCCAGGCGCGCGAGCTTCACCAGTTGCTCGAGATCTCATCCCAACTCAGCTCCAGTGGTGACCTGGACCATTTTCTGCAAGCCTTCGTCGTCCGCGCTGCCGATTTCCTCGGCTTCGGACGTTGCTTCATTGGCCTGCTGGAAGACGGCGAGTTTCACGTGCGCCATGTGGTCGTTCGTGGCCAGTCGCAGCGCGCCGACCATATTTTTCCCGAGGGCATCGCCACGCGCGCCTTGCGCGCCAAGGAGGTTTTCTGGTCCGACGACGTCAGCCAGGAGTCCGGTGCCAACCAGCAGATGATCGCACGCTACCAGGCCCGTCAACTCCTCGCGGTCCCCCTGCAAGGGGCCGATGGCAGGGTGCTCGGGATGTTCGGAGTTCTCGACCGCCTTGACGAGACCGGCATCGCGCGCGAGGATATACGCCGAGCTCGCGCCTTGGCCTCGCAAGTTTCCATCGTTCTCGAGGTCGCTCACAACCTGCACCAGTCTGAACTGAATCGCGGGCGCTCCGACGTCTTGATTCGACTGGCGCGCGAAATTGACGGTCTGTTGCGCCTGCCGGATTTCGCCCGCAAATTTGTTGAGCGAGCCGTGGAGTTATCCGGGGCCCGCGCCGGAGCCCTGGCCTTGTCCCAGGATGGACGATTTCACACCGTCGCCCTGCATCCGATGCCCCCCGCTGGCTCGCCCGCGCCGACCGACCATCGCAATCTGGTCAGCGTTGCCGAGGATGCTCCGCCGCTCCTGTTTTCGCCTGCCGATCATCGGGGTCGCCCAATGGGCGACCAGAGTCCCCGGAGCTGCGAGCGCAGGGCTGAATCTCCAGCCGCCGACGTTCGCCTGCGCAACGAAGATCACGCCCTGGAGCAGCGCTTGGCGCAGGCCCTTTCCGATCTGGTTGGCCGGCACGACGATGCCATTGTTTCCGGCTTTGCCACCGATCTGCTTGGTCCGGAATTGGCTTCGAGCCTGAATTGGAACGATTGTGTCGTGGTACGGCTTCCCGGGGCCAAGGGCGACCTCGCGGGTGTGCTCTGCCTTTCCGGACGCTCCCGCCCGCTCTCCGCCGAAGATCGAGACTTGCTCGAAGCCATCGCCAGCCACGCCGCCATGGCGTTGGAAAATGCCCGCTTGTTTACTCGCATCGAACAGGCCAATCGCCACTGGATGGAGATTTTTGACGCCATCACCGACCTGATCGTGGTGCACGATGAAGATGACAAAGTCTTGCGCGTGAACCGGTCCCTGGCTTCCATGATCGGGGTCGGCCCCAGCGAGTTGATCGGCGTCAATATGCGGGCGCTGCTGGCCCTTACCAGCGAACCCACGCTTTATTCCTGCCCCTTTTGCCGCCCCAGGGGCGAAGAAACAGATGATTTTGTTCATCCCGCGCTGGATCGCTCTTACCTGGTTTCCACCTCCCGCGTCCACGGCGCCTCCGGCGAGAGTCTGCAAACCATTCACGTCCTGAAAGACATCACGGACCGCCGCGAGGCGGAACGCCGCTATCGCGAATTGTTCGACAATATTCAGGAGGGATTGTTCTTCAGTACCCCCGAGGGCCGCTTTGTCGAAGTAAACGACGCGCTGGTAAGCATGTTCGGATATGCCAGCCGCGAAGAACTCTTGCAGGTCGATATCCCCACGCAGATTTACTTTTCTCCCGAGCAGCGGCTCCTCCACAGTCAGGCGATGGAAGAGCACGGACATATGCGGAACTACGAGGCCACGCTTCGCCGCAAGGATGGCTCTCCCATCTACGTGCTCATCAATGCCTTCGGCATGTACGACAATCTGGGAAGGCTCGTGCAAATTCGTGGCTTGATGCTCGATGTCACCGGCCTGCACACTTATCAATCGGAACTGCAACGCGAGCGCGATTTCTCCGGCAAGATTCTCAGCAATACGCAGAGCCTCATCCTGGTTTCCGACACCGCCGGCCTGATCAGCTACGCGAACCGTCGCTGGTACGAAGCCGGCTTCGAGCAGCGTGAACTTCTTGGGCGTCCTCTGCTGGAATTGGCCGCTCCCGGTTTCGTGCGTCCGCTCTCCGACGCATTGCAGGCCATTCTGCGCGGCGGACAGGTCGACAACCTCGAATTGCAGATCGTGCGAGCCAACGGCCACCCGGGCCAGTTTTCCGTCAATCTCAGCCCGATGCGCGACGATCAGAACAACATCAACAGCATCGTCGTGGTCATGACCGACATTACAGACTCCGCCGAACTGCGCGGCAAGCTCGTTCACGCCGAAAAAATGGCCGCCGTAGGACAACTGGTTTCCGGCGTGGCCCACGAAGTCAACAATCCATTAACCGCCATCCTCGGCTTCGCCGATCTGCTACTGGAAAATCCTGAGATTCCAGAGACTGCCCGAAAAGATCTTCGCGTCATTTTGCAGGAAGCCCAGCGCACCAAGACCATCGTGCAGAATCTGCTCAGCTTCGCCCGGCAAATGCCGCCGCAGCGGAACCCGGTTCAGCTCAACACCATCCTGCGCAGGACAATTCAACTGCGGTCCTATGATTTCAACAGCCACGGCGTCGATATCTCCGAACAGTTGGACGTGGGGCTTCCGGATGTGATCGGGGACGCTCATCAATTGCAGCAGGTTTTTCTGAATATCCTGAACAATGCCTACGACGCGGTGCACGAAATCGGCCGGCCTGCTCGAATCGAGATCATGACTACAAAGGTCGGCAAATCAGTCGAAGTCTCTTTCCGCGACAATGGCCACGGCATCTCGCAAGCCGATCGCATCTTCGATCCTTTTTTCACCACGAAAGAGGTTGGCAAAGGGACCGGTCTCGGTCTCAGCATCTGCTACGGCATCATGAAGGAGCATGGAGGTGAGATTCTCTGCCACAACAACGCAGACGGCCAGGGAGCCACATTCATTCTCCGCTTTCCCGCAGCGCCCCACTCCGCTTCTCTTGGTGTGGCAGCAGGAGTATTACAAAAATGACAACCCAAGCCATTCAAACAACGTTTCTGCCCGTCCTCCTGATCGAGGACGAGCCCTCCATCATGGCTCTGGTCAGCGCCACACTCGAGCGCAACGGCTACGACGTCGTCTGCACCGAATCCGGCGCCGAAGCCTTGCATCTTTTGGAAAAAGGCAAATACCTCGGAGTCGTTTCCGACATGCGGACACCGGGGGGAGTCGATGGCGCGCAGGTGCATTCCTGGATTTCTGCCAATCGTCCCGATCTCGTCGATAAAGTTGTCATCATTACCGGCGACTACGCCAATGAAGAGACCGTCAGCACCCTACGCAAGATCGGCGTGCTTTATCTTGAAAAACCTTTTCGGGTGCAGGATCTCATCTCTGCGGTCGAAAAGACGATGGGGAAAGCCCGGTGAGCTCAGCATTGTCCAAGGATGAACTCCGCGTCCGTTTACTGGTCGTCGACGACGAGCAGAGTATCCGCAAGCTCTGCATCACGGTGGGCGAAGCGTTAGGTTTCGTCTGCCTCGAAGCCGATAGCGGCGACTCCGCTCTCGGCGTACTCGAAGAGCAACCCGTGCACATGATCCTGAGCGACATGGTGATGCCCCACATGTCGGGCCTCGAATTCCTGGAGAAGGTCAAGAAACTCCTTCCCCGCACCGAAGTCGCGCTCATGACCGGACACGGCTCTATCGAAACCGCAGTGCAAGCGATGCGGCTCGGAGCGTACGACTACATTACGAAGCCGTTTTCTCCACTCGATGAACTGCGGCTGTTCTTGCGCCGCATGGCGGAAAAGGTCCGACTGGTCGAGGAGAATGAATTCCTCCGCCAGCGCATGGATTCCGAAACCGCCGTACACGGGATCATTGGCTCTTCGGCCAAGATTCAAGAAGTCCTGCGCATCGCTTCGCGACTCAAGGATACGCGCACCTCCGTGCTCATCGCCGGCGAAAGCGGCACCGGCAAGGAGTTGATCGCTCGGGCGATTCATTTTCGCGGCGCCTTCGCCAATCGCCCCTTCGTTGCCGTGGATTGCGGATCCCTCGTTCCTACGCTGATCGAGAGTGAACTCTTCGGCTACGAGAAAGGAGCGTTTACCGGCGCCCTCAAATCCAAGCAGGGTCTCTTTCAATCGGCGGACACCGGCTCGGTCTTTCTCGACGAGATCGGTGAACTTCCGCTCGAGTTGCAAGCCAAACTTTTGCGCGTGCTGCAGGAGAAAGAGGTGCGTCCCGTGGGCAGCAATCAGCGCGTAAAAGTGGACGTGCGAGTCATCGCCGCCACCAATCGCGATCTCGAAACTGCCTACAAAGATGGAACCTTTCGCAAAGATCTGTACTTTCGCCTGAACGTGGTCACCGTGCACGTGCCCGCGTTGCGCGAGCGCCGCAGCGATATCCCGATGTTGGTGAATTGGTTTTGCGAACGTTATGCTCCCGGTGCGGACCTGCGTGCCTCCGGCGGCGCCATGAAAGCTCTCATGAACTATGACTGGCCGGGCAACGTGCGTGAACTGGAAAACTGCGTGGAGAGGGCGGTTGCTCTCGGGAACGGGCCGCTGATTGATCTCGGCGATCTCCCTCCCTCCATCGCTAACGGCATTTCCTCCGGGTCTCGGCCGCCCGCGGAATTGGAAAACGAATCGGCATCTGATCTGGCAGTCGCAGGCGAATTCGTTCCTCTTCGGGGAAATGCAACTTCGCAGTCCACGACGGATCTTGAGGACATCGAACGCGCTACGATCCAGCGCGTCTTCGAACAAGTCAAAGGCGACAAAGCGCTCGCCGGGCGCATGCTGGGCATCAGCCGAGCCACCCTCTACCGTAAGCTCAAACGCTACAACATCAGCTGCGCTCCGGCCTCCGAACCATCCAGCCACACCTTGCAGTAACTCGGGGGGAGAGGACGCTCGCTCGGCTTCGCTCCCGGCGGAGCTTTTTCCTCTGCTTTTGACTTTACCGAACTTCGCATCAGAGTCGGCTGACCAGTGAAAAAAGCACCCTGAGAAATCTCAGGGTGCTTGAAAACCCTGGCAAATCAATGGTCAGAGCTCATGTCGAACACCAACGTTCAACCCTATTGAGGCTTTCTCTTCTCCTCTTCCGCCTGCTTCTTTTTCTCCTCAGCTGTTTGCGGCTTCGCCGCGGCGGGCGGAGCCGTGTGCTGCGGCGGACGTTCGGTCGCCGGAGGAGTCTGCCGGGGTGCTGGTTGAGCCGCCGGCGGGCGGTCATTGCGTGCCGCTGGCGGCGTAGCCGGACGTGCTGTCTCCGGACGATTATTCGGTGGTGGCGCAGGTGGCCGATTCGGCTCCGGAGGATTTTCATTTGGTTCCGGACGATTTGCCGGTGGCGTCGCTGCAGGCCGATTGGGTTCTGCTGTAGGTGGCCGAATCGGTTCGGGATGATTCGCATTCGGCTCAGGATGATTGGCGGGTGGAGTCGCTGCGGGCCGATTGGGTTCAGCTGCGGGTGGCCGACTTGGTTCCGGACGATTCGCATTCGGTTCCGGACGATTATTCGGCTGTACCGGGTTCGGCCGGTTCATCTCAGCCGGACGCTCATTGGCCGCGGGAGCATTCCCCGGACGATTGCCCGGTTGATCGGCGACAGGTTGGCCGGGTCGAGCGGCGTTCCCCGGTTGATTGCCGGGATGCCCCATGGTCGGGGTAGCCGGCTTTCCTGTAGGCGCCACCTTTACCATCGGATGCGCCGCCGCTGCTGGACGCAGCGTCTGCATCTGGCTCCGAGCTAATGGTTCGCCGGGATGCGCTGCCAGCGCCGGTTGCTGTTTCGCAAACGGTACGGGTGGCGGAGGCGGAGTTTTCTTCGCGACAACCTGACGATTCGCAACGGCCGCAGGTGGGGCGGTTACGTGACCAGCGCTCGCAGCTTTCGCTCCAAGCACACTCTGTTGCGTGGGGGCCACTGCGACCCTGCCGCTCAACGGCGCCGACGCGATTTGTTGTGCGCTTACTTGGACTCTGGCTTTCGCCACCGGCTGTGCGCTGGTGAAGGCGTGCTGCGGAACCACCATCACCGCACCTTGAACACTGCGGTTTGCATACGTCACATTGGTGATGTTGGTGGAGTTGTTGACGATGGTTGTGCGATAAACGGTGGTTACCTGGGTGACGTTCACCGTCGTATTACTGATATTGACGCGATTCACGTAAGTTTCGCTCACGTGATAGGACGGCACATAAACTTCCCGCGGACCTAAAGGAAACCATCCAACGTTTCCGCCGAATCCTCCGGGCCCTCCGCCAATGAACACCACCAGTGCGGGGGCGTAGACGGCTCGCACTGCCACTGGACCGGCCACCCATCCCCAGCGTCCGCCAACGCTTACCCACCGGCCGTAGTGGAACGGAGCATAGCCCCAGGAAGAGTCATCGACCCAAGTCCATCCCCACGGGGAGATCCAATCCCAATGGCCTTCATGATAGGGCGCCCAGCCGGCGTCCACGCGGTTGGGAAACCAGACGTGTCCGTAGGTGGAATCGTCGCGCCAGTCGCCATTGTCGTCCAGATCGTCGTAGCCGACTACGTCGTGAGACAGGTATTGCGCGGAACGAGAATAGTCATAGCGGTGATCGCGGGTCTCCGACCAACCGTCGAACTGGTCGGGGCTGCCGACTTGCTCGACATCGGCATTCAATGATTCGGTGCCGCTGAAAGTGCCGGACTGTCCGCCATGCAGAGTGTAGGTTTGACCGTTTCCGGTGGCTTGGCCTTCGCCTTCGCGAATGGTAACGACCGTACTGCTGCCGTCTTCGCTGGCGTCAACGCGATAATGGCCGGGCTGCATCGCCGTGAACGCCAGGTTCGGAGTGTCGACCTCGAAGTCGTCATTGTCTTCCAGTCGGCGCACGGTGATGCCAATGGACCCGGAACTAAGTTGGATCTGAACTGTATTGTCGTCGAGGTTGAGGAAAGAGAATCCCGTGTTGGGCGCCAGGCGGATCACCGCAGACCCGAGTTGCACCTCGGCGCGTGAATCCTGATCCGCCCATAGTTTGTCGCCGGTAGTCATGGGACGGTTGGGAACGGCTCCGACCCAATCGTCTTCCCCGGCGGGCTGGAAGGAAACGGAACCTTCCATGTAGCCCAGGCGGGCGACGCGGCCTGGAGGATCGTCTTGATCCTGATCCTGAGCGGATGCGTGTTTTGGCAGAGCGGAGGTTGCCAGTGCGAGCGCGAGCACCGCCCCGCACCGACTGAACTTCTTCAGTGTTGTTCTCATAGAATCTTGATCTCCCCAAGCTAACTCTTAAGTTTAAGTTGGAGTTCCCACGAAACTGTTTTCGCCAACCCGATGCCGGCGGAATTTCGCGTCCATGTCGAATGCTGGAAATTTGCCGCTGCGTCCAGAATTTCCTCGACGTGCCCGCAGCGAATCAGGAGTACCCAGACGAATCGAAAAGCCTTTTGGGTCGGCACGCTTCGTGACCCAAGAATAGCAGGTCAGGTGATACGAAATATTCTCCTGGCAAACGCGGGAGTGTGAGACCGCCGTCTCACACTGAGATCAGAGCTTCGTCGAAGCCCGTTGCGGCGGGGCAAACAGGTCCCTAAGTTACTGACAAATATAGCGCCCCAGTTCTAATCCTTCCGTTCTCTGCTGTGGTCTCGCTCGTGCTTCTGATTCTGTCATAACCGCGTGTTCTGGCTCCCCTAAGCTCTTCCTAACCGGGAAGAGGGGGAGCCCAACCGCATTTCGATAACGGAGTTTTAAGAAACGGATCTCTATTGAGGAGGGAAGGGGCGCTTTGGGGCACTTAGGGACAGCGAGGGCGCGGGAAGCTAGTACAGTAGCGGACTTGGCGCGCTTTTTTCCGGAGGCGACCCCGGTCCGTATTCCGGTAGAGCTCACGCGCAGCAATCCCGCCGGCGCTCAAACGCCGGCTTCTAGTCTGGAAATGCCGCAGGCCGGCTTGGCAGAGAACACCGTGATTGAATTTGGCACCTCGCGCGAAGTTTTATTTGCCTGCGTCACGCCGCTGGAGTTTGCCGACGTGCTGCGCCTGCGCAACTCGGATGGCTCGCTCGATACGGAGGCTTCCGTGGTGGCGGTACAGTATCGTCCAGGCAGGACGATTGTCGCGGCACGTTTCCTCAACGCAGTTCCCAACTGGATCGTGAAATCATGACACAACCAACGCAGCCGGCATCGCCCGCTACGGATCTCGAGGCGCGGTGGGCGAGTGCGCGCCGCTTATTTCCCGTTTACGCCGAACTGGCGCGCGAGTTTGCAATTGACGCGCCGAGTTTTCCCGCGCTCGACGAGACCGCGGACTCACCTGATCGCGAGACCGTGGAGCGCGCTCAGCAATGGTTGCAGGATATGGATGACCGCATCCAGGTCCATCAACTACGGCAGTTTTTGCAAACCACTTCGCTAGTGGATCGCGACGCGCTGGTCGCGCTGCTGCAGCATTTCCTGGCGAAAGCCCCGCGAACCGATTCCTCTCGCGACAAAATCGATTTTCTGCTGGTGCAGTATTTCAGCCAGGGGGCTCCCACCGAACTCGACGACAACGGGGCGGACATCGCATACGTAGCCGCCGGGTTAGAGCCGATCCTCGGCAAGATGGAGCTGAAGCCTCCGGTCTGGCTGAACGCGCTGGATCGGACTTTGGACGCGGCGCGCCGTTGCCGGTCGCTCGACGAGTTGCTGCATGGTGGTGTCCTGGAGCAGGGTCGCAAGGCCAAAGCCCAGGCCGGCGATTTGTTCTACCTTCCCATCGCGCTGGTGGCTTTCACCCGTTTTGGATATTTAATGAGGCGCGTCTTCTTCCGCCTGATGCTCACCGATCTCAACAGCATTCTCGACGGACTGACTGAGCTGGAAGAAAAAGGCGTGGAACTTATCGACTGCCGGCGCGCTCAGTTCTCAGCGCAGGAGCCCATCATACGGCTACGGATGATTTGCCAATCTTGGAAGGTGATGTTCCAGGCGGAATATTCTTCCGGTCAGCCGCTGCGCATGCTGGTGGACTTGCGGTTATCAGTAGACGCTGCGTTAGGACGTGCTGCCGATGCTAACCGCGCAGATAAGTCCCCGGACGAGAGCGCGCCCGACCCAGATCTTGAGGCCCGTGCGGCTGCCGCGACTGGAACTTCAGCTCCCGCAGCAGGCGCGCAGGAAGTCTGGACCAAGACAAGGACTAAGTTTGCGGTAGCGAATGTCCATGCTCCGGAATTTGAAGTTTCCGCCGCACCGCCGGAGTGGAACTCCGAGGACGGTTCCCCCTCGGGGACGAAAAAATAGATGCGGTCAGAAATACTGCGGTTTTGAAAAATTGGAGATCAAGGGATTCCGCCGGAGAGGCGGGTTCAAAGGACGCGCGGCAAGTGGACGATACGACCGTACTGATCATCTCCGACGAGGCGGAATTTTCGCGGAGCATTACCGCGCGCTGGCAAGCCGAGCGCTATGTCCCTACCTTCACCACGCTGAGCGGAGACCTGTGGCCACGCAGTGTGGATAACTTTGAAGTGGCCATCGTCGGACCGTTGCGCCGCGAATTGCTTTCCTTGATTGTGGAACCTCTGCACTCGACTTTGCAGCCTGTGTTCTGCGTTTGCCAGGATGCTCCCACGGCGAAACTGGTGCGCGAGCGATGGCCGCGGACCTCGGTACTGCGCCGTGACCAGGAAAACTGGCTGGATGTTTTGATCTTGGCTGGAGGCGAGGCGGTACAGCGCGCCGGTGCCGAAGCCCGGGCGCGAACGGCGGAACAGAACTGCACAACCCTGGAACGGCAAGCCATGCTCGGCCGCTACATGCTGGAGATGCGGCATGGCCTGAACAATGCGCTGACCTCGCTGCTGGGCAATTCCGATCTGCTGCTGATCGAGCCGGGGAGCCTCTCGGCCGAGGCACGCGGGCAGATTGAAACCATTCGCAACATGACGCTGCGCATCCATGAGGTGATGCAGCGTTTTTCTTCGCTGGAAAAGGAAATGAACGTGGTTGCCCAGCAGGTGGAACGGGATTCCGGAAAGTTTCGCGTGGCGATGGCTGCTGGCGGTTGAAAACGCATTGGCGACAGGTATGGTGAATTCGCAGGCGGAGCGGCCGGGTTGGATTGATCGTATCCCGGCCCTATGCCGATCTGACAGTGGATGGGGGTGCCGGGTTTCCCGCCACGCTTGGGAAAGGCTCTATGCATAGGCTAATTACGACGAGCACGATTCTGGAGCACGAGATTTCGGAATTGCGCCTGCTGGTTGAGCGCCAAACTGGAATTGTTTTGGATTCTCCCAACAGCGTGCTGGCCGCTCGCGTCGCCGATTTTATCGAGACTCAGGGACTGGATTCATCGACGACTCTGCTCGATCACCTTCGCTCTTCCGAGCAGGATCCCTCGAGTCTGCCGTCTTTACTGGATGGATTGATAAATACGAATACTGGATTTTTCCGTCACCCCGGCGCAATGAATGCCTTCATGAGGCAGGTTCTGCCGCAACTCTGTGCTCGCAAGTCGGCAGACACTCCCGGCCCGATCCGCATTTGGAGCGCAGGCTGTGGGACGGGAGAGGAAACCTACTCCATTGCGATGTCGGTATGCGATGCGGTGAATCCCGCCAATGTAAGCAATCCGGTTAACGGCAACGGTACGGGCAAGACCGGCCCACGAAGCGGCGGCATTGCGGAGAGTTTGCAAAGCACTCTGCCTCAGCCGGCCAGGCTCAATGCAGGCTGCTCGATTCACATCGTAGGAAGCGACTTGCTGAGGAACAATATCGAAATGGCGGATCGCGGTGTGTACCCGCAGTCCGCGCTGGATGGCTTGCCGCCGGCTACAATTCGAAATTATTTTTCCAAGATCGGCTCGCCCGCCGTCGCCGCACCCAATGGCGCGCAGAGCGATCTGGAAAGTGACTCGCTCACGTCGCAGAGTTCCACGAGCGCTGCGCACCTGCTGGTGAAGCCCCGGCTACGCAGCCTGGTCACTTTCAATTGCATGAACCTTGCTCGCCCTGGCTACATCGGGCGCTTTGATTGCATCTTCTGCATGGACGTGCTGCCGCATTTCTCTCGCGTGCAGCGACTCGCTGTGTTGGAGCGGCTGCATCTGTATCTTGAGCCGGGAGGCTATCTTTTCCTGAGCCAGACAGAAAAGCTCTCGGCCCCGAACCTGAACTTCCGCTCGGAAACATTCGATGGATACAGCTTCCACCGCAAGCCGCTCGCGGCTAGCGCCGCATACGGGCGGTAAAAAATAAAAGATAACCACAGGGGGACGAAGAGGCGTACAGGCAAGCTCCTCATCCGCCTGTAATCCAATGGCCTCAGAACGTATACGCTGATGGCGCATGGGGGTTGGCACCGCCGTGCGACTCAGGTAGCGACCGCGTCCCACCCCGCACCAACCCGAGTACTGGCCGGACGCTGGAAAATACTCGAGGGCGCACCTCCGTGCCCAGTGATGTGGTCAACCTCCAGCCCTACGCGAGCAAAAACTCCTTCGTCCGCAACTCCTTGATCGTGTCCCGCAGCTTTGCCGCCTTTTCGAACTCAAATCGCTTCGCCGCCTCGCGCATGTCGCTTTCCAGCTTGGCGATATAGCCATCCAGTTCTTCCTGAGATTTAAATTCCGGCATACCTTCCGTATCGCCGCCCGTGAGGTCGGTATAGTCGGCGGCGACGATTCCGGCCAGCGTCATGTCCAGCGGACGGACGATCGATTCCGGCGTGATTCCATTCTCCACGTTGTATGCGGTCTGAATCTCGCGCCGCCGCAAGGTTTCGTCGATAGCGCGTTTCATCGAGTCCGTCATGCGGTCGGCATACAAAATGGCGCGCCCACGAAGATGGCGGGCACAACGGCCGATTGTCTGGATCAACGATCCCCACGAGCGCAGGAAACCCTCCTTATCGGCATCGAGAATCGCCACTAGTGAAACTTCCGGCAGATCCAGTCCCTCTCGCAGTAGATTGATGCCGATCAATACGTCAAACTCTCCCTTTCGCAGATCACGCAGAATCTTGACCCTCTCCAGAGTTTCGATCTCGGAGTGCAGATAGCGGCACTTTACGCCCACCTCAGCGTAATACTCGGCCAGGTCTTCCGCCATGCGCTTGGTGAGTGTAGTCACCAGGACGCGCTCGCCGCGCTCCACCCGAGCGCGGATCTCGTGCAACAGGTCATCAATCTGCCCTTTTACTGGACGAACCTCAACTTCAGGATCAATCAATCCAGTTGGACGGATGATCTGCTCCACCACTACGCCCGCCGACTTCGTCAGTTCGTACGGCCCCGGCGTCGCCGAAACATAGACCATCTGGTTGGTGCGATGCTCGAATTCTTCGAAGGTGAGCGGACGGTTATCCAGCGCCGAGGGCAGGCGGAAGCCATACTCCACCAGCGTTTCCTTGCGCGAACGGTCGCCCGCATGCATTCCGCGCAATTGGGGTATGGTCTGGTGCGATTCGTCGACAAACATTACGTAATCGCGGGGAAAATAGTCCAGCAAAGTGGGTGGAGGCTCTCCCGGCATCCGTCCAGTAAAGTGCCGCGAATAATTTTCGATGCCGTGGCAATAACCCATGACCTTGATCATTTCCAGATCAAACTTCACCCGCTGGTGAATGCGCTGCGACTCGACCAACCGGCCTTGCGTCTCCAGTTCCACTTCCCACCACGCCAGCTCTTTCTTGATGGATTCGACGGCTGAAACGCGAGTCTCATCCTTCATGACGTAGTGCGTTTTGGGATAAATTGGCAGCCGCGCATACTTTTGTTTCACGGTCCCAAAGAGGGGATCGATCTGGGACAACGATTCCACCTGGTCTCCCCACAGTTCGATGCGGTACGCCATGTCGTCATAAGTGGGGAAGACCTCGATGACGTCACCGCGCACGCGAAACGTTCCTCGGCGAAATTCGCCGTTGGTGCGCTCGTAAAGAATGTCCACCAATTTGCGGGTGATGTCCTCGCGCGCGATCTTTTGGCCCTTTTCCAGAAACAGCATCATGCCGTAGTAAGCTTCGGGCGATCCCAAACCGTAGATGCAGCTCACTGATGCAACGATCAGGGCATCTCGCCGCTCGAACAGCGACCGCGTCGCTGAGAGCCGCAGTTTGTCGAGTTCATCATTGATGGTCGCCTCTTTTTCGATAAAAAGGTCGGCAGCCGGAACGTAGGCCTCGGGCTGGTAGTAGTCGTAATACGAAACGAAATACTCGACGGCGTTGTGCGGAAAGAAATTCTTGAACTCGTGATAAAGCTGCGCCGCCAGAGTTTTGTTATGCGCCATTACCAAGGCCGGACGATTTACCGCCTCGATCACCTTAGCCATCGTGTAAGTCTTGCCGGAACCGGTGACGCCCAGCAGTACCTGATGCTGCTCGCGGTCATAGACGCCGCGCAGCAGAGACTCGATCGCGCGTCCCTGATCACCTTGCGGCGTGTAATCGGAAACAAGTTTGAAGTCCATGAAAAGAAGCTCTTAGCTGCTAGTCTTAGCCTTTAGCCATTACTCCGGTGAGGCCGTGGGGACAGCCGCCCTCGGCTGTCCGTGCCGAGCAAAGCTCGGCTCGATTTCTCCACCAAACTCGATACCGCCCGCACAGAAGGCAATTTCTCCGACGGAGAATCTTTTATTATAACGCGGCCAAATTGCCGCGCTTGGGGCAGGGGGCCTTAGAGTTCCGCCAGCGCCCGGTGCACCAGATAGATCGAGATCGATCCTTCGCCTACCGCGGCGGCCACGCGTTTTACATTTCCTGCGCGGACATCACCCACCGCAAAAACCCCGGGAAGACTGGTCTCCAGCATCTGAGGCGCTCGCGGAAGTGGCCAGTTGAAGTTATGGGAGACCGGATCCAGATCCCGGCCGGTGAGGATAAAGCCTTTATTGTCGAGGAGGACGCAGCTCTTCAGCCAATCTGTTCGTGGCGAAGCTCCTGCCATAATAAAGACGTGCCGGATGGCGTGGGTCGAGGTCTCACCCGTGTTCCTGTGTCGCCAGGTCACCCGCTCCAGCTGCGAGTCTCCGTCAAGGCCGACTAACTCCGTGCCGTAGTGCATCTCGATCGCAGGATTTTCTTCGATCCGTTGGATCAGATAACGCGACATCGTTTCCGACAACTGCTGGGACCGTACCAACATGTGGACCTTGCCGGAGGTCTGCGAAAGATAGACCGCAGCCTGGCCTGCTGAGTTCCCGCCGCCTACGACGATTGCGTCTTCCTTCCCGCACAGTTGGGATTCAATGTAGGTGGCTCCGTAGTAGACACCCTGGCCCTCAAACTTCGTCAGGTTAGCGATGTTGGGCTTGTTGTATTGGGCGCCGCTCGCGATTACAACGGTGCGGGCGCGAATGACCTGTCCGCACTCCACACTCAACTCGTAAGGCCGCCGTTCGCAATTCAACCTGGTGACGTTGTTGGCGATCAGCACCTTCGCGCCAAACTTCTGCGCTTGCGCGGCGGCTCGGCCCGCCAGTTCGTTTCCTGAAATTCCCATGGGGAAACCGAGGTAGTTTTCGATCCTCGAACTCGATCCCTCCTGTCCGCCCGGAGCTTCGGCCTCGATCACCAAAACATCCAGACCCTCCGATGCGCCATAGACCGCCGCAGCCAGGCCGGACGGTCCCGCACCAACGATCACCAGATCTCTCACTTCCGACGCTGTGATGTGCGCGTTCAGCCCCAGGCACTTCGCTAGCTCCTGAATCGACGGGCGGCGCAGCACGGTTCGGTTGTTGCAAATGACGACGGGAACCTCTTCTCGCGTGACCTGAAAATGATCGAGCAAATCCTGGTAGGTGGTGTCCGTGTCCAGATCGACGTAGGTGTGGGGATGTCCGTTGCGCGTGAGGAACTCGCGCAAACGAAGGGTCTCGGCCGAATGCCGTGATCCCAACAGGATCACGTTGCCCTGTCCGTGGTTGATCAGTTCCACACGGCGCAGGATGAAGGCACGCATGAAGATCTCGCTCAGTTCAGCGTCCCTGGCGACTAGCGTCCGGAGATCATGGTTGCTCATTTCCAGGAATTCACCAGGAGCTGTGACCCGGCCGCGGACCAAACAGCGGCGACCGGAGATCATGATGATTTCCCCCGTGAACTCGCCGGGATCATGGGTCACGATCAGGCGCTCACCCCGCCGGTCGGGCTGCACGATTTCCATGCTGCCCGAGAGGAGCACGAAGAAGGGGACATCGCTATCACCCGGTTCGAACAGAATGTCGCCAACATTCACTTTACGTATCTTGCTCAAAGAACGGATTCGGTCGATCTGCTCCGCGGTCAGCCTGGGAAAAGCCTCGCCGCGGACATCAGCGGAAAGCGGCGTGAGCTGGGTCGACATCGTTACTCCCGGGAGAGAGCGATCGAGATGAGATCAAAATTAGTAGATGACACGGATGCCGGTTCGGGTTCAAAGCTCTTACGTAGGGGGGGAGTCATGCGGCGGGCCAGCGGAATGACGTCCCGAGGTGCCATCGGTTATTTTTTTTGCACGTCTTCGACAGCCAAAATTCTCGTGGTGGCACGGAACTTCTTGTAATCGTGGAAACTCTGCTCGACGTTAACGTTGAAATTCTTTAGTAAGGCGAGACGCACATCGATCCTTAAGCTGACCTGGCGAGGCAGCCACACCTCGTCGTTCACCCGCGTTTGCTCCAGCATGAAGCGCGAACCCTTGTGAAAGCGCGCGACGAATACTCCCCAGGAAATTGTATCGAGGCATTCCACGTCCATCCGGGCCAGTTGCAGATCACTCTTGTCGATCCAGACCCGCCCTCGGAACTTCGACAGAAACTTGGATTCCTTCAAATGGGGCACAAAGCCCGGGCGGGGTTCGCCGTCAATCACCCAAGCCTCACGCCCGCTCACCCGTTCGGTTCCGAACAGTTTGAAGTTGTAGGCATCGGCAACCTCGCGCACGAACTGGCGGTCTTGTTCGCGATCTTTCTCTTCTTTTTCCTCCCGCTTTTTGCGATCGCGGTCCGATTCGTTCTTGCGCTTGTCGATGATCTTCTGGATTTTTTCCTCTTCCTTGGCGGCCTCCTTCTCGGACAGCGGTTTGTCGTCCTTTTCGATCAACCGCTGCACCTGCTCGCCGTAAAGCTCCAGCACTTCGTAGGTCTTTGCCTCAGTGGACCTGACCTGGCCTTTGCCATCGAGCTTGTTCTGGACTTCGCGTTCGATATACGTATAGTCGCGCTGGCGCTTGTCGTTCTCAACGTCCTTTGCGGCGACCACGCGGAACAGCTGCTGCATCTGCTCCTGCGAGAGCGCGCCGTTTGCGTCGGGCTTCAGATGGAGCGGGGAAACGTTCTCCGGCGAGAGGTTGGATTGACTCGCCGGAGGCGATTTAGCGCGCGCGGGTTGATCGGGCGTGGTTTGATCCTGCTGCGCGAACACCCTAAGGCCGCCCAGCAGAACAAGGAGCAGAACGAGACCCGATCGCCGCATGATTGGCATTACGTTCTTAGAGGGCCCGGAGTTCCCGCAAGGATGCATGAAAGTGGCAACGAATGTGTAACCGCCCCTGCTTCCAATCGCGCTCATTCGTCCTTGTGAGCCTTCCCCAGACACTCTGCCTGAAACAGCCGTTCATCGGCGCGATGCAGGCGCTTGGCCATGGCCGGAGTGATCAGCGGGTAATGTTTGATCCCGAACAAATGGTACACGATGAACCACACGGGCTGGTCGGTGGTCATCCAGTTTTGACGATCGAAACGTTTCAGATTGACCGGCACCGAGAAACGCCGCAACGTGCGCTCGCGCCGCAGATTGAAGTAAATGTTGAAATAACTTAAGGCCAGTTCGCGCAGTGAGCGATAAACCGGTTCGCGCCAGCGGCAGCCGGTATAGTTCGATTTTGCGATGGCGCCCCAGCATCCTCTCTCGCGAAAGATTGCGATCACATGGTCGGTATCGTGTTCGGCCTCAAAATCCAACAACAGAGGAGGGTAGCCGTTGGCGCGAAGCGCGGCGGCGGCGAAAATCGCGCCTTCCAAGCAGTGCGCTGTCCGCTCCGCCAGTACGCGCCGCGGGGACCACGCTGTGTCGGCGAGGTGATAAGGGGCGTCGTCGAGAAATTTCTGAATGCCATGGGGATCTTTCATCCTGCGGAGTTGGCCCATTTCCGCTGGTGTGAAACCAGTTGAATCGCTCATCGTCGCATGAGTTTACATGACAGAACGAACGCCGAAAAAGAGGAAAGAATGGCTCTGCCGCTAAGCGAAAACATCGGCGAGTTCGTGGGCCGCGTCCACCAGCACGTCGGGGGGGCTCACCTCCAGCGTGTGCGGGGCAAAACCATAGGTCACGCCCACGCTCCACATACCGGCGTTACGTCCAGTTTCCACATCGACGCGGGAATCGCCGACGATGGCGGCTTCTTCGGCGCGCACGCCGTGCTCCGCCAGCAACTTTCGTGCGCCTTCGGGATCGGGCTTCTTCGTGGCGAAACTATTGCCGCCATAGATCTGGGTGAAAAATGGCCCTAGTCCGAGCGCCTCGACGATCGCCCGGGACGGGACGACGGGCTTATTTGTCAGCACCGCCATCTGGCGTTCGGTTCCAGACGTATCGGTGCGGCCGTCCCGAGGCTTGGAAAGCGGGTTCTGAATTGCTCTTAGCGACTCGAGGACGCCCTCATAGACCGTAGTATGGTCGAGCTTGTGTTCCCGGTAGTAAGACAGAAAAAACTGCAGCCCCTGGCGCACCAGCGCCCCATCGGCCATTTCTCCGCCGAGCGCGCGCTGGATCAGAATCGGTGCACCGTCGCCTACGTAGCTGGCGATGACCTCGTCAGGCAACTCGGGCCTTCCAATGTGGCGCAGCGCCGCATTCACGGAATGCACCAAGTCGAGACGAGAGTCGATCAGGGTACCGTCCAGATCAAAAATCACAAGCTTGATTGAACGCGGATCGAAGGCGCGGCGGGTTTGAATCATCTGAGCTTCTAGAATAAACGATTGTTGCACTGGGGACTTGTCGCAATCTACGATCCTTAGAAAGACATTATCGAAAGAACCGATCCACTTTTCCGGTGATGGAAGAACGGCTTACTCTGACGATCTGATCGCTCTCGTGTAGCTGAGCACGGCAGTTGTTCACTTCTCAACCCAGGATTTGACCGAGCGATTGGACAAAGCCCCCCGCCACCGAGGTGTTATCGGCCGGTCCCCGGAGCGAACAATCCAGCGTTATTTTCCTGATGGGTCGATGGGCTTTGAAGACTTGAGCTAGCCTGAGGTTAGGGGAAATCCCGGTTTCAGCCCTTTCCTAGCCAGTTCTCTGACGGACAGCCGACTTCGCAACAGACCCCGGTCGGGGGAAGAAATTATGAATGCCTTCTAAAGAGGAGAAGCTGCTGACTAAAGGAGTGGCCAGGAGCGGAAAAGGTGCCGAGCCGTGTCAGAAACCCATTCTCGCAACCGCGGCGGGGATCGGCAACGGGATCGTTCCGTCCGTATAATTCCGGGATGACGAAGAGTTGGAAGACGCGTTTGATTCACTCCGATGTCCAGGTGCCCGAAGGCTACCGCTCGCTGGCGAGTCCCGTATTTCGCGGCTCGACCACCTTGTTTCCTAACGCGGCGTCGGTTGACGACGCTTGGGATCAGCACGAAATCGGCTACACGTACGGTCTCTACGGTACCCCTACTACCCTCGAACTCGCGGGGAAAATCTGCGAACTGGAAAAAGGCTATCGGACGATCATTACACCCGGAGGCCAGGGCGCGATCTCCCTGATCAATCTGGCGTTCCTGAAAAGCGGGGATCACATTCTGGTTCCGGAAAATGTCTACACTCCCAACCGGCACCTGGCGCGGAGTGTATTGCGGCGCTTCGGCGTAGAGTGCACCTTCTATCCTCCGGAAATCGGCGCCGGAATCAAGGATTTGTTACGCGAGAACACGCGCTTGGTTTGGTGCGAAAGTCCGGGATCGATCACGATGGAAGTGCAGGACGTGCCCGCCATTGCCGAGGCCGCACATGCTCGCGGGGCGTTCGTTGTACTGGATAATACCTGGGCAGCGGGAGTGTATTTCGATGCATTCGCACACGGCGTGGACATCACGATGCAGGCGCTCACCAAATACGTGGGCGGACACAGCGATCTGCTGATGGGTTCGGTAACCGTGAAGGATCCGGACCTTTACCAGCAATTAGGAGCGACGCAACAGCTTTTGGGAAGCGCGTCTTCGCCGGATGACTGTAGTTTAGCCCTGCGTGGTATGCGGACCATGGCAGTGCGACTAAAGCACATCGAGGCCTCTGCCTTGCAGATTGCGCGCTGGCTGACAGCTCGGCCGGAGATCGAGCGCGTGTTGCATCCGGCGCTGGAAAGCTCGCCTGGGCACGAAATCTGGAAGCGGGATTTCACCGGATCGGCAGGGGTTTTTTCCGTCGTCTTCAAACCGGCGGCCACCAAAGCGGAAGTGCTCTCACTTGTGGACCAACTGGAGTTGTTCGAGATTGGTTATAGTTGGGGCGGCGTTACCAGTCTGGCCGTGGCATACGACTTTGGCAGATCAAAGGGACGCCCTGACTACGGCCACCGCATTGTTCGGCTGAACATTGGGCTGGAAGACACCGCTGATTTGTTGGATGATCTCGAGCACGCCCTGAGTCGAGTGTGGGGCCCTACGCCACACTCCTGGGGTGACGAAAGTTCCTGATCCGCTTGCTGGAACTTGCATGTTTTCCAATTCCACGTTCCCATTTACAATGCAACCTGCGCAGTAGCAGTTCGCACCTTATTTATAAGCGGTCTCTTAAACTCTTCATTCAGAGAATCGGATGGCTACAACAAAAACCGACCCCAAGCTCTCGATCGCCGGCACGAAGAAGTCCGGCAATTACGAGGGACTGACGCGTGAGCAGTTGATCGAAGCCTACCGCATTATGTACACCTCCCGGCGTATCGACGATCGGGAAATCATGCTCAAGCGGCAGCAGAAGATTTTCTTCCAGATGTCGGGGGCCGGGCATGAGGCGATCGGCGCGGCGGCCGGGATGGCGCTGAAAGCGGGGTATGACTGGTTCTATCCTTATTATCGTGACCGCGCTCTCTGCCTGGCTCTAGGTGCCAAACCTCTGGAGATGTTCTTGCAGGCCGTAGGAGCGGCCGACGATCCGAGTTCAGGCGGACGCCAAATGCCTTCGCATTGGGGGTTCCGCAGGCTGAACGTGGTGACCCAATCCTCCCCCACGGGATCGCAAATTCTGCAGGCGGTGGGATGCGCCGAAGCTGGACGCTATTTCACGCGGCACCCGAAGGCCGCCGAATCATGCGCTGCCCAGAATGACGACAAGCCGGACTACCGCAAATTTAAGAATGTGACATTCCAGGGTGACGAGGTTACTTACGTTTCCCTCGGAGATGGGACCACCAGCGAGGGCGAGTTTTGGGAGGCGATGAACGCCGCGGCTTTGAACAAGCTGCCCATAATTTTTTCGGTGCAGGATAACGGCTACGCGATCTCCGTGCCGGTGGAAGTGCAGACCGCTGGAGGCAGCATTTCGCGGCTGGTTTCGGGCTTCCCCAATTTTCATTTCGAAGAAGTCGATGGCACCGATCCTGTGGCAAGCTATGGCGCATTTCGTCGAGCCGCGCAATATTGTCGCGAAGGGCATGGGCCGGCGTTCGTGCACGCTCACGTGATTCGTCCCTATTCTCATTCGCTTTCTGACGACGAGCGCTTGTACCGTCCGGATAGCGAACGTGAGCGGGATTCGGCTCGCGATCCAGTTTCACGCACCCAGATGTTCTTGCTGCGCGAAGGCATTCTCGACGAAAAGGGCATCAATGATCTGGAAAAGAAAGTGGAAGAGGAGCTTCAACTGGCGGTGGATCAAGCGCTGGAGGCTTTGCCGCCCGCTCCTGAGAGCGTGATGCAGTATGTGTATTCGCCCGACCTCGATCCTTCCTCCGCGGCGTTCGATACGCAGGCGGTGATCGGCCCAGATTCCGCCGACGGCAAGAAGCCGGTTGCGAAAACCATGGCGGACTTAATCAACGGCACTCTACGCGACGAGATGAAGCGCGACGAGCGCATCGTGATCTTCGGCGAAGACGTGGCGGATTGCAGCCGCGAAGAATACCTGAAGCGCAAGCTGGTGAAAGGGAAGGGCGGAGTCTTCAAGCTCACTTTCGGTTTACAGTGCGAGTTCGGCAACGATCGCGTTTTCAACTCACCCCTGGCTGAGGCGGCCATCGTGGGCCGGGCGACGGGCATGGCCACGCGGGGGCTCAAGCCGGTGGTGGAGATCCAGTTCTTCGACTACATATGGCCGGCCATGATGCAGATTCGCGACGAACTCTCCGTGATTCGCTGGCGGTCGAACAATGTCTTCTCTTGTCCCGTGGTTATTCGCGTGGCGATCGGCGGTTATCTTACTGGAGGCGCAATTTATCACTCGCAGTGCGGCGAGAGCGTGTTCACGCATATCCCAGGATTGCGAGTTGTTTTCCCCTCCAACGCACTCGATGCCGCCGGATTGCTTCGTACTGCAGTTCGCTGCGACGATCCAGTGCTGTTCTTGGAACATAAGCGTCTCTACCGCGAGACCTACGGGCGCGCACCTTATCCCGGGCCGGACTACATGATCCCGTTCGGCAAGGCGAAGATTGTTAACCCGGGTACGGACCTGACGGTCATCACGTACGGCGCCGTCGTGCCACGGGCGCTGCAGGCGGCCCAGAAGATTGAGCGCGAGCATGGCGTGAAAGTGGAGTTGATCGATTTGCGCAGTCTCAATCCTTTTGATTGGGAGACGATAGCGGCCTCGGTAAGCAAGACGAACCGCGTGCTCGTGGCCTACGAAGACACCCTCAGCTGGGGCTATGGCGCGGAAATCGCAGCCCGCATCGCCGATCAACTTTTCGATCATCTGGATGCGCCGGTGCGCCGCGTCGCCGCTGCCGATACTTTTGTGGCTTATCAACCGATCCTCGAAGATGCAATTCTTCCCCAGGCGAATGATCTATTCCTTGCCATGAAGGAATTGGCCGAGTATTGAGTTCGTGCGGACCCGAACTCCCTGACAGCAGATGAGACTCCGCCGGCGCCGAGTGGATCCGGTATGTGCAGCTGGTAAAGATCGAGGCGATTCAGGCGCAGTCGATTCAGGCGCAGTCGCTTCAGACTGCCTTCAACCGCCTCGCGAAGATGCGATGGCGTGGCATCGTGCGTCCATTGATTCGGACCAGGACGTTTCCCTCCCCCTCGGTCGCAATCACCAGATCCTTCGGATAAGGCGATAACGCTTCAGCGATTGATTCTTCACTCACATGCGGTCCGTATGAGTCTGCGGTATCGATGAAGCTCACTCCCTATTCTACAGCGCGCCGAAGCACCGATAGAGCTTTCTTGCGATCTCTTGGCGGACCCCAGATCCCTTCTCCGGTAAGCCGCACGGCTCCGAAGCCCGGCCGGTGAACGGGAAGTGTGCCACCCAGTGAATTGTTTCCGGCCAAACCTGCATCAATTTCTTTGTGCCCATGATGAACCTCCAAATCTTTTTCTATCGAACTTGCGGAGGCTTTTTTCTAACGCAAGGGGCTACAGACGCAGCTGGACGCCGGGAATATTCTTGGAAGTTCGCCCGTCAGGGGACCAGAACAATCTTCCCGGCGACTCCGCCTTGTTCCGAAATGCGATGCGCTTCTGGCATGTCCTGCAGCTTCATCGTGCGGGCAATCGGAATGGAGAATTCCTGACGAGCGGCATCATCCGCTAATTGATACAGTCGGGAAGCATCCGGTTGCGCCATAAAGGCTTCAACATGAATGTCATATTTGTCCGCGCCTTCGGGTTGTCCGAGCACTGAGCCGAGCACACCCCCCTTACGGATGCACTTCATCAGACGCTGTATCGTTGCGCCTCCAACCGTATCGGCGATCGCATCGAGATCGTGAAGATGTCCAATCTCTTCTTCGCTGTCGATGGCGACTACTCCGTCAGCGACTAACTTGGCGGCCTCTTCTTTTTCCTTGGCTCGTATACCAGCCAGCACTCGGGCCCCATGTTTGTGAGCCACATGCACGGCCGATCGTCCTACACTTCCCAGTGCTCCGGTCACAAGCACCGTCTGTCCTGCTTGGGGCTTTACAGCTCGCTCGATCAATTGAGCACCTGTGATGGTGACGAGAGGAAGTGCACCTGCCTGCTCAAAACTCAAAGCATCAGGAATCGGTGCGAGCGCGTCAGCTTTGGCGACCGTGTACTCAGCATAGGTTCCATTTGCGAGCGCCATCACGCGCATTCGCTTCGGAAAGCCCGTTACATTTCGCCCCGACTCCACTACTTCTCCGGCGAGGTCGCGGCCTAAGATCGCTGGAAACTCGATCGGCATGCGCGATTTCGCGGAACCACTTCGTATTTTCCAGTCAATGGGATTGACGCTCGTAGCCCGAACTCTTACCAGGACTTCGTTGTCGCCATACTCCGGCCTCTGAGTTTCCTCATATCGCAATTGTTCCGGACCGCCATATGCATACAGTAGAACAGCCTTCATTTGAACTTCTCCTCGAGCTTCAGATGCGCTTTTCTGCTGCCTGGAGTCTTCCATTTTTCTGGAGTGCCAAAAATACGAAGGAGCCGACGCTCGGCTTTCAGTTTGCGGGCAGCTCCACTCCAGAAAATCCTTTGCAGGCATCGAGCAGCTTCTCTTGGGTTCGAACATCACGGCTGGCTGGGTTCGGCGAACGAAGCCGCATGTGGTAAAAGTATTCGCCCGTGACCATCGCAGACGGATCATCGCTCGCCGCAAGCCACACTTGAGTGCGGTGGCCGGCGTCCAGGTTATCCGGCGCTCCCGGCCCGCCCATCTTGGTCGGCACCCACCCAGGCTCAAGAGCATTCGAGAGAACATCGGGCCAGAGCCGCGCTATCGCAAAGGCCAGAAGCACATCGTGCAGTTTGGTATCAGAGTAAGCCTGTTGTCCTTGCCAGGGGCGCTGCTCCCACGCCAGATCCTTAAGGGTCGCATCGCCGCTCTGGTGCAGGCCGGAACTCAGGGAGACCAAGCGCTTTGGCCTCTTGATTAGCGCGGTAAGGATGTAGGGTGCAAGAGTATTGACCGTGAATAAATGTGGCAACCCATCTTCGGTCGCGATGCGCCGAGGCTCCCTGTAGCCGACGCCTGCATTGTGGATCACTGCATCGAAGGAACCCAGTGCGTTGACCTGTTTCGCCACATCGCGTGTCTGAGCGATGCTCGTCAGATCGCCGATGACTACCGTCTCCGCTCCCGCAACTGCCGAGTGCGCTTCCTGTCCTCGCCGCCGGTTACGGGCATGCAAAACAACCTTGTGCCCCTGCGCAACCAGAAGCTGGGCAGCCATGCGACCCAGCCCGTCCGATGATCCCGTGATGAAAACACGTGACATTTGCTTTCCTCTTCCTATTCCTCGGCGATGCACGGCGAACGCTGCAGGATGCTGGGATCACTCAGCATGTCTGGTTTCCTGGATTCAGGTTAAGGTTAATCGTTTGCGGCGAAGGCTGGAAAGAAGGCAAGGCGGGGAAAAGACTCGAAGAGATTTCACAACCCAGGACATACTTAGGCGTAAGCACACCGGACGCGATGCAGTCGTCAGGCTAGGGCGCGGTCCCGCCCACAACGAGTCAGTGATTATTGAACCGCGTTCAGCCCTTGGTAAATGAACATGCCCAGCAGCACGAGCAGCAACACGCCTGAACCGGCGCCGAACACCCAGACCGGTTTGGTGAGCCGGTTCACCTTCACCAGCAATTCCGTTTGCTCTTGCTGCATGTGCGAGTTCGCGTCGTCAAGATATAGCTGCTCATCCTCATGCATGGTCAGCGTGCTGCGATAGATGAGCAAGATGATCAGGGCAACGGTGAAAATACCCCACACGATCGCGAGCCCAAGAAGTAAAGGAGTCCACGTCCAGGTCATAGCTCCACCTCGACAAATTGCAAACCTCTTCGGCCAACTCTCCCAGTCACGAATGCAGCGTCCAACCCTGCGCGCGGAACCTCGGGGGAGGGCCTTAACGAAATCATTATAGCCCACTTGACAAGAACCCAGGGAGCGGCCCAGGAATCCCGCTCTTTCCAGCGGAAACTGCGACCCAGGGGGGCGCCGTGCATCCAATGGAGCAGGGGCCGTGGAGTGGCCCGATCGCTTAATTTCGGGTGCTCAGGGCTTGCGCCCGATGTTATAATCGAAAGATTCCAGAGCGTAGGAGAAAAAATGGCTACGACCACGGTCCCAGGAGTTACCATCAATGTTCCCGAAGTGAAGAAAACCGCCCCGGTTACGCTTACCGCCAGCGCGGTTGGCAAAGTTAAAGAGATTATGGGACAGCAAAATCCTGTGCCCGCCGGTCTGCGCATCGGCGTGGTCGGGGGTGGCTGTTCCGGTTTCTCGTATTCCATGCAGTTCGAAAATGCCGCTGGCATGATGGACAAAACCTTTGAAATGGACGGGCTGAAGGTCTTTGTCGACGCCACTTCCGTGATGTATCTGAACGGTTGCATGGTGGATTATGTCGAGACTCTGGAAGGCGCAGGCTTCAAGTTCGAAAACCCGAACGTGAAGAGCACTTGCGGCTGCGGATCGTCTTTCAGCGTTTAGGTGCCGTATTTTTGTAGCCAAGGAAGGGCCTCGTCTCCCGACGAGGCCCTTTGTTTGTGTGCCGAGCATGTTCGACAGCTCGAGGGTGAAAGTCCCTTTGACAACCTGATGGAGGTGAAGTCATAGCGAAGCGCAAGGGCGAAATAACACTCGCCGCGAGGCGGGGCCTGAA
>Ga0182015_10001308_pt1 | contig 33319 bp, 26 predicted proteins | sample 712P3MmetaG_FD_120478 | JGI IMG/M metagenome (GOLD analysis project Ga0182015, IMG submission 120478) | Permafrost microbial communities from Stordalen Mire, Sweden - 712P3M metaG | ecosystem: Environmental > Terrestrial > Soil > Wetlands > Permafrost | place: Sweden: Stordalen | collected...
ACCCTGGTGGTGCTGGTTGCCAAGTTTTTGGAAGGCGCATGGATTACCCTGTTGTTCATTCCGCTGACGATTGCATGCTTCGTCCTGGTTCGCCGCCACTATCACGCCATCAAATTGCTTACCACCTGTAAGGATCCAGTGAATGCAGCCGCCTTGAACCAGCATCCGATTGCTGTCATAGCGATCGACCGCTGGAGCAGCATTACCTGCCAGGGGATTCAGTTCGCCGCCCGGCTTTCTCCAGAAGTGATTGCCGTGCACGTTGAACCAAACGAACATTCCGAATTGCTTGAGGGCGACTGGGAACAATACGTTGAAAAACCCTTTCAGGCGGCCGGGAGGCAACCGCCCCAGCTTCACTTTCTGCCGTCACCCTACCGTTTTATCATCATCCCTTTCGTTCAGTTTGTTCTCGATCTTTCGAAAAAAAATCCCGAGCGCAGCATAGTCGTTGTCATACCAGAGTTGGTGGAGGACAAATGGTACGAGTATTTTCTCCACAACCAACGAGGCCGCATGCTGGAATGGGTGCTGCTCGCACGCGGGAACGAACGGATTTTTACGGTCAGCGCACCCTGGTACGTCGGGAAACGGACCTGATTCAAGCCGAAGGGCGATCAGCACTCATAAAGACTCGTCTTCGACGGGCGGGAGAAAAGCTCCGTCACGCGCGTTGCCTGCGCGCGCCCGCACGATAGATCGCCCACCCTAAGACATTCGCCCCCACAACGACCGCAGCGATCTTCAACGAGTATTGCCGGGAACTTTGCACATCGACGATGGGAAAAATAGAAAACACGACATAAAGCAAAGTCATCAGAAATCCGGAGACGGCTGCGGCGCGCAGCCACAGCCCGGGGCGCAGTCCCCGCTCTTTCGGCGAGAGAAACGGAATGGCGAACAGCGCCAAATAAGCGACGGCGTAGAAGGTGAAGCCCCAGATCAGCAGCAGTTCATAGGACTCCTGCGGGCCAACTCCGATCAAAGCAACCACGCTGCCCGCCAGCGTAACTCCCCCCAGGAAGAGGATCGAGTTGACGGGAGTCTTATACCTGGCGTGCAGGCGCGTAAACCATTCGGGCAGCAAATGGTCCCATCCCGCCACCATCGGGAGTCGGGCGCTGGCGCTGAAGTATACGCTGAACGAGGTCGGATAATTGACAAAGAGAAGGACGATGGCCAGCGGGACGATAAAACCCGCGAAGCCGAAGCCGCGTAAGCCAAGCCGCAAAGCTTGAGGGATCGGGCCGACCAGGTCCACGGTCTCAGGAGCAACAAACGCCAGTATCGAACTGGTGGCGAAGATATAAATGAGCGCGATAAAAGGCGCAGTGATGAGTACAGAGCGCGTCAGATTGCGCCCTGGATTGCGGCATTCCCCGGCAAAGATGGCGACGTACTCGAAGCCGCTGAGCGCCCCGAACATCATCTTGGTGAAAACGCTAAGGCTGAAGACCGTAAGCGGCGGCATTGCCAGGGGAAGGGGATGATATTCGGCGAGGGTTCCACGCCAGCGGGCGATCAATGGGGTCGACATGAGTATCCCGAGCGTGATCAGCGTAGCCATACTGCCCGCGTTGCTCAACCATTTGCCGATGCGCAGTCCCAGAGCCGACATCAACATCATCGCGGAAATCAGGGCCACCGATACCGCCAGGATTAGCCATCTGCTGGAGGCTATCCACTCGGCGGCGGGGCCCAGGGCGTAAGCGACAAAAGTGGTGGTGACCAGGCCGATCACCGCAACGTACAGCATCACGAACAGCCAAAGATTCCACGCTACTAGAAAACCGATTTGATCACCGAAGGCCAGCCGAGCCCACTCATACAACCCACCTTCCAGCGGCATCAGCCGATTGAGATGTGCGACGACCATCGCAAGCGGAATGAAAAACAAAATGAAAGCAAGCAGCCAGAAGACGACGTGGGAGGATCCGGCCTTGGCGGCGGTGCCGAAGAAATCCAGCACAATGACGAGTAAGACCTGCGCCATGACCAGATCAAACAGACCCAGTTCTTTGCGCAGTGCGGCGCTGTGAGCCTGAACCTCAGAGTCCGCAGGCTGCAATGCAATGGGATTTTGAGTGGCCAATCGGCTGCTCCGCAGTCTATTGTTTTCTTTCCGCTGGTCTAAGCAACAAGTCCTGATAGTCGAAGCTGAAGTCCGCCAAGGGAGAAACGGCGGCCATGCGCGCGCTGTCAATGCTGCCGTCGGCCTTCAGAGAAAAAGTAATGAAGGCGTCTTCAATCCTCCGGTCTCGCCAATGCGCCTTGAAAGTGTCGTACTGCCAGTGTTGCAGGTCTCCGATCATGGTGGGGGTGTGATCAAACGTGATGACGAGGCCGCCGCTTTCCATACGGATGGTGATCGGACCATACCAGGCATCGTTGTAGAATCCGGCGTATTTCTCGAGCGCCAGGGAAGGCACGGAGACTGCCGCGCGTTCGTTTTGAGCTTTTCTTATTGCCTCGGCGGCTTGCTTTTCTTGCGTGTCCTCGACTGATTTAAACGCAGCGACCCAGTCGGTCGAGGGTATGCCGAAATAATGATCGAGTACGTGGTAGAGAATGGAGTCGAACGCGCCGCCCTCTTCGGCGTTGGTGAGAATTACTACCCCTAGATTCTCTTCCGGCACAAGCATGACCCGCGAAACAAATCCGGCAACTCCCCCGGTGTGTCCCACTAATTTGCGACCGTGATAGTCGCGAAGCGCCCACCCTAAAGCGTAATCCGCAAAATTGACTTTCAATCCAGCCAGCGATGATGGCTCATCGTGAATCGGCAATATGGTTTGGGGGGTCCACATCTCTTTCGATTGCCGGTCGCTGAACAGGCGCCCGTCGCGGTCTACAAACTTACCTCGATTGAGTTGCAACTGCACCCACTTCGCCATATCGTCGGCGCAGGAGTTGATGGCACCTGCCGGGCCCGCATTGTCGAGCGCCTCAAACGGAATAACCTGCAGCCCTCCATCCACACGCTCATGCGGAAAAGCGTAGTCGTCTCCGGGTTGAAATTCGGCATTGCTGACATTTGAATGATTCATGGCCAGCGGCGCAAAGATATGCCGGCGAATATAGTCATCCCACGACATTCCGGTGAGAGCAGGAATGATCTGACCCGCTGTCATGTAGAGCAAATTGTCGTAGGCGTAATGGCTGCGGAAACTCGACGCCGGTTGCATGAAACGCAACTTGTAAATAATTTCGTCGCGAGTGTAGGTCGAGTGCGGCCAAAAGAGCAAATCTCCTTCGCCCAGACCCATGCCACTGCGGTGAGTCAGAAGATCGCGGATGGTCATCTCATGCGATACATATGGGTCAAACATCACGAATCCCGGAAGGCGCTGGTATACGGGATCGTCCCATGAAAGCTTGCCCTCATCGACCAACCCCGCCAGCGCCGCTGTAGTGAAAGCTTTGGTATTGGATCCGATTCCGAACATCGTGTATTCGTCTACCGGCGTCTGAGCTCCAAGTTTGCGCACGCCGTAGCCTTTCGCAACGACAATCTTGCCGTCTTTCACGATGGCCAGGGCCAGTCCTGGCACTTGAAATGTCTTCATCGAATTGCTGACGTGAGAATCCAGGTCGGGAGGCGGGGCGGTCTGTGCCCAGATCGAAAGGGCGGAAGCGACGAAAAAAGTGGTGATTGCGAATAAGTGGCAGCGCAAGTTCCGCATATATCTTCCCTCATGAGGCGAGAGCCAGCATTAGAACATATCAAGGAGGTGCTGAGATCGAAATCCGCAACCGGGCGGTCGCGGGTTTATCCAGCAGGCGAGCTGAGGTTGCCCGCCCGCTTGACGAGAAGCAGGCTATCTCGGGCTATCTAGTGATGGTCCTGATCCCCGTGGCTGTGCCGCCATGTCCAGTATTCCTTTTGTTCGCCAGGGGGCAGCCTGCGGAAGTCGCGATCGGGGTCGCGGTGGTTCTCCCCCGCCCATGTGTGGTAGTAAACCACCTCGTCGTTGTTCCAGACGTGGTAGTCGCTGTAATAGGGGTCATAGACGCGATAGTAGTGATGATGGGCGCACGCCATGCCCATCACGGAGCACCCTAACGTCGCGGCCAGGAACCAAAAAAAAAGCTCAGAAATCGCGACTTGCTATTCAGGGGTGATTGTTCCTCCTCTGATTCCCGCAAGACTTTAGAACGCTGATGAGAATCGAGTCGACCCTGGGATCGCCGAGACCACACTCTGAGTTGCTTTATCGCCAAGGAACTTGCAGAATTCTACGACAGAATCCATTCGCCCACGCCTTCGGATACCTTGGCAACATTGATGCCCTCGCGAGGACCGCGGAATGTGTAACCCTTTGGGTTAGAATGAAGACACAGGTATTCTTTTCTCGACTTATTTCAAGACCCGAGGAGTGTAGAAATGTATCCGGAAATCATGGTGATTCCGATGCGTGAAGAACTAACCCGGTTAGGCATCGAAGAACTGCGCACGGGCGAAGCCGTTGACGCCGCGCTGAAAACACGGACGGGAACCGCGCTCGTAATCGTGAACTCCATCTGTGGATGCGCCGCTGGCCGGATGCGCCCGGCCGTCCGGATGGCGCTCGAGAAGGCCGCTCATCCCGACCGAGCATTCACGGTATTTGCGGGACAAGATATGGAGGCCACCGATCGCGCTCGCAGCTATTTCACCGGACAGCCGCCTTCCTCTCCCTCCATCGCGATCCTTCGCGACGGCCAACTTGCGTACATGATGCCGCGCCGCGATATCGAATCACGCGAAGCCCCAGCCATTGCGGCTGATCTCACGGCCGCTCTAGATAAATTCTGCGCCAGGCAGGCATCTGTCTAGGCCAGCGTTGAGGGTGCGAGAGTCCATTTATCTCGCCGCTGTGCGATTCATTCTTGGGCCATCCACCCTAAACGACTTCACCACGATTCCGTTGGGCTGCACGCCCACGGGAATCATGGTCAGCAGGGAATATTCGGTCGGCTCCAACTTTCGCGCCGAGCGCCTCTGGATCACGGTCACGTCGCCGGCCTCCGTGTCCAGTACCAGCAAATATCTTTCGTCCTGCGACAAGGCCAACTCCTCGGGACGGCTTCCCACCTCGATGGTCGCAATCCTCCGTCCCACGTCAATGTCGTAAACCGCAATACTATTTGAGCCGAAATTGCTGACATAAAGCCGCGAGTTGTCACGTGTAACCAGCGCGCGCGCGGGATGCTGCCCCACCGTTGCGCTGCTACCCACTTCATCATTTGCTGTTTCGATGAACGAGATGCTATCAGAATCAAAATCGCACACGACCAACTCACCGCTGTCCGGCTTCAGCGCCAGATTCACCGGTGTTCGTCCTACATCCAACAACGCCAGCACCCGGTCACTCGTCGGATCGCCGCCTTTTTCCGGGCTCGCGGCGAGCGCTATCGAGGCCACCTGGGACGATCCCGAACAGGCGACGAAGGCTTTACTCGAGTCCTGCAGAATCGCAATATCTTCGGGCCGCTGGCACACCGGCAGTATTGCCCGTACTCGCAACAATTTCGTATCCAGCAACGAGACCGTGTTGTCCCCGCGATTCGATACCACGACGGTAGCCCCGTCTGGCGAGACTCGCGCCAGTCCCGGAGCCATCCCCACCCTCACGTTCCCCAGCACGGTGCGTTTTTCCAAGTCGATGACCGAAACATTTGCGGACGCCGTATTCGCTACATAGGCCCGTTTGCCGTCTACGGAGACATCGATGAAATACGGCCGTCCCTGAACGCCGATCGTGGCCACCACCGCATTCTTCTCGGCATCAATGACGCTGATATTGTTCGATCCCGAATTCACCACGTAAACTTCATTCTTTTTTCGGTTCGCGGCAATTCCAGTCGGCTCCATCCCGACCGCGATCGTCTTTGCCAGCTCAAAGGTGCGCAGATCAATCACGCTGACTGTATTGCTTTTGCCGTTCGTGATGTAAGCATACTCGCGATAGGCCGGCCCGTAATCCGGCAAAGGCTGTTCGCGGAAATACCACCACCCGGCCGCACCGAGCAGCGGCATAAGAACAAGTAGGAATAGGATTTTTCGCAAGATGAAGGTGCTTCCCAGGAGAAATTTCGGGAGAAATAAGATTACCAGAGAGCGATGTTTCCTAGCGGCAGTTTAAGGGACGATCAGCGCGACATCAGTTCGGGTCGCGCCGACGATCGCTCCGGCGACTGCGATGATTGTTCCTTGAGTTCACTGGTCAAAGCGGCCAGGTTCTCATTGGAGACCCGGATTTCTCCATCCAGCAGCATGTTCAACCTGCCGGAACCGGTACCCTCAAACTGCGCCCGCTGCAGCGTCGCGTAGCGCCGAGTACCCGCGGGCAGCGCCGCTTTGAAGTCTTCGCCCTGGCGGAGAATGGACAGCACTGATTCGGTGATCTCGTCGCGCAACATCTCCCCCAATGCGCCGGAGCGGAGCGATTCGCCGAGTAATCCGTCGGCATCGACTCGTCCGATCTGCGCCGCAAATCGCAGTGTGCCATCTTCTGCGACGGCAGGCATGAGCTTCACCTCGATGGTACCGTTGCCTTCCACAAGTTCGTCCATGCTTTCCCGGCCAAACATTGTGCCGCACCTCCAACGTTCATAGTGCAGCTGCGCATGTACCGTACCCGCCGGCGCCTGCGGAGTAAGCGCTGCGGTCCGGATCTCGATCCGCTCGCCACACCGGTCTGTTCGATTGAGAGCAGCCCGCATTACATCCGCAATCATGAGTTGAAGGTCCGACATATCTGTGCTCAACCGTACTGCGAATGTGTTTTCTCCATCTTGGACCTGGCCCTTGAAAACCACTCCAGATGTGGTAATTGCGATCTTCTGATTGGCAACACTGACTGCGTTCTTCACCGCTGGAATATTGAAGGTGGATTCCTGGCTATTGTCGGATGCGGCGATGCTCATCTCCTCGCCAAGATCAACCTGTGCGTGTTGGAAGCCGGCGAGCGCGCGCCCCAAGTTCTGCGCCGAACTTACCATCTGAGAACTCGCTGCGTTTGCTTCCACTTCCTGATCTAGTCCGCTCGCCAGCTGCCCCAGTTCGGCGTCCGTCTTGATCAGCCTTTTCGTGATTTCCTTCAGCCCGGACTTCTGTTCTTCGGAGAATCCCCCCAGGAATTTCTTGTTCAGAGTGCGCGCCGTTTCGATTGCGTCGTCAAACGTCTTATCCCGGCCGGCACCGGCGGATGCATTTTTTTCTCTGCCAAGTTGCTCCTCAAGGCTCTGCAACTCCGCGCCCGCCGCCGCGGTACTTTTCACCATTACTGCATACGCGGCTTTCTGTTCACGGGTTGCTTGCACCGCCATGATCTCGTGAAAGGTTCTGAGGTCGTCTTTCGTTTCGATACCGGTCGCACGGTTGCCTCCGCTTAAGCCGCTACCACCTGCCGCAGTACCCCCGATATGTCCACCGCCTCCGCCGTGTTGGGCAAACAATCCGCACGGGCAGGCGAGGAGCGCTGCTCCCAAAACCATGGTCTTTGCTCTTGAACCAGCACTTGCTCTTGGAAACATAACCAGCCTCTCGTGAAGCCGCGCATCCACCTGAAACTCTGTCGTCTCGAGCGGAGTGGATGCGTCGCGCAGCGAGGCATCCACGAAGTCGAAAGATCCCTTGCGCGCCCAAGCAACCAGAGACTCTGCCAGGAACTTTGGCCGCAAGCTCGCGCCTTTATGGCCCTGGGCGGGACTTGTCCAGAGTCTACATAGCTTGGCTCAGTTCCCCAAAAACCGCCACCAACTTTACAGTTCTTTGCACACAGCGAAAGATTGGAGAATAGAAATGCAGGCAAGAATCAAGAGAGCTCCGAGCATCGCTTTACTCATACTGTCTTAGCCCTCCAATTTGTATCGGAGCCTCGCTCCTAGTTCACCCCCACCGTCTCCCTGACCCCGATCGCGGGCACTGTCTTCCCCACCACCGCCGCGATTTGACGCACCTGCGTCATCAACTCATCGAACTGATCGGGAAACAGCGACTGTGGACCATCTGACATAGCCTGATCCGGCTGATTATGCACTTCCACCATCAATCCATCCGCGCCCACAGCCACCGCTGCCCGCGATAGGGGGGTAACTTTATTCCGCTTGCCGGTGCCGTGACTGGGGTCAACTAAAATCGGCAGATGACTCAATCGCTGCACGGCAGGAATCAAACTTAAGTCCAGCGTGTTGCGAGTGTGGTCGGCAAAAGTGCGCACGCCGCGCTCGCACAGCGCCACGTTGTAATTACCCTCACTCAAAATGTATTCCGCCGCCATCAGAAATTCTTCGAGGGTCGCCGACATGCCGCGCTTGAGCAGCACTGGCTTCTTCGCCCGTCCAGCGCGCTTCAGCAGCGAGAAATTCTGCATATTCCGCGCCCCAATCTGAATCACATCGGCATACTTTTCCACCAAGTCAAGCGATTCGTTATCAATCGCTTCCGTGATAATCTTCATCCCGTACTGCCGGCGAATCTCCCCCATGATTTGCAGCCCCTCTTCGCCCAGCCCCTGAAACGAATAGGGAGAGGTCCGCGGCTTATAAGCTCCGCCCCGAAAGAACTGGGCGCCCGCGCGATGCACACGCTCGGCCACGGCAAATGCCTGCTCCCGACTCTCGATCGCGCATGGTCCGGCGACAATTGCCAGCCCTGCGCCACCAATGGTCGCAGCCGTTCCCGCGAAGCGGATCACCGTGTTGTCTTCCTTGATATCGCGGCTCACCAGCTTGTAGGGTTTGGAAACCTTAATCACTTCCTGCACGCCCGGCATCTCTTCGAGCGTGCCTTGCTCCACCTCGCCCTTGTTGCCGGTAATGCCGATCGCGGTTCGCTGCGCACCCGGCATGGCATGCGCGCGATAACCTAGCTTCTCAATTTTTTCGCAGACGCCGCGTACCTGTTCCTCGGTAGCGTGCGCCTTCATGACGACTAGCATATTTTCCTCTTAACGAGAGCTATGTGGGACGGCCGACCCTTCGACAAGCTCAGGGCAAAGCTCCCGGCTGTCCATGTCGAGCGAAAGTCGACTAGCTCTCGCTTGCCGCTGGGGTGCAGCCAGCCTACCAAGTCTACCGTTGCCGCCTGCTGCACCGCAAACCCAGCGGCCATTTCTGCATCCCATCCAAGGCTCCCGCATCCAACCTTGCAATCATAAAAGTTCCGAGGGATCCTTTCATGAAAGCAGCAGTCGTTCCCTGTGCAAACGGCAAGTGGGAAGTAAAGGAGTGGCAGATCCCCGAGGCCGGCCCCAATCAAGTCGTTATCAAAATTCACGCCAGCGGCCTCTGCTACACCGACGTACACCTCACCCATGGCATGATCCCAGTTGAGTTTCCCCACGTATTCGGCCACGAACCGGTGGGCGAGATCGTGGAAGTCGGTGCGGGAGTTACTTCGCGCAAGGTAGGCGACCGGGTCGGCGTGGGCTGGGTACAACGCGGCTGTGGGCGCTGCGAGTGGTGCCTGCGCAGCAAGAAGGAGTTATGCCAGAATGCCACATCGACTGGCCTTGGACTGCAGGGCGGCCATGCCGAGTACATGTTGGCTTATGCCGATGCCACCATGCTGATTCCGGATGCTCTGAGCTACGAGCAGGCCGCGCCGATTTTCTGCGCTGGCTACACCGTATGGAGCGGTTTGCGCCTGGCCGATCCCAAGCCGCACGAGCGAATTGCCGTGGTTGGTATTGGAGGACTCGGCCACCTGGCGCTGCAGTACGCCAAGGCTGCCGGCTTTGAGACCATCGCCGTTACCAAGTCGAAAGACAAGGAGAAAATGATTCGCCAGCTGGGCGCCGATGACGTCGTAGAGAATGGCGCCAAACTGCTAGCCTCAGGTGGTGCGGACGTGCTGCTCGGAACCTCGAACTCATGGGCTGCCACGGAAGAGGCCGCGCAAGGCATGCGCCCTGATGGGAGGGTTGTGGTAATGGGCGTATCGAACGAACCACTGGACTTCAACATGGGTATGGTGTTGAATCGTGTCCGCATTCTTGGTTCCAGCCAGAATGGACCCGAGTACCTCTATGAAGCGCTCGATTATGCCGCCAAAGGAAAAGTAAAAGTCGTCGCCGAAACCTACAAACTCGACGACATCGGCAAAGCTTATGACCGCGTTGCCGAAGGCAAAGTCCGCTTCCGCGCAGTAATTACGATGAGCTAAGCAGTGGCGTAGTCCGTTGGGGAGGGACGCTTTCGCAAACCTGCTCTAAGCGAAGCCGAAGGGCCGCCGAGCAAGCGAGGGAGTCTTTATACTGTACTGATGCCCCGCTCCATGGCCCGCGAGCAAGACATCATTGCCCGTCCAGGGCCCAAACCCCGGCCCCGCCTCAGTTCCCGCCGCATCGGCATTCACACTTCCACCGCCGGAGGAATCCACAACGCCGCCGAACGCGCCTACCGCCTTGGCTGCAACACGCTGCAGATTTTTTCTTCCAGCCCGCGCCAGTGGGCGCCCTGCGAACTCGGCCGTCCACTCTGCGAGGAAATGCTGCGACTGCGCGCCAGCTACGATCTCAAGCCGCTCGTCATCCACACGAACTACCTAGTCAATCTGGCCGGCACCAACCAACTATTCCTCAAGAAATCCATCGAAGCTTTCCGCGGCGAAATCGAGCGTGCCCTCACCGTCTGCGCCGATTACCTCGTTCTTCATCCCGGCTCGTTCCGAGGCTCCGACCGCGAAGCCGGCCTGCTGCAGACGGCCGCCGCAATCGCCGCCTCCTCCCAGGGCCTCGATCTTGCAAAAGCAGGCCTCACCATCCTTATCGAAAATACCGCCGGCGCTGAATTCTCCCTTGGAGGCAGCTTCGAGCAAGTTGCTGAAGTCATCGACCGCCTTCGCGGTGTGGTACCGATCGCAGCCTGCATCGATACCTGTCACACCCACGTCGCCGGATACGATATTGTTACCGAAGAAGGCATCTACCAGACGCTCCTGCATCTCGACACAACGATCGGATTGAACAACGTCAGGGTTGTCCACTGCAACGACGCCAAAGCTCCCCGTGGATCGAAGCTCGACCGTCACGAGCAAATCGGAAAGGGAACCATCGGACTTGGGCCGTTTCGCGTCCTGCTCAACGATCTGAGGCTCGCTCATGCCGCTTTCATCGCCGAGACTCCTATCGCCAAGCCTGGCGACGACCGCAGAAATATCCGGGCTCTCAAGAATCTCGTAGCTTGACTCCGACCGTGTCTTCTCCCTGCTCCTTGGCTGTATTCTGGCTGGGCTCATGATTCACCTCCTCTCAGCCATGCGGGACTGTTGTGATCGCGATCTTCAGAATGAAAGCCTGGGGCCGTCGAGCCGTTGGCCGATCTCGATGCACGATTCTACCGCCTCATTGTAAAATCGTAAGGTTTACCCGCAACTGGCGACAATCCCTTATGCCGCAGCAAGACAAAATGCAGGTCGAAGCCGCCACCACTGGCGTCGGTCCCCGGAATGATCGCGCCGACCGCGATGACGGCCGCTATCAGCCGCAGCGCGTCGAAACCAAATGGTTTGAACGCTGGCAGAGCGATCCTCAGCTCTATGCTGCCGATCCAGCGGAATCCAGCAAGAAGAAATACTACGTCCTCGAGATGTTGCCCTATCCCTCCGGCGCGCTCCACATGGGACACGTGCGCAACTATTCGATTGGCGACGCGCTTGCCCGCTATATGTGGATGAACGGCTACAACGTTCTTCATCCCATGGGATGGGATTCCTTCGGCCTTCCCGCGGAGAATGCCGCGATCCAGAACAACACTCCGCCACGCCAGTGGACGCTCGGCAACATCGCCAAAATGAAGGCGCAGATGAATCGTCTCGGCTTCGCCTACGACTGGTCGCGCGAAGTCACAACCTGCCTGCCCGATTATTACCGCTGGAATCAGTGGTTCTTTCTCAAGTTCTACGAAAAGGGCTTGGCGTATCGCAAGAAAAGCAAGGTCAACTGGTGCCCGAAATGCTGCACTGTGCTCGCCAACGAGCAAGTCGTAAATGGCCGCTGCTGGCGCCATGAAGATACCGTTGTCGAGCAGCGCGAACTCGAACAATGGTTTTTGCGCATCACAAAGTATGCGGACGAACTCTTGCGCGATCTCGAAAAGCTTGGCGGCTGGCCGGAAAAGGTTCGCACCATGCAGCGGAACTGGATCGGCCGAAGCGAAGGTACGCTCGTCGATTTCAAGGTCGACTACCCGGAAGATCGCAGCGGATTCGGCCCTGCCGGCGGGACGATCAGCGTCTTCACCACTCGCGTCGATACCATCTTCGGCGCGACCTCGGTGCAGCTCGCGCCCCAGCATCCCATCGTTGCCGATCTCGCTGCCTCCAATCCCGACTTGCGGGCCAAAGTCGATCAATTGATCGCCGAACAGAGCAAAGCCAGAGAAGCAGGAGGCATCGGCGAAATTGAAAAACATGGTGTCCCCGCCGGCCGATATGCCATCAATCCGTTCAACAAAGAAAAGATTCCCATCTGGGTGGCCAATTACATCCTCATGGATTACGGCACGGGTGCGATCATGAGCGTGCCCGCCCACGACGAGCGCGATTACGAGTTCGCGAGAAAATATAAACTCGAAATCCGTTTGGTGGTTCTTCCTATTTCCAATGATCCGGAGGAAACCGTCACCGAGCCGCCCCTTCCTTTCATCGGTCACGAAGGCATGTTGATCAATTCTGGCCCATATAGCGGCCTGGAGTGTGCCGAAGCGATCAAGAGAATGTCCGCGCACGCGGAAGAAAAAGGCTTCGGCAAAGGCACCGTTACTTATCGTCTCAAAGATTGGGGAATCTCGCGGCAGCGCTATTGGGGAACACCGATCCCCATGCTTTATTGCGAAAAGCATGGCATCGTTCCCGTGCCGGAAAAGGACCTGCCGGTAATTTTGCCGGAGAATGTTGACATCACTCTCGCCGGGGGATCACCGCTCGGGAGGATTCCCGAGTTTGTTAACGCCACTTGTCCCAAGTGCGGCGGTCCTGCTCGTCGTGAAACCGATACCATGGATACCTTCGTCGATTCGTCCTGGTATTTTTACCGCTACACCGATGCGCAAAATGAGCACGCACCGTTCGAGTCGAAGACCGCGCAATATTGGTTCCCCATCGATCAGTACATCGGCGGTGTCGAGCACGCCATCTTGCACTTGATCTACTCGCGCTTCTGGACCAAGTTCATGCGCGACCTCGGTCTCGTCAGCAACGATGAACCTGCCGAACGCCTTTTCACGCAAGGCATGGTCATCAAAGACGGCGCAAAGATGTCGAAGAGCCTTGGTAACGTTGTCAGCCCCGACGAAATGGTCGCACGCTACGGCGCCGACGCCGCGCGCCTCTACAGCCTATTCGCAGCTCCACCCGACCGCGACCTGGACTGGCAAGACGCCGGCATCGCAGGCATCCAAAGGTTTTTGGGCAAGGTGTATCGCGTCGTCACGAAGAATGTCGGCAATGCTTCGTCCTCATCCGCAGAAGCGTTGCTCACGATGTCGGTCTCGCCCGCAGAACGCCAGCTTCAGCGAAAGCTCCACCAGACCATCAAGCGCGTCAGTGATGACTTCCAGGGCCGCTGGCACTTCAATACCTGCATCTCGGCCATCATGGAACTGGTGAACGCTCTTTACGCCTACGAGGAAGGCGCAACGGCTGGATCTCAGACCAAAAGCAGCACGTCAGCGGCGCTCCTGGCTGAAGTTCAGCACGACCTCGTTCTCCTGCTCGCTCCATTTGCGCCATATCTGGCCCATGAACTCTGGGAGATGGTCGGTGAAAAGGGAAGTCTGCTCAAAGCTGCGTGGCCAAAGTATGACGCGACGCTCGCCAAGGAAGACGAACTCGAAATTCCCGTGCAGGTTAACGGCAAATTACGGAGCCGCATCGTGGTGGCCGCCGCTGCCTCCGAGTCCACCATTCTTGAAGTTGCTCTCGCCGACGAAAAAGTGAAATCGTTTATCGCCGGCAGACAGATTCTCAAAAGGATTGTTGTGCCCGGCACGCTGGTAAATATCGTTATCCAGTAGGGGCACGACCGCGTGGGACGAGAAAAGAAAAACGGGCCGGCGCATCGCAGACCGGCTTCGAGTCGAGGTAGAAGATCGTTTTATTCTCCCGACAGCACCAAGGCCTCGGTGCGATTCCTGAACTCAATTTCACCCCGTACTTTCGTATCGTTTTGAGCGGTCTTCGTCACAACCGCGTCATAGAGGGGAGGTTTCGGCAAATCTTGCATCTTCCCCTGCGTGGTGGCGACAGTCTTGCCATGCCTCATGATGTTGACCGTAAGATGGTCCGCCGGCCCCGTCCACTCGGCCTTGTCGTTTCCCGGAGAAAGCTGTGCAGTGCCAACTTGCACGCTGTCAGATAGAGTGAAGTTTGCAGAATGGCTGTCTTTTGCGAAGGCGCTCCAGGAGAGCACCCGCGCTACCGCAGCGAATGAAGCGAAGTATGGTAATCATTTCACCTCTGTATTCTCCTAGAGCTTATTCGCGGTACTTTCTTGAACAGAGGCTCGCCAGCGCGAAATGCCCATATCGTTGCACGATATATGTAAAGTTTCTTGATCGCACCTTGCGGGTGAATCTTCAGAGCCGAAACGCCGTCTTCGGCAAGGTGCGGTATCCTAATCCGGAAGCATCGTGAATGTCCTCGCCATCACCTACTATCGAAGGCTTCCGCGCCGCCTTTCGCCGCCCGTCGCTCACGTCTGCGGAAATTGCGTGGCGCTGGACGTTTGGGGCAACCACCGCTGCCTTGTTGAGTTTTGGTTTTATTGATTATCTCGATAGCATACCCGTAACCCGGGCCAACTCGGTGCTTCTGTCGACTCGACACCCTGTGCTCGTGGCACGAGCCATTACACAAATGCTGCGGGGCACCGTTAATCGCGGTCTGCTGGCCGCCTTGCTTTTGGCCTTGGCGCTTTCTGCGTTGTGGATCATTGCCGCTTCCATCGGTCGCCTGGCAATTGTTCGCGCGCTGATCGGATACTTTCGAGGAGACATTGTTTGCCATGACAGAAATGGAATATTCGGCTGCGAAGGGCCTCGGACAATTCGCGCCTTGATCGATCTCAATTTCCTGCGAGTGATTCTGTTCCTCGCAGTGATTCTCGCCTTGTGTGGTACGGCGATTCTTGCCGGTTTCATTTCTTCCAATGCTCACCCGCGACCGGGCTTGGCGGCCGCTCTGTTTTGTGGGCTAGCGGCATTGATCGGCATTTCCGGGTGGAATTTGAATTGGTGGTTGTCGCTAGCCGGGATCTTCGCTGTCCGCGACGGCGAAGACGCGTTGTGCGCGTTTTGCGCGGCGGTTACCTTTTTCCGGAAGCACATGGCTGCCGTGTTTGTGGTGAGCACTTGGACGGGCCTGGCTCACTTGGTCGCCTTTGGCGTAGCCGTCACTTTCGTATCGCTGCCTCTGGCCTTCATTCGAGTCGCGCCGTCGCGCCTCGTGATTGCAGTGGCGATGTTCGTCATTCTCGCTTATCTCGCAGTTGCCGACTGGCTCTACATGGCGCGTCTCGCTGGCTACGTTTTCATCGCCGATATGCCGGATCCGTTGCTCACAACGTTCCCCCTCCCGCCGCCATTCCACTCAGCAGGAATCGTTCCCGACACCACAATTGATCGCGAGGAATTAATCCTGAGCGATATTCCAAATATAGCCCTTGAGACATAGCTTGCTGCGAGCCCAGCCCCAATGTAGAGAAATGTAGAGGATGTAGAGGTGCAAAGCTTTACACGCGGCATCCGATTTGAGAAACTCATCCGTGGAAAACCGATCCATACTGAAGCCATCCCTGGCCAATCAATCAATCGTTATCCTCGATTTCGGGGCGCAATACACGCAGCTCATTGCGCGCCGCATCCGCGAACAGAATGTCTTTTCCGTGGTGCTTCCCTGCACGGCCTCACTCGATGAGGTGAAGAGCTACGAACCGATTGGGATTGTGCTTTCGGGAGCGCCGTGGTCGGTATACGACAAAGATGCGCCGCCGGCCGACGCGCGGGTGTTTGAACTCGACATCCCCGTGCTTGGCATCTGTTATGGGCTGCAGTACATGGTGCACACGCTGGGCGGAAAGGTGCGGCCGGCTGATAAGCGGGAGTACGGGCACGCTGAGATCGACATCGTCGCCGAGTCGATATTGTTTCGAGGCCTTGCGAAGCGACAGGCGGTGTGGATGTCGCACGGGGATGAGGCTCTGGAGCTGCCGCCAGGATTTGAGCTTACGGCTAAGACCGCTCACGCGGTCGCGGGAATCCAGAACGTCCCAAAGAAGTGGTTCGCAGTGCAGTTCCATCCTGAGGTTCACCACACGCGGAACGGAACTGAGATTCTTCGCAATTTTGTGTTCAAGATTTGTGGCGCGAAACCGACGTGGACGCCGCAGCACTTTATTGATTCCACCGTGGAACACGTCAGCAGACAAGTGGGTAGTGGACGGGCGATCTGCGCGCTTTCGGGGGGAGTGGATTCGTCGGTTGCGGCGGTCCTCGTCGATCGAGCTTTGCGCGACTCGAAGGGCAAGTCGAGGCTGACGTGCATCTTTGTGAACAACGGAGTCCTGCGCAAGAACGAGTTCGAAAAAGTCCAGAAGACGTTGCACGACAAGCTGGGATTGCACCTTGATGCCGTCGATGCCACCGACCGCTTTCTCGGCAAGCTGAAAGGCGTGAGTGATCCGGAGAAGAAGCGCAAAATCATCGGCAACGAGTTCATCAGGGTGTTTGAGCGGGAAGGCCGCCGCATTGAGAAGGAAGAAGGTCAGGTCAAGTGGCTGGTGCAAGGAACACTCTATCCGGACGTGATTGAATCGCGATCGGTGCGGGGACCATCGCAGGTAATCAAGTCGCATCACAATGTGGGCGGGCTGCCGGAGAAAATGAAGTTGAAATTGATCGAGCCGCTGAAAGACTTGTTCAAAGATGAAGTCCGCAAGATCGGTCGTGATCTGGGGATGCCGGAGGAGATTTTGCAGCGGCAACCGTTTCCGGGGCCCGGGTTGGCGGTGCGCGTTCTTGGCGAGGTGACACCGGAGCGCCTGACTTTGCTGCGGGGGTGCGACGATATTGTGGTGAGCGAGATCAAGAGCGCCGGGCTGTATACGAAAATATGGCAATCGTTCGCGGTGCTGTTGCCGGTAATGTCGGTGGGTGTGATGGGCGATATGCGGACGTATGCGTATACATGCGCGGTGCGGGCGGTGAGCTCGGAGGACGGAATGACGGCGGATTGGGTTCCGCTGCCTCATGAAGTGCTGAAGAATATTTCTACGCGGATTGTAAATGAAGTGAAAGGCGTCAATCGCGTTGTGTACGACATTACGTCGAAGCCGCCGGGAACGATTGAGTGGGAGTAGGGAGGAGTTTTAGCGTTCTACATCGGCATAGCCGCAGTGTGACATGATGAGCGTATGAGTAAACGGGCGAGAAGATTAGGGAAGAAGAACGAGTTGCGGGCGGTGGAGGAGGCGATAGCGGCGTCGCTGGGAAAGAGTGTGGGTGCGGTGGCGCCGGAAGCGCGAGGAGTTGGTGAGAAAACGTCGACGAAAGAAAAGAAACTGGGCGAGAGGTTGAGGCGCGATTGACCGAGTGAGAATGCTGAGATCAAAGGCTGAACCCTCGATAAAACTGAAGGGTTGAGCACCCTTTCTGGGCACGAGCAAGGTCATGGAAATCTTAGATCGTGATCTCCAGAAGATTGCCTTCAGTATCGGCGATCAAGGCTTCGTAATATCCGTCTCCCGTTAGCCTCGGCTGGCTCACGATGCGCACTCCGTCTGTCTCCATCTCTTTCACCAAACGATCCACCGCTTCGCGCGAGCCGAGAGAAATGGCGAGATGTGCGGGTCTGGCAGGTTCGCCACGCGACGCCATCAGTTCGAGACGAGCGCCGGAACCAAGCGACAAAAAATACGATTTGAAGTCGCGCTTTGTACTTGAGTACACGGGGCTTGAGCTGGCCTTGAACCAGCGTTCGTAGAAGGCGCGGGCGCGCTCGAGATCGGATACCCAAGCGGCGGCGTGATCAATTTGGGCAACCGGATCCAACAGGCCCAGCTTCCCGAGTTCGATGCGAAGCGCCTGAGGATCGGTGAAGAGGATGCCGTGCATGCCAAGAGAGGTGGCGGCGTCTACGTTTGGTTTCAGGTCGTCGACGTAAACAGTATCGGCAGGGTCGACAGAATGAGTTTCAAAGAAAAGCTCAAAGATGCGCGGGTCGGGTTTGAGTAGACGGACTTCGCCCGAGAGCAGAATCCCATCGAACCAATGTAAGAATTCGAATCTCTTCAGGGATAGAGGAAAAGTTTCCGCAGACCAGTTGCTGAGGGCGTAAAGAGGAACGCCACGAGCTCTTAATTCCGCGAGAATGTCCACGGCGCCAGGGATAGGGCCAGTGAGCATCTCTGCCTGGCGATGGAACCAGGCGTCGATCAGATCGGAGTGCGTGGGATGCTCCAACTTCAGAGAGGCGCAGGCTTCGGCAAAGGAGCGTCCGGCATCTTGCTTTGAGTTCCACGCCGGAGTGCAGACCGTGGTGAGGAAATGCTCCATGGCGGCGTCGTCTCCGTTGAAGAGCTTCCGGTATAGATAGCGAGGGTTCCAATCGATGAGTACGCCGCCGAGGTCGAAGACTGCTACGGAGCGGTTGGGCATGAGTTTGATTCTATCGAATTGAAAGCCGCCGAGCTGTGCTGGACGGGACCGGCGAGGGCGGCCCTCCCCCATTGGGTGCCGGAACTATTCGTCGCGATGGACGGTCTCCATGGAAAAAGCGGGGAGGCAGACGGCGATGTATTCGGCTCCGCCTTCATGAGGAGTGGAGTAGCGGATCCATTCACCGGCGTGGGCGATGACCGCTTGTCCGGCGGCAACCTCGAGAGATCCGTTCTTGTGTTCGACGCGGAGAGTGCCCTTGAGAACCACGCTGAACTCGTCGAACGCAGGAGTTTGGCCAGGCTCCAGCCATCCGGCGGGGCTGCGCATGTGGGCGATGCTGGCGGAAGCGGTTTGAGAGTTGACGCGCCCGATGTATTCGTCGATGAGCTTGGGTTTGTTGCCGGCGGATTGGATGCGGGTAGGTTGCGGGATCAGGGTTGGCATGGGGCCTTGAGTCAGCGATTAGTGTTCAGTGGCCAGTGTGTCTAGTGATCAGACTTCTGACGTTAAGAGTGTAACGCGGCGGAGAGATGGAGGAGAACTCTCCACGGGGTGGGTTGATAAGAAAGCGAGGCGAACGCGCGGTTATTGCGTCGCAAAGAACGCAGGTTCTTATCGCTGCGCTGAAGCGCTGCGCCAACCAAAATCAAATCGTGCTGCAAGGCAGCAGGTCTGCGGGAAGTCAGAGTGTGCACACCGCATCGTTTACAATCCTCGCTTATGTTCTATCGATCGGATAATCGTGTTGTGGATCAATTGCGTCCCGTGATCATCACTCCGGACTTTATTACCACTGCGGAAGGATCGGTGCTGATCGAGGTGGGAAATACGCGGGTGATTTGTACCGCATCCATCGAAGAGACCGTGCCGCAGTTTATGCGGAATACGGGCAAGGGATGGATTTCGAGCGAGTATGCGATGATCCCGCGGGCGACGCTGACCAGGACGTCGCGGGAAGTGGCGAAGGGAAGGCAGAGCGGGAGGACGCATGAGATCCAGCGGCTGATTGGACGGTCGTTGCGCGCCGTCACGGATTTGACGCGGCTGGGGGAGCGCACGATCTGGATTGACTGCGATGTGATTCAGGCGGATGGCGGGACGCGGACAGCGTCGATTACGGGAGCGTTTGTGGCGCTGGGGCTGGCGCTGGAAAAGTTGGTGGAGGCCGGGACGTTGACTTCGGTTCCGCTGAGGGATTTTGTGGCAGCAGTAAGTGTGGGAATTGTGGACGGAGAAGTTCTGCTCGACCTCTGTTATGAAGAAGACTCGCGCGCCGATGTGGATATGAATTTTGTGATGACGGCGGGATACAAGATGGTGGAAGTGCAGGCGACGGCGGAGCGGCAAGCGTTCGATGAGGCGCAATTCGCGAAGCTGATGGCGTTCGCGCGGCAGGGCGTGCAGGCGCTGATCGCGAGGCAGCAAGGGATTTTGAGCGGGTTGACGCTGCGGCAGTAGAGGTTGAAGCCTGATCCGCGGGTCAAGTTCCGAGTAATGCGGTTAGCAGTTCGTGTCTTACAGGGGCGAACGGATTCGCAATGGTTACTCCGCTCCAGGTGAAACCTTATGGCAAATCCTCAGAGAGCAAGAGGCGGCATCCGGCAGCCGCAGCGGCGGAAAAGATAAAGATAATGGCGTCCCGGATGGTGAGGTGGTGGTCGATGGCTAGATCGGCTGCGGCGAGCAGGACTCTGGGGGAGGTCTCAATCAGCGGAAAAGAATCCTGCCAGCTTAAGATTGCGGCCCGTACGCGATCGGGTGGCCGTTTGACTTTGCGGACAAGTACATGGAAGAGTTCTCCGAGTACCTGTACCGGAAGAAATGTGCCATCGGGCGGCAGCTTTTCGATCATTTCTACAGCCAACTGCTTTTTGGAAGAGCCGCTCAATCCCTCGGCATAAGCCAGGATATTGGTATCGAGCGCGAGCCTCATCTTTGGTCCCGGGCATCACTTCCACAATTCATCTCTTTTCCATTGGCCAATGTCTACGGCCGGCTCGTGGCGCAGGTGTTTCAGCAAGGAGTTGCGAACGCGCGCCGCTGTTCAGCGGTCTGCCCTGGTTTGGACGGGAGCGATGCTCGCGACCGGTCTTCGGTGGCTGGTCACCACGTAGCTTTGCCCTTCGCGGACGTCTCTGAGGAGCGGGGAGAATCTCCGGTTGGCGTCAGCGGCTGATATTGCTTTTTTCATCCATTCCGCAAGTAGTGTCATTAACTGCGTATAAACGGATTTGTCCATTTGATTGCTAGTCGGTAGGGCTAGACGGTAGAACCTGGACCACAATGGACACGGAAGATCGCAGGAAAGATCTGGAGAGCCGGCGAGGCGGCGGCTGTCCCCCGGGATTCGTTTCATCCTGCCCTCTACGCGATCCACACGGTTTTGATATTCATGAATTCGCGGATGCCGTTGGTTGCGAGCTCGCGGCCATGGCCCGAACTTTTTACGCCGCCGAAGGGGATGCGCGGGTCGGAGGCGACCATTTTGTTGATGAAGACCATGCCGGACTCGAGTTCGTTGATGAAGCGTTCGCGCTCGCGGTCGTCGCTGGTCCAGGCGCTGGCGCCGAGGCCGAAGCGGCTGTCGTTGGCGAGGCTGATCGCGTCGTCGATATCCTTGACGCGGAACAGCGAGGCCACGGGGCCGAAGAATTCTTCGCGGTAGGCAGGAGATTCTTTCGGGATGTTGGTGAGAACCGTAGGAGCGTAATAGTTGCCGGGACGGTCAAGTTTGTGGCCGCCAGTCAGGAGTTTGGCTCCGGCTTGCAGGGTTTTCTGCACATCGGCATCGAGGTCTTTGACCGCGCTGGCGGTGGCGAGCGGGCCGAGTTCGGTCTTCTCGTCAAAGGGATCGCCAATGCGCAGATTCTTCATACGATCCACGAACTTCTTTTCGAAGTCGGCGGCAATGGATTCGTGGACGATGAAACGTTTGGCGGCGATGCAGGATTGCCCGTTGTTGATGACGCGCGCCTCGACGGCAGTGGCGACAGCGGCATCAAGATCGGCGCTGGGCATGACGATGAAAGGGTCACTGCCACCGAGTTCCAAGACGACTTTCTTGATGCGCTTGGCGGCGGCGACTCCAACTTCGATACCGGCCTGTTCGCTGCCGGTGAGTGTTGCGGCGACGACTCTCGGGTCGTTGAGAATCGCGTCCACTTGCTGCGAGCCGATGAGCAGCGTCTGAAAAGCGCCGGCCGGAAATCCCGCTTCGAGAAAAATCTGTTCAATCGCAAGGGCGCACTGGGGAACGTTCGAGGCGTGCTTGAGAAGTCCGACATTGCCCGCCATGAGCGCAGGAGCAGCAAAGCGAATCACCTGCCAGAAAGGGAAGTTCCACGGCATGACCGCGAGGATGGGACCGATGGGACGGTAGCGGATAAAGCTCTTCTTGGTCCCGATGGGGGCTCCGGTTTCGACAACTTCGTCGCTAAGAATCTTTTCGGCGTTCTCCGCATAGTAGCGGCACGCGGTGGTGCACTTCACCGCTTCGGCGACGGCGGCTTTGTACGGCTTGCCCATTTCGAGCGTCATGAGATGGGCAAACTTTGCTTTGTCGCGCTCGAGAATCTCGGCGGCCTTCACCATCCGGCGGGCGCGCTCGGCAAAGGAAGTCTTGCGCTCGGCGTGAAAAGTTCTTACCGCGAGTTGAAGTCTTTGCTCGATCTCGTCGTTGGAAAGGGATTGAAAGGTGCGGAGGGTTTCACCGGTCGCAGGATTGATCGTGGCAATGGCCATGAGGAGTCGTCCTTCGGAAATGAAGATAAGGAATTCTTTTGGAAAGCGGTTCGCCTTATTGTCTTCCTGGGCCGGGAATTAACGGGAAATCATTGCAGTCATACCACTATACCATCGTTGAAGCACGCCGGCTGTCCCGTCCCATTTAATTATTTACGATACTCCGGATTCGTGATCCAATTGAGGCATGTTCGTTCCCGCTGCGGCTCTGCCTGTCAACGAGGTCCAGAAAAGTCAATTGGAATCGATGGCTCGGGCAGGGACCACGCCTCAAAAGACGGCCCGCAAATGCGCGGTGATCCTGCTGGCAAGCCAGGGCGTGTCGAACTACTCGATCGCGCAACGAACCGGTTTGTCCCGACCGACCATTCTGGCAGCCCGGGTCGCCTTCACCGAGCGGGGGATCGAGGGCATTCGCAAATCGAAAAAACGCAAGCGCTCACGCCGGGCACTCACCCCGGAAGTGGAGCAGAAGATTCTGGACACAACTTTGAAGACCCGACCGGCCAACGCGACGCACTGGAGCGTCCGAGTACTGGCCGCAAAGTTGGGTGTGTCGCGCATGATGGTACAGCGCGTCTGGCAGCATTACAACATCCAGCCCCACAGGGTCGAGAAGTTCAAGATTTCCAAGGATCCGAAGTTTGAAGACAAGGTGCGGGACGTGGTTGGCCTGTATCTCGACCCGCCAGACCGGGCCTTGGTACTCTGCGTCGATGAAAAGAGCCAGATCCAGGCGTTGGACCGAACCGCTCCGCTTCTGCCCCTGCGGCCGGGATTGCCGGAACGCCAGACGCATGATTACAAGCGGCACGGAACCACCACACTGTTTGCCGCCTTCAATATCCTCAACGGCAAGGTCATCGGTAGTTGCCTGCCGCGCCATCGCGGCAAAGAGTTCATCCGATTCCTCCATCAACTGGAACAGCAAGTACCCCCGGAACTCGACCTTCACCTCATTCTCGACAACTACAGCACCCACAAGAGCGCCGCCGTGCAACCTTGGCTCAAGCCCTTGAAACGCCGCCGCTTTCACTTCCATTTCACACCCACCAGCAGTTCCTGGCTCAATCAGCTGGAACGGTGGTTTGGGCTCATCACTGACAAAATGATTCGGCGCGGCACTTTCCACTCGGTGGAAGAACTGGAACGCGCCATCTATGCGTGGCTTGCAAGCTGGAACGAGACGCCCAAGCCGTTCGCTTGGAAGGCCACCGCCGACGTCATCCTAGACAAGGTGCGCCGTTGTAAAGAATTGGCTGGGACGGCACACTAGTGTGCTTGCACCGAGGAGAAGCAGGAAGGCAAAAAGAAGCCCAGTTAGGGCAAAGCGTCGCATAAACACAAATCCTTCTTTTGGAAGTTGAAATCGATACTGAGATCACGTGCCAGCACAGCGAGCGATCGTTGACGGTCGGAAACGGATTGGGGGAGGAACGAGCGAACTTACCGCGTCGCGAGCATCCTATTCAACGTGGCGAGACACTCTCAAGAAGAGGGGCGAATGTTGGAAGAAAGACTCCAATCGCGACCAGCGAGACGCGATTTGAAAACCATGCAGGCGATCGGACTGGAGCAGGTGAGGCGCTGCGCCGTAGTCCCTAAGGGGTGACCAAAGAACTACTACTGAAAGTCATGGCTGCAGTCCTGCGGAACTGCTCACTGCGTCGATTGAAGCTGCGACGTTAGTTGGTTGATGGCGGAGACGTCGAACAAACCGGATAAATCCGCGTGCCCGGCCAACGTATCTCGCGGTTTACCTTCCACCAGGATTTTCACTTTCACGATGCCCGAAATATTAGCGGAAAGTGTTTCGATGAGAGAGGCAACAGAAAGTTCTTCGGCCAGCACACCGGAGCGATGGCCGTCGGCGAAGGCGGCATTGACGTCGATGACGGCCAGACCGGGATCGACCAGATAGACACTACGAATGGCAGAGCCGGGCGGTAGCGAGTGAGGTGAAGTTTTTTCGAGATAAAGAGCGATCAGGGCGCGAAGCACCTCTTCGGCGCGCTGCTGGCGGACTGAAGGCATAGAAATCTGCGCCGGCTGGGGACGCAATATGCCGAGGTCATCGTAGGCAACAAATAGAGTGACGCGTTCGGTTACGCCGGCGACAGGAGCGACCACCGGACCGGTGTCGACAGGGGCCACGGGAGTTGCGGCGGCACGCCCCCGCATGTGCCAGGCGTAGATGCTCAAGCCGAGAACAGCCGCGAGCAAAATAGAGAGGGCGATCAGAAACTGGCGTGGGATCATGGGTGTCAAATCAAGTTCCTTGCATCATGGCGCGGCTCCGAGTTGGGAGCGAATGGCTACGATTCCGTTGGCGACGGCGCCGGCGATGAGTTGCTGATAATCGGTCGAGTTGAGAGCGGAAACGTCGGATGCGGGCGGAGCGACCTCGACGGCAATCGCAGCGCTGACCACATTATTCAGCGGACGAAGAGGCGCGATAAGGATCCGGACCGGAACCTGAATCCTCCTTAATGTCTCGGCGATGCTTCCCGCGGTCGCTTGACTGAGCGGAATGAAGGAAGACTGGGCATTCGACCAGGAATGGAAGGGACCGCGGTCCTCGGTATCCGCGTAAGGAAGCATCGCTGTGTAGAGTCGAACCCCGCGACCGCTCGAGGCGGCATGCAGGGCGACGTATATCGCCGCATGAGTCGTGTTGGCGAAGAAGGCGCGATCGTCGAGCGAAAGACTGGCGTCGGAGTCGCGAAGGACGAGAGTGGAGATGCCGCGACTCTCGAGTTCCTGGCGAAGCAGGCGGGCAACCGCGAGCGTCACATCTTTTTCCACGAGTGTGGAACTGAGGGCCTCGCCGCGGTCCGTACCACCGTGGCTGGCGTCGACCACTGCGAAGTACCGGCGTGGAGCGTATGAGGGAGTCGACGGTGGAGGCAATTGCGTGGCGGGAACGTTCTGTGGCTGGGGGGCGGCTGGCTTTGGACTTGTAGCCGCGGTGATTTGCGATTTCGCGGGGACGAGGGTGATGGTCCGTCCGTCATTGCTGAATCCCGCCATGATCGGGACGGTAGTGCTGAGTGTGATTTCGGCGGCACCGTTGCTCTCGGAATAAGTAGCCGAAGGAATCAATTTGCTGGAGAAAGTCAGCGTGGGAGAAGCGGGCGCAGTGAGTGGTTCGTGAGAGAACGTCATGCGCAGTTTGCCGGGTTCAGTGGCGACGGAGGGATTGACAGGGGCAGTGAATTGGAAGACGAGATGAGAGGGATCGTCCGTGGCAACCGAGGCAGTGAAGTGGGTAGCGACGGTACCGATAAAGAGTCGGCAGGACTCCTCGTGCAGAATCGCCGGCCCCCCCAGAAAGCGAGGCAAGATGAAATTGAGCGAAGCAAGCGGGACGAAGCCGCGCCCATTTTCAAGAATGAATTTTGCGGAGAGGTCAGCATCGCGTCCCTGGATGCGGACACGGTTTTTGTCGTCGGTAAACTCCCCGAGAACGTTGTTGTAACGGAGACGCCACCGCGGGCCCTCCAGCTTGGCGCTGACTGCGCCCAGTGGTTCAAGGAGTTCCAGCAATCCAACATAGTCGCGGCCTTGGCGCTGCACCACGGGCAGGGAATAGTTGGCGGCGGTGGAGTAGACGGAAAGATGCTTTTCGGGAGAAGCGGCAGAAAGCACGACGGCAACAAGTATCAGAATGATGAGGGGCCGGAATCGATCGATCCAGTGAGGATCCCAGCCCGTCGGGATTTTGTTAGACCGGCGAGGCGCCGGGCGCCGCTCACCCGGACAGCCGAGAGCCTGCCCTGAGCTTGCCGAAGGGGCGGCTGTCCCCATACTGCTATTCGAGGGCATACACCGTCAGTCCGCTGAGGAGCTTGGGGTAGAAGTCAGTGGATTTTTGGGGCATGACTTCGCCGGCGAAGGCGACGTCGCGAACTTGCGAAACTCGGCAAGGATTCATCAAAAAAACGATGTTGGCACGAGGGCTGCCTTGCACGTACGCGAGTGCCTCGGCAGCGTCGCGAATGTAAGAAATATTCTGCTGGTTACGAATCGACTCTTCCGTTAGCTGCAAGACATGCTCCAGCAAGACCTTGTGCAACTGGACGACATCCAGCGATTGCTGGCGAGGGGACAGACCAGGGAACACTTGCGCGGCGCTCGGATTGGGGTGGTGGAGCAAGAAGGCGCGATTGGGGGTGACGGCCAGGAGGGTAGTTCCGGAGCGGCCGCACTCTCGAAGCATGGCGGTGGCACGGGAGGCGTCGAGGGGTCCGTCGACTTCTTCAATGTCGAAAAAGTTGCCGGCAGTCATTCGGAAGGCTACCTCCGAAAAGGCCGGCAGGCTGTGAACGACGCGGTGGGTTGGCAAAATCAGCAAAGCCGGACTATTCATGTTGACGAAAGTCATCATGACGAAGTCATAGGGGGCGCTGCCCGGGAGCGAAGCGGGATCACCGTGGGAACTTGTGTGGTGGCCTGCCCTATCGCGACATTCGTTGCGGTAGTTAAGCGCTGTTTCATACCGATGGTGCCCGTCGGCGATGATGAGCTTCTTGTCGCTCATGGTCGAGCGGACGGAGTCGATCAGTTGCGGATCGGAGACTTGCCATAGTCGGTGGACGACTCCGTATTCATCGGTCACGATGATGTCGGGTTCGGCCGAGGTGGCGAGCCGGGATTCAACCTGGCCTGAATCTTCGTAGAGCATGAAGATCTGCCCAAAGTGTGCGTGAGTGGCGCGGAGCAGGTCGAGGCGGTCCGCCTTGGGTTTCGCTAGCGTTTGTTCGTGGCGGAAGACGATGCCGGCAGAATAATCCTCAATGCGGCCAAGGGCAATAAAGCCGCGACGCTCGAGAGCTGAATTTGCACCGGGGGGAGTGAAACGCTGAGAATATACGTACAGGGATGGCGCAGCGTCGCGGCGGAGAATGCCTCTCTGCCGCCAATCGCGAAAATCACCGGCCGCGCGGGCATATACGTTATTTGCCGGATTGTCATTCGGCCCCCGGCGACCGAGGATGATGCGGACGAGGTTGTACGGACTAGCCGCGTAGTACCGATCCTGCATTGCAGGAGTGATCTTGTCATAGGGCTGAGTCACGACAAGATCGGGAGAGACCAATTGTGGATCATAACGAAAAGCGCGGAAAGAATGGATGTCGGCCATGGAAACCACTGATTGTAACAAGGTGTCAGCGGATTCCCGCTCGACGTTTACTCGGCGGGGAGCGAATCTTGTGAAACGGGCCGTCCTTTCTGGGATTGTCGCTAAGATTTGACAAAAATATCCGCAGCCGTTCGAGGAAAGCTGTGTTACTATCGCGGCCAAATGAGGTGCTTATGTCCTCCGTGGATGAGCGCCGGTTACCTTGCCGATCTGGGAAGTCCGGTTTCGCTAACTCCTTGAGCCTGCGTGCAATGAGCTTCGATCTGACCCGCCGGGCCTTTCTTGTGCCGCTGATTTTGCTGTGCGCCGGCTGTAGCGGATCGATGCCGGCGTGGGCGCAGACGGACGTGAACGACGTCCACGTCGCCCCGCGTCCTGTCGATACGGCCAAAGCGGAAGAGGTCGCAAAGGGAAGCGCCGTTTCGCCTTCTTTGAATGCCCACGTGCGTCCCCTGAAGGTGAACGCGGACCTTGTGCTGGTCCCGGTAACCATCACCGATCCGATGAATCGGTTGGTGACGGGGCTGGAAAAGGAGAATTTTCAGCTTTTCGAAGGTGGTGCTGGCCAGGAGATCAAAACGTTTTCGAGCGAGGATGCTCCGGTTTCTCTGGGTGTGATCTTCGATTCCAGCGGGAGCATGAGCAGCAAGATGGACCGGGCAAAGGATGCGGTCATGGAGTTTTTCAAAACCGCGAATCCGCAGGACGAATTCTTCATGATCACATTCTCAGACGAGCCCGAGGTGGTCAGCGATTTCACGAGTTCCGTGGACGAAATTCAGAACAAGTTGATCTACGCCGTGCCGCGACGGCGTACGGCCCTCCTGGACGCGATTTACATGGGCGTCACCAAGATGCGCCAGGCGAAGTACCCCAAGAAGGCTTTGCTGATCATCTCCGATGGAGGCGACAATCACAGCCGCTACACCGAAAACGAAATCAAAGCGCTGGTCAAGGAAGCGGACGTAATGGTTTACGCGATCGGCATCTACGACCGCTATTTTCCGACCCAAGAGGAACGGTTAGGCCCAGGATTGCTGGGGGAGGTGTCGGAGCTGTCTGGTGGGCGTGCCTTTACGGTTGAAAATCCCAACGATCTGTCCGATGTTGCCACCAAGATCGGCGTCGAACTCCGGAACCAATACGTGCTTGGCTATCGTCCGCACAACGACTTGCGGGACGGCAAATGGCGTAAAATCAAGGTGAAGTTACTCCCGCCGAAGGGATTGCCACCGCTGCGAGTGTATGCCAGAACCGGATATTACGCGCCCGAAGAATAAACCCAACTCCTTGATCTTTCTAAAATGCGCGCTTCTGGCTCTGGCTGCGGTGCTCTCCAACCCGGTCGCCGGGCAAGCGGGCCGGGAGTTTCCCCCCGTTCAACCTGAAGCTGTTCAGACTTCGGCTCAAAAATCGCAACCAACTGCGCCGCCTTCGAGCCCCCAGCAGGAATCCCAGGATAACGGAACTTTTGTCATCCGTAAGGATGTGGACGAGGTCGTCCTGCATGCAACGGTGGTGGATGACAGACAGCGAATCGTAACCGACCTTGACCGGAACGCCTTCACCATATTCGAGGATGGTAAACCGCAAGCCATCGTTTCTTTTCATCACGAAGACATCCCAGTCGCGATGGGAATCGTGATTGATAACTCAGGATCGATGCGCGAAAAACGTGCCAAGGTCAACCAGGCGGCGCTGAATTTGGTGAGATCAAGTAACCCTCAGGATGAAGTGTTCGTGGTGAATTTCAATGATGAATATTATCTCGATCAGGACTTCACCAACGATCTGCTGAAGCTAAAAGAGGCACTGGAAAAGATCGACGCCAAAGGTGGAACGGCGCTCTACGAGGCGCTGGTCGCCTCAGCGGATAACTTCAAAAACGCAAAGCTCGAACGCAAAGTGCTGTTTGTGGTGACGGATGGGGAAGACAACGCCAGTCGAGAAACTCTGGAGCAAGCGGTGAAACAGCTGCAGCAGGAAAATGGACCTTCCGTGTATGCGATCGGCATTTTGGGAGATGAAGAGCATCCCAAACGGGCCAAGCGGGCGCTGGAGATCATTGCGCAACGGACCGGCGGGCTGGCATTTTTCCCGAAGACGCTGGACGAAGTGGATGAGATCAGCCGCCAGGTAGCGCACGACATCCGCAATCAGTACACCATCGGCTACAAGCCGACGGATCCGAAGGGTGCGGGCGGGTTTCGCACGATTCGCGTGGAGGCCAAGGCCAAGGGCCATGGCAAAATGACGGTGCGCACCAAGAGCGGATACTATGCGAGAACGCAGGTGGCGGCGGGGATGAAGTGAATCAGAAAACGGCGACAGGCATGTTTCCAGCGATTCCTTGAAGGTGAAGCGAGTGAGCGCTCCTGAATTGGTGTTTAGGAGTACCAGATCGGTGAAATCAGGCGGCGGCTTCAATGGAGCCGCGATATGAGGCCAGAAATAAGTAAGTACAAGAGGACGAGTGACGAAGGTAACGGCTTGGCAAAGATCGATCGCCCGGAACAATTGACGATTCCGAAGTGTCGCCCTTACCCTGTAGAGTGAACCAAAAAACCCTTGAAGTCTCTCACCTCGGCGTCGCCGACGACGTTACGGATCTAGTCGGCGGAACTCCCATGTTGCGGTTGCGGCGGCTCGCGTCCAGCGGGTCAGCCGACGTCTTCGCCAAACTTGAATACTTGAATCCGGGGGGAAGCGTGAAGGACCGCGCGGCCATTGGAATCATTCGTCGCGCCGAGCAGGAAGGCAAGCTTGCGCCCGGTGGAACCATTGTCGAAGCCACGGCGGGGAACACGGGGATCGGGCTGGCACTGATAGGTGTGAATCGCGGTTATAGGGTGAAGCTGTTTGTTCCAGAAAATTTCTCTGAGGAAAAAGTGATCATCATGCGTGCCTTGGGCGCGGAAGTGGATCGCACACCGGATGAGGAAGGAATGCAGGGAGCGATCCGGCGAGCCAAGGAAGTTGTCTCCCGCGATAAGAGCGCGTTCATGGCGGGTCAGTTCGAGAACATGGCGAATCCCGACTATCACTACGAAACCACAGCGGTGGAAATCTTCGAACAAATGAACGGGAAAGTGGACGCGGTGGTCCTCGGCTGCGGCACCTGCGGGACCTTTACGGGGATTGCCCGTTACATGAAGGAGCATGTGCCGGGGGTGCTGGCATACGCCGTTGAGACTCAGGGTTCGGTGTTGGGTGGCGGAGAACCGGGGCCGCACAAGGTGGAAGGGATTGGCGCGAGCTTTATTCCCAAGACCTTCGACGGTTCGGTGTGCGATGAAGTCATGAAGGTGACGGATGAGGATGCGTTTGCGACCGTGAAGCAGCTGGCGGCGCAGGAAGGTGTGCTGGCAGGGTCGAGCGGAGGCGCTGCGGTGTTCGCGGCTTTGGAAGTGGCGCGGCGGCTGGGATCCGGGAAACGAGTGGCGACGATTGTTCCGGACTCGGCGGAGCGGTACTTGTCAAAAAAGATTTTTGAAGGTGGGATCTAGAAAAAGTTTTTACCGCAGAGACGCTGAAAGTGCGATCTTTACAGAGACACAGTAAATGAGGAAAAACAGACGAGCTGGATTTGCCACACGGGCCATCCACGATGGGCAACAGCCGGATCCTTTGACCGGTGCGGTCAACGTGCCTATCTATCTGACTTCTACTTATGTACAACAGGGGATTGGGGAGCATAAGGGCTACGAATATTCGCGGGTCTCGAATCCTACACGGGACCGGCTTGAGGAGAACCTGGCATCGCTGGAGGGCGGTATAGCGTCACGCGTGTTCGGCAGCGGAATGGCAGCGATTCATGCGATCGCCAGCCTGTTGAAAGTAGGGGACCACGTGGTATGCGGTGACGATCTATATGGCGGTACGCCTCGACTGTTTAACCAGGTGCTGACGAACTTCGGACTAGAATTTTCTTATGTGGATACATCGGATGCGGAGAGCGTCGAGCGCGCCATCCGCAAGAACACGCGCATGGTACACGTGGAAACGCCCACCAATCCTCTGATGCGATTGAGTGATCTGCCGGCGATCAGCCAAATATGCCGGCGCAAGAAAGTTGAGTTGGTGGTGGACAACACATTCATGTCGCCCTACTTCCAGCAGCCGCTGGCGCTGGGCGCAGATATGGTTGTGCACTCGACCACAAAATTCCTGAACGGACACAGCGATGGTCTGGGCGGTGTGGTGGTGTGCAGCAAACCGGAGCAGGCTGAGAAGTTGGCGTTTCTGCAGAAGTGCGCAGGGGCGATACTGTCTCCTTTCGAATGCTTTTTGCTGCTCCGTGGCGTGAAGACTCTGGCGGCGCGCATGGAAATTCACGACCGTAACGGACGCGAGGTTGCGGACTTTCTGGCCAAGCATAAGAAGGTGAAAAAGGTTTTATACCCCGGGCTACCCGATCATCCGCAACATGAGTTGGCCAAACGGCAGATGAGCGGCTTTGGGGCAATGATCACCTTTGAAACGGGATCGCTGAAGAATGCCAACAAAATGCTGAAGAGATTGCGGGTGTGCTCGCTGGGAGAATCGCTGGGAGGAGTGGAGACGCTGATCTCCCATCCGGCCACGATGACGCACGCTGCTCTGGGTGTAAAAGGGCGCAAGGCAATCGGAATTACCGATGGTATGGTCCGGATTTCCGTGGGGATCGAAGACTTGCAAGATATTATTGCGGACCTGGAAGTTGGGTTGGCCGCAATGTAGCCGCCGGCAAGGGGATCTCCGCGCCATAAACATACCTCAACTTACTCTCCGGCAGCGACCGATTCGGCAATCCATGCTAAGTAGTTAGGTGATCCGCCTTCGATTGGCAGGCAGATGCATTCCGGTAATTCGTAGGAGTGCAGGTCGGTGATTGCCTGCTGTACTCTAGCGAGGGCCGCGGCGGTGGTTTTGATCAGTAAAAGCCATTCGCGAGCTTCATCCACCTTGCCTTGCCAGCGATATATCGATCCCACTTGCGGAACGATGTTAACGCAGGCGGCCATTCGGTTTTCTACCAGATGCCGCGCTATCCTATGAGCTTCTTCCCCGGAGCCGGTGCTGGTCAGGACGATTCGTTTGTCAGTCATATAAAATCAGCATTTGCAATTTGAGAGGTACTTTTTCATGTTAACGCAGATTAGGTTTGGCACATCGGGTTGGCGGGCCGTAATGGCAGAGGAATTCACCTTTGCTAACGTGCGCCGCGCGGTGGGCGGGATCGCGCGTTACTTGGCTACGCAGAAGCCGCAGGGAGCGCGAGTGATTGTAGGACGCGATCCGCGATTTCTCGGCGAAACTTTCTGCGCCATGGCGGCGGAGATTTTGCAGGCTCACGGAATTACGCCAATCGTAGTGGCAGAACCCGCGCCCACTCCGGCCTTTGCCTATGCCGTAGTGCAAACCAAGGCGGATGGGGTGATCAATTTTACGGCCTCGCACAATCCGCCGCAGTATAACGGGATCAAGTTTTCGACGCCGGATGGATGTCCGGCGCTGCCCGAGGTCACGAAAAAAATCGAAGGGGAGATTGCTGCAGGGGAGCGGGACGGTTCGACATCGGGATCGAACATTCAAGGCGACGGATCAGCCAGGGAATCGCTGGAGGTTAAGCCGGGTTATTTGAAGCGGCTTGGGGAAATCGTGGACTTAAATGCCATTCGTAAGGCCAATCTGCAGGTTTGTTTTGATCCCATGTGGGGGGCGGCGCGGGGATACTCGGATGAGTTTTTGCGCGATGCGGGGGTGAAGGTTGCCTCGGTGCATGACTACCGCGACGTATTGTTTGGCGGACAT
>Ga0182015_10001309_pt1 | contig 33311 bp, 28 predicted proteins | sample 712P3MmetaG_FD_120478 | JGI IMG/M metagenome (GOLD analysis project Ga0182015, IMG submission 120478) | Permafrost microbial communities from Stordalen Mire, Sweden - 712P3M metaG | ecosystem: Environmental > Terrestrial > Soil > Wetlands > Permafrost | place: Sweden: Stordalen | collected...
ATCCCTTCAGCGTGATGGTCACCGACTTGCCATCAGAGGAGTACACGGGGGCATCGGCGAGGCTGAGGCTCGGGTTGAGCTGCACCTGACCGTTGTCGCCGAACCAGTAGAGCGGCCGGTACATCAGGTACTGGAACTGGCTGAGGTTCGCGACGCTGAAGTACGCGAGCGTGGCGAGCGGGAAGATGTAGTTCGGCTGCGCACCCGGACCCTCGGCGAACGTCGCCGTGGTCTTGGTGACTGCCGGACCCGTGCTCGAGGTGCTGGTGCTCCCGCAGGCGGCGATCGCAATCGCACCCAGTCCTATGACAGCGGGCAATGTTTTAGCCCGCCAACTCCGAAAAGTCATGTACGCCTCCTTGTGACGACATATGTCCACGTGGCGTCGCTCTGCCCCAGGACGCAGATCGTAGGGTAGCGATTCGAGAACCGGTAAACGACGGTTAGCGGCGAAATTCACCCTGCTGAGTGAGATCGCCGATTGCTCAGGCTGCCCGGGAGTCCGGCCAGCGGCCCTCCGAGCGCGCCAGCGCCACGTCATATACGGGGGAAATGCGGAGGCGCCGCGGCATGGCAGGGGTTGCGAGGCGGAGCGACCGGGTCAGGGCTGCGAAGGCCGCGGCATGGGCCGGCGTCCAGGTCAGGCCATAGCCGCGGCGGAGGTGGGACGGGAGCAGACCGGTCGCGATGAAGGCGAGCGTGTCCGTGCCCGGACGGAGCAACCGCGATCTGACCGGAGGGTGCAGGACCGTCTCAGCCACTTCACGAGAGCCGGCGCCCGGAAGCGCCTGGCCGTGGCGCACCTCGTCCTCGACGTAGCGGCGGAGACCCGCGGCGTCCGGCCAGCACTGGCTCCGGGGCAGTCCCATGAGCCGCGCGACCCCATCCCACTCACGGACGAAGGCGTCCCGCTCACCCCGGCTGAGGCCTCCGACGAGCGAATCGTGGGCGGTGAGCATGGTGTCGACGAAGGACGCGTGGACCCAGCGGAGCAGCGCCCTGTCGCCGGCGGAGTACGCGGTCCCCGCTGGCACCCGCGAGGTCGCGTTGGCGGCCGGCAGCTTCCCGGCGACCCTGCGGTGCAGCCCCCCGACGCGGCCCGAGACCCGTTCGGCCTCCTGCGTCGTGCCGAAGCAGACGACCGTGACCCAACGGACGGTCCGCTCGAGACGACCGTAGGGATCCGACTTATAGGTGCTGTGCTCGATCGCGCCCTGGGCGACGAGCGGATTTGCGGCCTGCATCAGCAGGGCCCTGCCCGCCGCGAGCAGCAGGCGCGGCTCCCGCATGACGACCCAGGTCACCGAGTCCGGTCCGAACAGGCCCGGGTCGGGCGTCCGATCGCGGAGGGGAAAGGACTTCGACGACGTCGGGTTTGGCCGGGTCAGGAGACGCTGGATGGATGGCGGGAGCGGAACTGCCGGCATGGCTCAACGAGTGTCGCAGGGTTCGAGAGGCTCCGGCGTCCGCTTTGGCTACCATCGTTGGCGTGTCAGAGATCGAAGGAATCGAACGCGTCCTCGTGGTTGTCGCCCACCCCGACGACTGCGACTTCGGGAATGCGGCTACCACCGCGAAATGGACCGACGCCGGCGTGACCGTGTCCTATTGCATCGTCACCGACGGTGATGCGGGCGGGTCCGACCGGAGCATCACCCGCAAGGAGATGGCTGCCCTCCGCCGGATCGAGCAGACCGAGGCCGCGGCCGCGGTCGGGGTCACCGACCTCACATTCCTCGGCTACCCGGACGGGCGGCTCACGCCCAGCATCGAGCTGCGCCGCGACATCTCGCGGGTGATTCGCATCAAGCAGCCGCAGCGGGTGATCACCCAATCGCCGACGCGCAACTTCACGCGCATCTTCGCGAGCCACCCCGACCACCTCGCCGCCGGCGAGGCGGCGCTCTGCGCGGTGTATCCCGACTCGCGGAACCCCTTTGCGCACCCCGAGCTGCTCGAGGTCGAGGGCCTCGAACCCTATTCGGTGGCCGAGGTCTGGTTGAGCGCCATCGCAGCCGGCAGCGACAACGTCAAGGTGGTCGACGTGACCGACTCGGCCGATCGCAAGCTGGCTGCGCTCCGATGCCATCGCAGCCAGTACAGCGACTGGGATGCGCTGGAGCAGCGCGTGCGGGGCTGGCTCGAGGCCACCGCCAAGGCGAACGGACTGGAGCCGGGTCACCTTGCCGAGCAGTTCGTCGTCGTCCCCACCGCATGACCCTGCGCATCAGGGAGAACGTCACACCGTCGGCCGTCTGGCCGTCCCCGATCACGCCACAGGAAGCGGCAGCTGGGCGGATGCGCCTCGGCGACGTCCAGTTGAGCGATGGCGACGCGTACTGGATCGAGGGTCGGCCGGTGGAGCACGGTCGCTGCGTCATCGTTCGCGAGCACGACGGAGTCATCGCCGACCTGATCGACGCCCCCTGGTCCGCTCGGAACTGGGTGCATGAGTACGGCGGCGCCGCGATGCTCGCACACGCCGGCACCGTGTACTTCTCCAACGCGGCCGACGGGCGCATCTACACCCTGGTTCCCGGTTCGTCGCCCGTGCCCCTGACGCCGGCGGACTCGAGCCTTCGCTACGCCGACTTCGAGATCGACCGCACTCGCAACCGGCTCATCTGCGTGGTCGAGGATCACAGCGGCGCCGCCGTCGAGAACGACATTCGTGCCATCCCGCTGGGTGGCGGCGAGCCTGTGACGCTCGTCTCCGGCAACGATTTCTACTCGACGCCACGGGTGAGCCCTGAAGGCAACCGCATCGTCTGGCTGACGTGGAACCAGCCGAACATGCCCTGGGACGGCTGCGAGCTCTGGGTCGCGGACCTTGACGACTCGGGAATGCCTCGCGATGCCCGTCTTGTTGCTGGAGGGCAGAGCGAGTCCGTCTTTCAGCCGTCCTGGTCTCCCGAGTCGGTTGTGCATTTCACGTCCGACCGCACCGGCTGGTGGAACCTGTACCGCTGGGACGGCGTGCAGGTGGACGCGCTCGCGCCGATGCAGGCGGAATGCGGGGCCCCGCAGTGGGTGTTCGGGCTGTCCACCTACGCGTTCTGCGGCGACGGGCGCATCGTCCTCTGGGCATGCCGCGATGGTGCATGGGAGTGCCAGGTGCTTGACGCATCGGGTCATCTCACCCGCGTTGACGTCCCCGAGACCGCGTTCGACCTGTGTATCGGCGCCCAGGGAGACGTGATCCTGTACCTCGCCGGGGCAGCGGACACCCCTGACGGGGTCGTGCGCGCAAACCTCGCCACCGGCGCGCACCGGCTGGTGCGGCCGGAAAGCGCCGCGATGAGGATCGACGACGCGGTGCTCTCCCAGCCACGTCACGTGACCTTCCCCGGACACGGCGGCGAGACTGCGCACGCGTGGTACTACGCGCCCCGCAACGACGCGGTCAATTCAGAGCCCGGCCGCAAGGCACCGCTTCTGCTGCACGCGCACGGCGGGCCGACGTCGGCGGCCAACTTCGCGCTGGATCCCGCGGTGCAGTTCTGGACCAGCCGCGGCTTCGCGTACCTCGACGTCGATTACGGCGGGAGCACTGGATACGGCCGCGCGTATCGCGATCGTCTCAACGAACAGTGGGGCGTGGTGGATGTCGGCGACTGTATTGCGGGCGCTCAACATCTCGTCGACACCGGCGAGGCCGATCCTGACCGCCTGTTCATTCACGGTGGCAGTGCCGGGGGCTACGTCGTGCTGTGCGCGATGACGTTCCACGATCTGTTTCAGGCAGGTGCCAGCCTCTTCGGCATCGCTGACCTGGAGGCACTCTTCGCAATGCAGGGACACAAGTTCGAGGCGCGCTACGACGCCCCGCTGCCCAAGGGGCGGGGAATGCACGATCGGTCGCCGGTGCACTTCATCGACCGGGTGCGCGGCGCCGTGCTGCTCCTGCAGGGACTCGATGACCCGGTCGTTCCGGCAGCTCAGGCCGAGATGATGTTCACGGCGCTGCGGGGCGCGGGGGTTCCCTGTGCGTATATTGGGTTTCCCGGCGAGCAGCACGGCTTCCGTGATGCGAAGAACATCGCGCGTACGCTCGAGGCGGAGCTGTACTTCTTCGCGATCGTGACCGGCATGACGCTGGGAGAAGCGATCGAGCCCGTCGATATCCTCAATCTCTGAAGGGGTTTCCGGTCCCGGTGCCGTCGGAGCCCGAGGCCCGGCGCGGCAGCAGCTGCCAGACGGACAGCGGGATCACGATGATCGCGGTCCCGGCGATCAGCAGCGCGGGAAACAGCAGGTCGAACGGATCGGGCGAGACGCGAACAACGCCTTGCACCAGCGCGACTGCGGGCGGGGAGCCGAAGGACGTGAGACGAATGACGTTGTCGCTTCCCACACCGAGGTCATACGTGACGCTTGCGCCGGGCGCATTCAACGTGAGGTAGGTCACGTAGCCGTGCGCCGGCACCCACGACATGTTGCGATCGGACGAGAGATCCTGGTGCAGGCTCGCGTTCATCGGCTCAGCGCCGGCCACGGTGAACCCTGGTGCGCTGTCGAGCGTGAGCCCCTTGTCGAGTCCCGATGTCAGCGCCTCGCCGTTCGCGGTGCGCAGCGGCTGATCGGTGAGCAGGAACAGGTCGGCATTCACCGGCGCTCCGGCGTTGGCGAGGATCTCGAGTGGCACCCACAGTCGCGGCGTACGCATGGTGATGAGCAGAGGGACACCGTCTCCCGCCTGCTGGTGGCGCTGGAGGGCCACCGACGTGTTGTATTTCGCCGCCATGAACACCGGGCTCGACGACGCGTACCGGAGCAGGTGATTCTCGATTTCGGGTGACACGAGGAACCCGTTGTGCGTGCACCAGTCGATGACCGCCTGACCGCTTCCCTTGAGCACCGTGACGTCGAGTGCCTCGACCTGCACCTGCTCGATCACGACAGCCGGGGCCCCTGCGGCGGCCGGCACTACCAAAGATGCATTTGCGAACACCACGGGCGGCGCGAACTCGCGTTCCAGCCGCTGGAGAGTCCATGCACCGGCTTCGGTGATCGATGTTGGAATCGCGGGCAGCGGCACGATCCATCCAACATCGGTGACCGCGCCCGTGTAGGCGAAGCTGGTGACGTAGTGCTCGATACCGCCCGACCAGGCAACGAAGGTCGTCGCCTTGGCGAGGCGAACGTCGCCATCGGGCGCCACCAGGCCGCCGCATGCGAGTGCCTGCCCCGCGCCGAGGATCACCGCCGCGGCAACACCCATGCCGGCCAACAGGAACTTGCGCATCTCGGGATCCTCCAGATGGGTTCACATCGTGCGAAGACCGAGACGCCGGCCGTGGTCGTAGGGTTCCCGATGCATGGCCAGCGGCGCGCTGAATCGACCGTCCTCAGGGGTTGCCAGAAGATTAGTTAGGTTATATAATCAATTTCAGATGACGACCGTAGCCACCAACAAACCAGTCGATGTCGCCAACCGGCTTCGACCGGTGCTTCTCCATCTGAACCGCCATATGCGCCGTGAGGTGCTCACGTCTGGCGTCTCGGCCGGGCAGCTCTCGCTGCTTGGCCAGATCGAAGGAAATCCCGGGATCGGAGTGGCGGAGCTGGCGACTCGCGAAGGCATGTCGATGCCTTCGGTGTGCAGCCATATCGACCGTCTCGAGGCGTCTGGACTGGTCACGCGCCGGCAGGCGGAGCGCGATCGGCGCAGGGTGGATCTCGAGGTCACGCCAGAGGGGCAACGCGTCCTCAAGGTCATCCGCTCCAAGCGCACCGCATGGCTTACGGCTCGCCTGAGCAAGCTCGCCGACGCCGATCTCTCGGTTGTGGCCGCCGCCATCGCGCCGCTCGAGGCACTCCTGGCGCAGGCCGAGTGAGCCTCGGCATCGGCAGCGCCACCGGGCGCACCTTCATGAGCCTTCGCCGCCACTACAACTACCGGCTGTACTTCTTCGGGCAGGTGGTGTCGATCAGCGGTACCTGGATGCAGAGCGTCGCGCAGGCGTGGTTCGTCGTGCAGCAAACCCATTCGCCACTTGCCGTCGGCATCCTCGCCGTCTGCCAGTTCGGTCCGTACGGGTTGTTCGGATTGTTCGGCGGTGCCGTCGCCGACCGGATCGACCAGCGCAAGGTGCTGATGGGAACGCAGGCGGCGTTCATGGTCACGGCAGGGCTCCTCGCCGGCCTCACCCTGAGCGGGCATGCAACGGTCTGGGAGATCTACGTGCTCGCCGGTGTCACCGGGATGATCACCGTCCTCGATACGCCGGTCCGGCAGGCCTTCACCATCCAGATGGTGGGTCGCGATGAGCTGCCCAACGCCGTCGCACTGAATTCGAGCCTCTTCAATGCTTCGCGGATCGTCGGCCCGGCGATCGCCGGCGGGCTCATCGCTGTGGCGGGAGTCGGGATCTGCTTTCTCATCAACGCGCTCAGCTACCTGGCCGTCCTTGCCGCGCTCTGGTTGATGCGCGTCCACAAGCTCTTCCCGGTGCGCAGAGATGAGCGCCATCACAACCTGCTCCGCGGGTCGCTCGAGGGCTTGAAGTTCGCGTGGAGACTGCCGGTGATCCGTTCCGTGCTCGCGATGATGCTGGTGATCGCGACGATCAGCATCAACTTCAACGTGCTCCTCCCCGTGCTCGCGTCACGCACCCTCAACAGCGGTCCTGAGATCTTCGGCATCCTCTCGGCACTCTTCGGGTTCGGCGCGCTCGTCGGCGCGCTGTTCTCCGCTTCACTCGGACGCGCGAGCCGGCACACCATGCTCGTCGGCGCCGCGGTGTTCTCGGTGTCCGAGATCGCGCTTGCTCCGCTCCATGTCGCCTGGGCGGCCGGCCTCGCGCTGGTTGTGACCGGCATTGCCTTCACGCTCTACTCGTCGCAGGCGAATGCGACGCTGCAGCTGGCGGTCACCGATCAGATGCGCGGCCGCGTGCTCGGCATCTACGGATACGTCTTCTTCGGGACGGCTCCGCTCGGAGGTCTGCTCGCCGGATGGCTCGCGCAGGAAGGCGGCACGCAGCTTGCCTTCCTTGTCGCCGGGCTCGTCGGTGTCGCTGCCACCATCTATGGCTGGGCCGACACCGGTCGCGCGGCCCGCGCGTCGGCACCGCCCATCGCCCAGGTGGCGTAGCCGACGCCGCGTCGCTCATCCTTTCCCGAGCAGGACGATCGATCGGGAGGTCTGGGACGTGGAGCAGCGCACGCTGGGGACACAGGGGTTGGAGGTCTCCGCCCTGGGACTCGGCTGCATGGGGATGTCGGACTTCTACGGCACCGCCGAGGAACGCGACGAGCGCGAGGCCATCGTCACCATCGACCGCGCCGCGGAGCTGGGCATCACGCTGCTCGACACGGCCGACATGTACGGCCCCTTCACCAACGAGATGCTGGTCGGCAAAGCGCTCACCGGCCGGCGCGACCAGTACGTCGTGGCCACCAAGTTCGGCATCGAGCGGCAGCCCGACGGTTCGCAGCCGATCAACGGTCGTCCCGAGTACGTGCACCGAGCGTGCGACGCGTCATTGCAGCGACTCGACGTCGACGTCATCGACCTGTACTACCAGCACCGGCTCGATCGCTCGGTGCCCATCGAGGAGACGGTCGGAGCGATGGCCGAGCTCGTCGCCGCCGGGAAGGTGCGATTCCTCGGCTTGAGCGAAGCCGGCCCGGACACGATTCGCCGCGCCCACGCGGTGCATCCGATCGCGGCGGTGCAATCCGAGTATTCGCTGTTCTCGCGTGATGCCGAGGAGACCGTGCTGCCGGCGATCCGCGAGCTCGGCATCGGCTTTGTCGCGTACAGCCCGCTCGGCCGCGGCATCCTGACCGGGGCGATGAGCGCCGAGACGCTGGACGCGTCCGACATGCGTCGAGCCCGATTCCCCCGGTTCGCCGACGGCAACCTGGAGGCCAACCTGGCGATTTCCGCGCGCGTCGGCGACATCGCGGCCGAAAAGGGCGTCACCGCAGCCCAGCTCGCGCTCGCGTGGCTGCTCCATCAGGGGCCTGACATCGTGCCGATCCCCGGCACCAAGCGACGCGTCCGGCTCGAGGAGAACGCCCGGGCCACCGACATCAAGCTCGATGCCGCCGACATCGCGAGGCTCGAAGCGACGGTGAGCCGTGAGAGCGTGCGCGGGGCTCGCCACTGGGACATGTCGGCGATCGACCGCTGACCGCGCGCTATGGTCAGCGCGAGATGACTTCCAACGGGTCGCACTTCGCCTGGACGCCCACGCCCGAGCAGGCGGGTGCCTCGAGGCTCCGGCACTTCATCGACACCCTCGGGGTGCGTGACCTCGACGGCGTGTCGCGACTTGCACGCGAGGACCCGGAGCGCTTCTGGACAGCGGTGGTCGATGACGTCGGCGTGGAGTGGACACGGCGATTCGACGTCGCGATGGACACGTCGCCCGGCCTCCCCTGGACGCGGTTCTGGCGCGGGGGCAGGCTCAATCTCGCCCACAACGCGGTGACCCGCTGGGCGGATCGCGCGCCGGAGCTTCCCGCCATCGTGTGGGAGGGGGACGACGGCAGCACGCGCGAGTGGAGCTATGCCGACCTGCACCGCCAGACCGCATATGCCGCGGCCACGCTCGCCACGCTCGGAGTGGGGGAAGGGGACAGCGTTGGCCTGTGCCTGCCGATGATCCCCGAGACCGCGTCAGTATTCCTCGCCTGTGCCTGGCTCGGCGCGATCGTGGTGCCGCTGTTCAGCGGCTACGGTGCGGGAGCGATCGTGTCGCGGCTGCGCGACTGCGACGCCAAGGTTCTGGTCGTTGTTGACGGATTCACGCGGCGCGGCCGCAGCGTGGCCATGAAGGCGGTCGCCGATGAGGCCGCCGAGCAGCTGCCGTCGCTTCAACACATCCTGGTGGTGCCGCAGCTCGGCGATGCCAGCGCACCGATGCGGGCGAGTCGCGACGTGCTGTTCCAGCCCATGCCCGACGGCTGGAGCGGCGGACCACCGGTGGCCGATACCGGTGCCGACTCGACGTTCATGATCATCTACACGAGCGGCACGACGGGCCGGCCCAAGGGCACCGTGCACGTCCACGGCGGCTTTCCCGTGAAGGCGATGCAGGACATGGCGCACTGCTTCGACATCGGCGAGCGCGATCGCCTGCTCTGGTTCACCGACATCGGCTGGATGATGGGGCCGTGGGCCATCTGCGGCGCGCTGAGCATCGGCGCCACCCTGGTGCTCTTCGACGGTGTCCCAGACCATCCCGGTCCTGATCGACTCTGGTCGGTCGTGGAGCGTCATCGCGTCTCCGTGCTGGGGATCGCACCGACCGTGATTCGAGCGTTGATGCGCAACGGCGATGAGCCGGTCGCTGCCCACGACCTCTCCTCGCTGCGCGTGCTCGGCTCCACCGGCGAGCCGTGGAACACCGATCCCTGGCTGTGGTATCAGCGAAAGATCGGTGGCGGCAGGCTCCCGGTGATCAACTATTCGGGCGGCACCGAGATCTCCGGCGGCATCCTCGCGGGCAACATGCTCACGCCACTGCAACCGTGCGCTTTTGCCGGGCCGTGTCCGGGGATGGACGCCGACGTCGTCGACGACAATGGCCGGAGCGTTCGCGGCCGGGTGGGCGAACTGGTGATTCGCTCGCCGTGGCCGGGAATGACGCACGGTTTCTGGAAAGACCGCGAGCGCTACCTCGACACGTACTGGTCGCGATGGCCTGATGTCTGGGTGCACGGCGACTGGGTCGAGGTGGATGCGGATGGGCTCTGGTATATCCGGGGACGCAGCGACGACACCATCAAGGTCGCCGGCAAGCGCCTCGGACCGGCCGAGGTCGAGTCCGCGCTCGTCGCGCACGAGGCGGTCGCCGAGGCTGCTGCCATCGGTGTCCCCGACCCGGTCAAGGGCGAGGCACTGGTCGTGTTCGTGGTGCTCAAGCCGGGGATCACCGACTCGCCGGAGCTGCGCGTCGCGCTCGCGCATCGTGTCGCCGCGGATCTCGGCAAGGCGCTCGCACCGCACTCCGTTGAGATCGTGTCGGAATTGCCCAAAACACGCAACGCAAAGGTCCTCCGACGCGTCGTCCGTTCTGTCTACCTCGGCACCGATCCGGGTGATCTCTCGTCGCTCGAGAACCACGGCGCCATCGACGCCATCGCACGGACGCGCGCCCCCGCCTGACGGCCGACGACGCTTGCAGGGACGTCCCCGGGATGTCCGCGACCCCGCTCGATGATGGGCGGCTCCGCGTCGGGATGCAGCGCTGTCGCAACGGCGGCGCCCGCCCGACGGCCTCGAGAGGGGGGCGACCATGCCCGACTCCGTTCCACTGCGCGGCAGCGCATACCATCCCGCCGGGGGCACGCGTCCCGGCCACCGAAACCTCCGCAAGCTCGACGACGCGGAGTTGCATGCCGATGCCGGCGTCACGCTCATGCTGCGCGAGCGCACGAGCGGCCCGACGACCGCACAGAGTCTCGCCTGGTTGCAGTCGCTGCCGGATCCCAGGTCTCGCCACCTCGATATCGCCCAGCTGACCGCACGCCACGGTTTTGATGTGTCGGACAGGGATCGCGTGGTGCGCTGGGTAACCGCGACTGGGCTGCAGGTCACCGGCGAGGACCCCGCGACGCGACGCCTGATGCTGCGTGGCAGCACCGAGCAGCTCGCGCGCGCTTTCGAGGTCGACCTGGAGCGCTTCGCCTATCAACGTCCTGACGGCCGCAGCGTCGAGTATCGCGGCCACCGCGGACCGGTCCGCATCCCGGCACACCTCGACGGCATCGTCGAGGGCGTCTACGGCCTCGATGACCGCCCGTTGGCGCGATCACACGTGCGGGCGCTGGACGACGGACGCTCAGCGGTGTTCGCGTATGACCCGCCGCAGCTCGCGTCGCTGTACGACTTTCCGCGTCTCGCGAGCGGTGGCGAGGGGCTGGAGCTGGTGGCGGCGATGGTCGAGCTCGGCGGAGTCGTGCATCCATTCGACCTGGCCGCGTCGTTCGCCCGTCTTGGTCTGCCCGCGCCGGACATCACCAACGTCTGGCTCGACGGCGCGACACCATCCCCCGATCCGAACGGCGCCGACGTCGAGGTTGCGCTGGACTACCAGGTGATCGGTGCCATGGTCGCGGCCATGGCCCCAAAAGCGCATCTCACCATCGTCAGCTACAACGCGCCGAACAGCGAGCGTGGTTTCATCGATGCCGCTGCCACTGCGGCGAGTGACGCCATGCGCCGTCCCGCGGCCGTGTCGATCAGCTGGGGCGCGCCCGAGGACCACTGGTCGCCGCAGGGGATGCGCGGACTCGACGCCGCATTCTCGACCGGCGCGCTCCACGGCGTGACCTTCAGCGCGGCCGCCGGCGACGCCGGATCGACAAACGATGAGGTCGACGGATTCCAGCACCCGGAGTTCCCGGCGTCGAGCCCGCACGCCTGGGCGTGCGGCGGCACCACGCTGCTGGCGGCTCGGGGCCGGATCCGGACCGAGACGGTGTGGAACGAGCTCTCCCGTGGCGCCGGCGCTGCCGGCAGCGGGGTGAGCGGCGCATTCCCGATCCCCGCCTACCAGGCAGCCGCGGGTATCCGGCCGCGCTCCGCGGATGGCGGCGGGCTCGGCCGGGGCCTACCCGACGGTTCCGGCAACGCCGACCCGCTGACCGGCTGGAACGTGGTCGCGCTGCGCCGCCTGCGGTCGACAGGAGGTACCAGCGCGGTGGCGCCGATGTACACGGCTCTCTGGACACTCGTCTCCGCTCAGCTCGGACACCGCATCGGCTTGCCACACACGGCCCTCTACGCTCGGCACGGGCGGGGCTTCAATGACGTGACCGCGGGCGACACGGGCGGGCCGTACCGTGCCGGGCGCGGCTGGGACCTGGCGAGTGGATGGGGCAGCCCCGACGGCAAGCAGATCGCCCACGACCTGGGTGTGCGCCTGCAGGGTCCGGACACGCGCCGGCCACGAATCGGCAGCGAGCGCGAGATCGCCTGACGTGTCGCCAGGGTGGTCGAGCCCGTGGCAAGCGCCACGGGCCGGCCGCCTTCGCCCTGGCGAGAGCTCGGCGTTGCGGCGGCGCCGGACGACAATAGGCCGCCCATAGAAACGAGCGAGGACGAACACCATGGCCACGCCGGACCGCCGCAGCATCCTCGTCGATGCCTACGAGAACGCGGCGATGATCGTCTCTGGGATAAGCCCGGACCAATTGAGCAACTCCACGCCCTGCCGCGCTTACGACGTAGCGGGGCTGATCGACCACGTCGTCGAAGCCGGGCACCGAGCTGCCGCCCTCGGCTGCGGGCAAGCGCCCCCGTCAGGGGACGCATCCCCGCACGTGGAGCTGACTGAGGCGCCCAACCGGCTGCGGAGCGCCGCCCAGGAGGCGGCGTCGGCGTGGGCGGACGATACCCGCTTGGTGACAACGGCAACCATGCCCTGGGGTGAGCAGTACACGGGGGCCGCCCTCATCGACATGTATCTCCTCGAGTTAGCCGCCCACGCGTGGGACCTGGCCCGGGCCACCGGACAGCTGGATCGACTCGCCTCCACCATCGCAGCGCCGGCACTGAGTGGGGCGCACGCCTTCATCAAGCAGGAGTTCCGGGACATGGTGGGTCCCGGAGCCCCCTTCGGCGCCGAGATACCGCCACCTCCTGGCGCCAACGACTGGGAGCGCTTCGTGGCGTTTACGGGACGTGACCCGCGGGAGCGGGTCACGCCGAGCAGCTAGCTGTAGAAGGCTGGGTGTCTTAGCCTGCCCGCGTCCGTGCGCCTCTGCGAGCCCCAGCCTCAAACGGCTTTGCTCAGCGGTCTTCTAGCTGTCGTCCTCGTCCCCGGTCGGGTCGCCGAGCACGACGGGATCCAGGTTGTCGAGAAATGGCGTCAGCCGGCGAATCTCTGATCGGAAATGCCGGTTCATCGTCGTCCACTGGGAGTGCCCCGGGGGCCAGCCGTAGTCGCTGCCGTCTCTGCGGATCTCGCCATCCGCCGCCATTCGGTTGGCCGTCTGGCGGATCGTCTCCCGCCTGGCCCTTGCAGTCGCGCCTCCGACGAGGTGCTGCTCCTCCATAGCCGTGACCAGAGCATCGATCGGCCACATGCCGGGCTGAGTTCTGAAGAGCCGGAGGATCGACACCTTCAGCGCGGGCTTCCTGGCGACGCCGGCGACCGTCTTTGCCGCCACCGTCGTGCTCGCGAACTCCGGATCGACGGTCGCCGTGCCGTCGGGGCCGGCCTGCACAGCTCGGGACTCGCCCGGTGTCGCCTCGAGGACCGCGGTGACGGCGCGGATCGCGTCCTCGATCATGCGCAAGCGCGCGTCAGCGACAGCCCACTCCTCGCGCAGCGAGGCGAGCGTTCCTTCCAACCGGACGTGCTGTGTCATGGCAACCGATCGTCCCAGGATCGACTTGCCAATGCAAGTTGTTTGCTGGCTCAAGCCAGTGCATCACCTTGCCACGATGCCGGTATCACGCCCCCAGCAACGCGGCCGAGCCTGTGGCAAGCGCCACCGGCCGCCCGTCGGCACCGAGGATCTCGACCGTTCCGACGGTCAGGCTCCGGCCGCGGTGCACGACCTTGGCTCGCGCCTCGAGCCGGCTCCCGTCACCGGCCACCGGGCGCAGGAAGTTCACCTTGATGTCGACCGACGCCATCCCCTGACCTTGGCGAGCGTCGTCTGAGTCGCCAGGGCGAGTGCGAGGTCGGCGAGCAGCACGATGAATCCGCCCTGCGGCCAACCGAACGGCGTGGCCAGCCAGCCGCTCAGCGGCATCGAGCACGTGGCGGCACCGAGCGTCGCCTCGGTAGGCACGATTCCCAGCAGGTGGTGCAACGGCGGCAGGGGAAGCTCTCCGCGAATCTGCGCGTGGATGATCTCCACGCCGCTGCGAGCGCGGAATTCGCTTTCGTCGATACGTTCGCCTGACACCGGCCGGAGGTACGGGTCGGGTCCGTCCTGCGCTTGCGGGGTCTCCGGTGCAGCAGCCGGCGGTGGCGCGGTGCCACCCCGCGACGGCGCGCCCGCCGCCACGTCGGCGAAGATGCGCATCCGCGACGTTGTGTACGCGACGAGCCGTCCGTCCCCGTCCACTACCTCGCCCGCGGAGAGTCCCATGGTGCGACCGGTGTGGAGAGCGCGACCGTTGGCGGTGATCACCGATCCGATGCGGATGGGGCGCAGGTAGGTCATCGACATCTCCGCTGTCGTGTACTGCGTGTGCGGGGGCTGCAATGACTGCAGCGCGCATCCGAGAGCCGCATCCGCCGCAAGCGCGAGCGTTCCGCCCGTCACACCACCGTGCGACCACTCGTACCATCGCGACACCGGCAGGCTGAACGCGGCGGCTCCGGTGTCAGCGCCGTCGAAGGTGAGTCCGGTCAGCCGCCCCATCGGCGGTGGCGAGCGCACGAGCCGCAGCGCTTCGAGACCGCTGAGGTCGCGCGCCGACGCGTCGAGGATCTCACCGCGTACGGGAATGTCGCGCCACAGCGCTGGTTCACGGATCAACACCGCCCGAGCTTAGCGACGGCGCGACAACCCGGGCTCAACGTGGCGGTGGTCCCGGAACCCACGCCGTTCCGGTGCATGCCGACGTCGCCACGTCCGTGCCGACAACCGGTGCCGCATAGCCCGAGCTGCGCACCGTCACGATGTCCGGGAATCCCGGCAGTGGAATGGGCAGGTGCACGACGCGGGTGACCTCGGCGTAGACGCGACATCCATCGCTGGCGCAGCGAGTTCCCTCCGGCGTCTGCGCATCGTCCGCGGTCTTCAGCACGACGCTGCTGTCAGGATCACGGGGTATCTGCGCCGACTGATCGCCTGACTGGATGCACGAGCGCTGGAACGCATAGAGCGTGCCCTGGCGATCCTGCGCGCTGATGTCGACGATCTGCACCGCGCAGACCCCGGTCGAACATGTGCCTGTTTCGTTGTACAGAAAGCGCGGATCGACCGAATCCGCTCCCGACTGCGCGCTCAGCTGCGCAGCGTCCTGGACGCGTCCCGACCACACATAGAGGTACGCCGAGTCCGCGACGAGGCACACGAGACTGAACAGGAACAGCGCGAAACCGAGCGCGAAGACGATCAGCGTCTGGCCGCGTTGGTGAGTCTGGACGCGTTGGAGAGGAGACAGTCCGGGCCGCCGCGAATTTGAGAGCGACCGAGTGAGCGCGACAATCTGCTTGCGCGAACTAGGGAGCGAACAAGCTGAGCAGCGGACCGGACTGTCTCCTCTCCAACGCGTCCAGCCCCGCGCGCCCTGTTGCATCACTGCCGGAACGGAGGCGGGAGCGCCTCGGCCTGCGCGTGCAGCGTGGGTGTCCAGAACACACCCCAGGCGAGTGGCGTGTTCGCGAAGTCGAGCGACGCGGCGGCGCTGCATGTCACCACGTCGAGGCCGGATGGCGGATCGAGGGTGCGATCGACATAACCGGGCACGACCGCTCCACCGGCCTTGACTGATCCGATGTCGCAGGACACCTCAGCGTGAGCGGGAGAGCCGGGATAGGCGACCGGATCCAAACGCGGATTGGTCTCGTTGCCGCTGTCACCGCCGGATGTGCAGAGCGTCGCTGCCTGCCAGCGCAGTAGGCCCGTATACGTGATCATGGTGCCGTAGAAGGTTTCGGCTGCATACCGGCAGCCGGTCGGCAAGCCGGCAGTCACGAGCGTCACTCCGTGTGCCCCACAGCATCGCGTGCCCGCCGGATCCACCGCACTCTCGGGAGCCTGGAATCGTGACTGCGCAGCGAGCGCTGTCGCTGAGTTGAGCTGCTGCTGCACGGTGACCTGCACCATCACCGCGATGAAATTGCAGATGAGGAAGAGCAGGATCGGGATGACAAGCGCCGTCTCGAGCACCGCCTGAGCGTCGTCGCCACGACGTCTGCTCCGCCTCATGGGGCGAACCGCAGCGTGTGCGTCGTTGCCGAGATATCCGTGGGGAGCTCGAATCCGCTGGCGCCCGGACCGAAGCCCGGCGGCACCAGCGACGCGACGAAGCCGATGACGCGCACCGTGATCATCGGTGAGTCGTCGCACCCGGGCGGGTATGGCGCGGCCTGGCCCGGCGGCGGTGTTGTGCATGCGGGTGGGTCGGACTCGCTCACGCAGACCACGACAACCCGTGGACCGTCCGCAGCCTGCACCTCGGCAGGCGTCGTTGGACAGTGCTGCGTGCTGTCCGGTGCGCAATCACCGCTCGCATCCGTCGCGCACCAGGTTTCGATCGACGTCCCGAACATCGCGCTCCGTAATCGGCCAGAGATCGCCGCCGTGACAGCACGAGCGTCGGGCGCCGTCTCCGAGAGCGGGCTCGACCCGGCCGACGAGGCGATCATCGCCGCCTGCTCGACAGCGGAGACCTCGGCCGAGCTCTGCACCGCCCAGAGACCCGCATCGAGCGCGCCGATAAGGCAGAAGAGGAAGAGCGGCAGGACCACGGCAAACTCGACCATCGCCTGACCACGTCTCTGGCGGCGCGCGCGCCGCAGACGCACCACTCCCTCGTCATCCCCTCCCATTCACTCATCCTAGCCGGGAGCAGCCCCCTCTCACCGGGAGCAGCCCCCTACGACGAGGGAAGCACCACGAAGGTCAGGTCGACCGGGATCAGCGCCGTCACGCTCACCGGGTCGGCGGGTTGGTTCGTGGTCGGATTGATGAGCGTCGTCCAGTTGCCGCCGGAGAAGACCTCGAGGACGTACGGGCCGCCGATGGGCACGGCGCTGAACGTGAAGTCTCCTGAGGCGTCGGCGGTTGTGTAGAAGAAGGGGGCACTGGTCTGATACATGCCGCCCGGCTCTGCCTTGTAGTGGGAGCTGAGCCGGACCCGGCCGGAGACCGGCCCGCCAATGTGGGTCACGAGCGTGCCTGAGACCGTCTGCGGCGCCGCAAGCATCGCCTCGGCCTGCGCCGCCTGTGTCGTAGCAGGGAAGGCGGCAACGAGCTGCTGCAAGTCCGCGAGCGCCTCCTGGTAGTAATCGTCGGCGAGGTCCTCCTGGCCGGCCGCAAGCAGCGCTGACGGCAGCAGGCTGTTGGCGGTTCGAGTCGCCTGGGCGGAATGCTCGCGCACCACCGTATCCAGGATCGAGACCGCGTCGGTGGCGCGGCCCGCAAGGACAAGCAACCCAGCCTCTCCGGCCTGGTCAATGGGGAGCTGGCGAGCGGCCGCGGCGCCATCCGGTGTGGCCGCGGCGAGCCTGACGATCTCGTCGAGGCGGAGGATCGCGGCGGTGTAGTTCCCTGCGACGGCATCGGCCGTGGACGTCTTGAAGAGGAGCGCCGCCAGGTTGTCGAGCGCCTGCTTCCGGAGGGAGGCCGCCGTGACCGACTGGTAGACGGCGACTGCCTGGTCGACGCTGCCTCTGCGACCGAGCGCTGCCGCCCAGGCCATCAGGGTCTGCTGCGCGGCGCTGCCGGCGGCGGTCGCGGCGCCAGGATCGAGCAGGTAGAACGGACCGGTCCGCACCGCGATCGCCTCGTCGATGGCGATGGCTCGGGCGTACTGGCCGTTGGCCGCGAGTGTCGACGCGACAGCCGCCGCGGTGGCGGTGCCGGTTGCGGCTCCGATCGCGACCCCGGCCGAGGCGGCGAGGAGACCACCGATGACGAGCAGGACGACCGGCCAACGCCGGTCACGAGCGGACGCCTGGGTGAGCGCGGGCTCCGGCGCCCATGCCGGTGGAGCGGGTGGCGGCGGCGGCCACGCATCCGAGACGGGCAACGGCGGCGGCATCGGGTGCGAGTCCACGTCCTCATAACGTACGTGCGCGGTACACCGGCACGGGGCCCGTGCCTTGCGACTGATCCCGGGAGGAAGTGGGGTTCTGCCGGACGAGTAGGCTGCTCGCCGAATGATCACCGTGGATGGAGGAGCGCTGACCATCGATGCGGTGGTGCGCGCGGCTCGAGAGCGCGAACCCGTTGCCCTGGATCCCAGTGTGCGCACCCGGATGTCGCCGGCGCGAGCTGTCGTCGACCGCCTCGACAATGAAGGCGCCGTCGTCTACGGCGTGACCACCGGGTTCGGCGCGCTCGCGGATCGCGCCGTCGATCCCGCCGACCGTGCGCTGCTGCAGCGATCGGTCGTGCTCAGCCATGCGGCAGGTTCGGGCGAGCGCCTGGACGGCGAGGTGGTCCGCGGGATGATCCTGCTGCGGGCGCGCACCCTCGCCGCCGGGCTCTCCGGCGTCCGCGTCGACCTCGTCGAAGCGCTGGTCGGGCTGCTCGAGGCGGGCATCATCCCCTGGGTGCCGGAGCATGGCTCGCTCGGTGCTTCGGGGGACCTGGCGCCGCTCGCGGCGGTCGCCACAGTGTTGCTCGGCCAGGGGTGGACCGTGGCCGGCGACGGAGCACGTGTCGACGCCGCCACGGCCCTTCGCGAACACGGATTGACGCCGATCGACGTCGAGCCGAAGGAAGGCCTCGCGCTCATCAACGGCACTGATGCGATGACCAGCCTGCTCGCCCTGGCCGTGCACGACATCGAGGATCTGCTGCGCCTCGCTGACATCGCCTGCGCGCTCAGCGTCGAGGCGTTGCTCGGCACCACGGTGGCGTACGACGAGCGGGTGGTCGCGCTCCGTCCTGCGCAGGGCCAGGCCGACTCGGCGGCGAACCTGCGCGCGCTCCTCGAGGGCAGCCCGATCGTCGCGTCCCACCGGCCGTCGCGTCACGCGGTCCAGGACGCGTATTCGCTCCGCTGCGCGCCCCAGGTACACGGTGCGGCGCGCGATGTCGTCGCCTTCTGCCGGCAGACAGTCGAGCATGAACTGGCCAGCGTTGTCGATAACCCGGTGGTCCTCGATGACCACGTCGTCAGTGCGGGCAACTTCCACGGACAGGCGCTCGCCTACGCAGCAGACATGCTCGCATCGGCCTGTGCGGACGTTGCGGCGATCAGCGAGCGACGGGTTGACCGGCTGCTCGACCCCGCACGCTCGCGCGGGCTCCCGGCGTTTCTGAGCCCCGAGCCCGGACTCAACAGCGGCCTGATGATCACGCAGTACACGGCCGCGGCGATGGTCGCGTCGCTGCGTCATGCGGCGACTCCCTTTGCCGTGCAGAGCGCCGCGACCAGTGCCGGCCAAGAGGATCACGTCTCCATGGGCTACGAAGCGGCGCTGCGCACCCGCCGCTCGGTGGGATTGCTTCGTGCGGTGCTCGCCATCGAGGTGGTCTGCGCGGCACAGGCGGTCGAGATGCGCCACCCGCTCGCACCCGGGCCGGCAACCGCGACCGTGATCGCGGGGCTGCGCAAACGGATGCCGGCGCTCGGCGCGGACCGCATCCTCAGCGGCGATCTCGAAGCGGCCGAAGCGTGGGCGCGCGACCGCGAGTGGCGCGACGGACTCGACAGTGCCCGAGTAACCCTGCGATGACCGCTGGAGCTCGCCCGGTGCGCGCGCCGCACGGGAACACGCTCACGTGTCGCGGCTGGCAGACCGAGGCGCCGCTTCGGTGCCTGATGAACAACCTCGACCCCGACGTGGCCGAGGACCCCGACTCGCTGGTCGTGTACGGCGGCACCGGACGGGCGGCGCGCTCGTGGGAGTGCTTTGACGCCATAGTCGCGACGCTCCGTTCGCTGCGGGACGACGAGACCCTCCTGGTGCAATCGGGCAAGCCCGTGGGTGTGGCCCGCACCCACGAGCTCGCGCCTCGAGTGCTCATCGCAAACTCGCTCCTGGTGCCCCGCTGGGCGACATGGGAGGAGTTCTGGCGGCTCGAGGCGATGGGACTGACCATGTACGGACAGATGACCGCGGGCTCGTGGATCTACATCGGCACGCAGGGGATTCTGCAGGGCACCTTCGAGACATTCGAGGCAGTCGCGCGCAAGCGATTCGGGGGCAGCCTGCAGGGACGTCTCGTGGTCACCGCTGGTCTCGGGGGCATGGGCGGCGCGCAACCGCTCGCGGTGACCATGAGCGGCGGTGTGGCGCTCTGCATCGATGTCGATCCCGCTCGCATCCAGCGGCGCCTCGACACGGGCTACGTGGACGAGGTTGCCGAGTCGCTCGACGCGGCGGTGCGGCGGTGCGACGTCGCCCGCGAGGAAGGACGCGCCCTCTCGGTGGCGGTCTGCGCCAACGCTGCCGAGGCGCTGCCGGCGCTGCTCGCATCGTCGCTGGCGATCGACGTCGTCACCGACCAGACGAGCGCTCACGACCCGTTGAACGGGTACATCCCCGCGGGGCTCAGCCTCGATGCAGCGGCAGCGCTGCGTGCCGGCGATCCCGAGGAGTACATGCGCCGCTCGCGCGACTCGATGGCACGTCACTGCGAGGCGATGGTCGAGTATCAGCGGCGCGGTGCAGAGGTGTTCGACTACGGCAACTCATTGCGCGACCAGGCGCGAATCGGTGGATTCACCGACGCGTTCGCCTATCCGGGATTCGTGCCGGCATACATTCGCGATCAGTTCTGCGAGGGCCGGGGACCATTTCGGTGGGTGGCCTTGAGCGGCGACCCAAGTGACATCGCACGCACCGACACGGCCATGCTCGAACTGTTCCCGGATCACGACGGGTTGCACCGCTGGCTGAGCCTCGCCAAGGAGCGCGTGCACTTCCAGGGGCTTCCCGCTCGGATCTGCTGGCTCGGCGCCGGAGAACGTCATCTCGCCGGACTCCGATTCAACGACATGGTGCGCAGCGGCGAGCTCTCGGCGCCGGTGGTGATCGGACGCGATCATCTCGACAGCGGCTCGGTCGCCTCCCCGATGCGCGAGACCGAGGCGATGCGCGACGGCAGCGATGCGATTGCCGACTGGCCCATCCTCAACGCGCTCCTCAACACGGCGAGCGGAGCGACGTGGGTCGCCGTGCACCACGGTGGCGGCGTCGGCATTGGGCTGTCGATTCACGCGGGCGCCCAGGTCTGCGCCGACGGAAGCGACCTCTCGGCCCGGCGCTGCGAGCTGGTGCTCACCAACGACCCGTCGACCGGCGTGATGCGTCACGCCGACGCCGGCTACCCGGAAGCGCAGGACGCCGCCCGCGAGCGCGGGATCCGCGTGCCCATGCTCGATTCGACGGCGCCCGGCGCGTGAACGCTTTTGAGTGGCTCGCCGGCGAGGCAGCCACACCGGACGTCGTGGTGCTCGGCGCGCCGATCGCCAGAGCGTCGATCACACCGGTCGAATCGTGGTCGACGCCGCCGGCGTTTCGCGAGGCGCTGCGACGCTTCCCGACGTGGGACGCTGAGCAATCTGCCGACGTCGCGCAGCTGCGGGTGCGTGACCTCGGTGACGTACAAGGCGACCGCGGGGACACGGACGCGCGGGCCGCGCACCAGCGCCTTCAGAAGGCGGCGGAGAGCGCAGCCCGAAGGGCGGCACACGTTGTCGTCATTGGTGGCGACAACTCGCTCACCCGGCCAGTGATGCAAGGGCTGATGGATGCTACACCTGGCCCGTGGGGGCTGCTCACCCTGGACGCCCACCACGACTGCCGTCCAGCCATCGACGGTTCTCGGAACGGAACCCCGGTTCGCGAGCTGATCGAGGCCGGGCTGCCCGGAGAGCGGGTGGCGCAGATCGGGATCCACCCGCTCGGCAACGCGCAGGAGCATGCGGACTGGGCGCGCGCGCAGGGGATCCACATCGTGCCGCTCCACACGGTTCGGCGCCTCGGCATGGACGCGGTGGTCACATCGTCGATCGCACAGATGGTCGCGCGGGGGGTTGAACGCGTGTACGTCGACTTCGACATCGACGTCGTCGATCGCGCGTTCGCGCCGGCATGTCCCGCGAGCCTCCCGGGCGGGATGCAACCGGATGATCTGCTCCGTGCCGCGTATCTGCTCGGATGCGATCCGCATGTGGTCGCGGCCGACCTCTGCGAGGTGGACGCGAACGCCGACGTCAACAATATGACGGTGCGGCTGATGGCCGCGACCTTCCTCAATTTCTGCGCCGGGCTGGCAACGCGATCCCGCAATGGGAATCGCGCATGAGCGCTGTTGTCGTCCACGGCATCGGTGCGCTGTGCACGTGTGATCCGCTCCTCGGTGACGCGCCCGGAGTGATTCGCGACGCGGCACTGGTCGCGCGCGACGGGGTCATCGTCTATGCCGGTCCCGAGGCAACCCTCGATCGATCCGACGTGCCGCGTGGCGCGCTGGAGATACAGGCCCGCGGCGCCGCGGTGATCCCCGGGTTCGTCGACGCGCACACGCACATCGTCTGGCTCGGTGACCGCGGCGATGAGTACGCGCAGCGCGCATTCGGTGTGACATACGACGAGATCGCGGCATCCGGCGGCGGCATTCGGGCCACGGTGCGCGCCACCGCGCCGGGCACCGTCGACGACCTTGCGGCGGCGGGGCGCGAGCGAGCCCGGCGCATGCTCGCCAGCGGCACGACCACCGTCGAGGTGAAGAGCGGGTACGGGTTGGAGCACGAAGCGGAGATGCGCGAGCTCGACGCGGCGGAGCGGCTTCGTCAGTGGCCGGACCTTCCCGACGTCGTCGCGACGTATCTGCCTCTGCACGTCACGCCTGACGGGCCTCGCGACGCGTACATGGATGACGTCTGCACGCGTGGCGTCACAGCTGCCGCCAAGCGCGCCACGTTTGTTGACGCCTACTGTGAGACCGGCGCGTACACCGTCGCCGAGTGCGAGCGGCTGTTCACCGCGGCGGCGTCGCACAAGCTGCGTCCGAAGATCCATGCCGAGCAGCTCTCGCACAGTGGTGGAGCGCTGCTTGCGGCGCAGGTCGGTGCGGTGAGCGCCGACCACCTCGAGCATGCGACCAACACCGACTTCGAGGCGCTGAGCAAAGCCGGCGTCGTCGGCGTGATCCTGCCCGGCGCGTCGCTGGTCCTGGGAGGGCCTCCGCCACCGGGCCGGCGGCTGCTCGAAGCCGGGTGCAGGGTGGCGGTGGCCACGGACTGCAACCCGGGAACCTGCTACAGCGAATCGATGCCGCTGATGATCTCGCTCGCGGTCGCACTCGGCGGACTCTCCCCCGCCCAGGCGCTGGTGGCGGCGACGGCGGGCGGTGCCGCCGCATTGGGGCTGACCGATCGAGGCATCCTGCGTGCCGGCTTGCGCTGCGATGCGGTGATCCTCGAGACAACGAACTGGGTGGACGTGGGCTATCACCTCGGCGCCGATATCGTGGACAGCGTGATGCTCGAGGGCCGGTTGGAAGTACCCTCGAAAGCCTGATGATCACCGAATCGTCCCGCCGGAGCCGGCCCGGCCGCAGCGCCGGCGCGGTCCTCCCCCGCCTCGTCGGCCAGGACCTCGAGGTACAGCTCGCCGGCGGCGAGACGCGCACGTACGTCAACCTCGACATGGCGGCGAGCACTCCGGCGATGGAGGCCGTCGCTGACGCGGTGATCGAGTTCCTTCCCTGGTACTCGAGCGTGCACCGCGGAGCCGGCTTCGCATCGCAGGTGTCGACCCGGGCGTACGAGGCGGCTCGCTCGGCGGTGGCGACGTTCGCCGGTGCCCGCTCGTCCGATGCAGTCATCTTTGTCAGAAACACCACCGAGGCGATCAACCTGCTGAACCACTGCCTGGTGCTGCGGCCTGGTCACGCGGTGCTGAGCACCATCGTCGAGCACCACGCGAACATGCTGCCCTGGCGGCGGCTCGCGCCGGTCGTGCTGCTCGATGCGCCCGAGTCCCCCGAGCAGCTGCTTGCCGATCTGCGCCGCAACCTCGAGGATCGCCACCGTCCCATCGGGATCGTCGCCATCACCGGCGCAAGCAACGTCACCGGCGAGGTGTTTCCGGTCGCGGAGATCGGGCGGCTGGCGCACGAACATGGCGCGCTGCTCGCCCTCGACGCCGCTCAGCTGGCGCCGCATCGCGCGATCGACATGGTCGCGATGGGCATCGACTTCCTGGCGCTCTCCGGCCACAAGATGTACGCACCGTTCGGGGGCGGCGTGCTGATCGGACCGTCAGCCGTCCTCGGCGACGCGGAGCCGATGCTGGCGGGCGGCGGTGCGGTCACCTACGTCACCACCGACGACGTGCAATGGGCGCCGATCCCCGACCGTCATGAGGCCGGCAGCCCGAACGTCGTGGGCGCGATCGCGCTAGGTGCCGCCTGCACCGTTCTCGGGCGCACCGGGATGAACCACATCGGTGCGCACGAGAAGCGCCTCCTCGCGTATCTCGACGCGCAGATCGACGATCTCCCGAGCCTCCACCGGCTCCGTTTGTGGGACGGCGCTGATGTCGACCGTCTCGGCGTCAGCACGTTCACGGTCGAGGGCATGCATCACGCCCTGGTGGCGTCGGTGCTGAGCGCCGAGTACGCGATCGGCGTCCGCCACGGCTGCTTCTGCGCGCACCCGTATATCACGCACCTTCTCGGTGTCAGCATCGCGGACGCGCACACCATTCGCGAGCGCCTCCGCCGCGGTGAGCACCAGGAGATCCCGGGCGCCATCCGCGCGTCATTCGGCATCGGAACCACTGTCGAGCACATCGATCGTCTCGTCGCGGCGCTGCGCGAGATCACCACGCACGGGCCGCACCTCGAGTACGTCGAGGACCCGCACACCGGTGACTACCTGCCGGTGGGTGACCAGCGGCGTCTGCCCGTGTTCGATTTCCTGCCGCCGCTCGAAGCGATGGCGACGCCTTCAGGCTGCGGTCAGTTCTGAGCCACCGGGGCGAGGACACCCAGCTCGCGAGATAGTCCCCCAGCGTCGATCACCGGCGCCTGGCAGACGAATCCAGCGCAGACATACGCCGCGGGTGCACCGTCGATGAGCGCACGGCCCACGAGGAGCGGCACATCGCCGGCCGGGCCCCACGCGAGCACGCTGAGCGGATCGAATCGCCGCTGCACCACCGCCAGCAGCGCGTGGGTTCGGGCGTCGCCGCGATCGCCGACGATCGCCACCTCGCGCATCGGACCGACAAGGAGTTCCATCGCTGCCGCGAGGCCGGCGACGGCAAGCGGGGCGCGAGCCACCACGGTTGCGAGAGGAGCGACGATCTCGAACGCGCGGTCGTGCCAGCGCTGCTCACCGGTGAACGCGTGCATGCGACAGAAGACGGCCGCAGCGACCGACTGCCCGGCGCTCACCGGGTTGTCGTCGATGGTGCGCGGTCTGACCATCAGCGGTTCGGCGTCGCCGGCAGTGTCGAAATAGTTGCCGTCAGCATCCCGGTGCTGATCGACGATGCGTTCACAGAGCTCGAGTGCGGCGTTGAAATACCGCGGGCGGCCCGTCGCCTCGTAGAGCGTGAGCAGCGCGTCGCCGAGGTTGGCGACATCGTCGAGGAATCCGATGATCCGGCCATCACCACCATTCCAGATGCGATGCACGATGCCGTCACGCACCAGGTGCTCAAGCACGAAATCGGCGCAGGTCGCCGCGACCGCGACATAGTCCGGTCGCTCGAGCGCGGCGCCCGCTTCAGCGAACGCGCGGATGGCGAGCGCGTTCCATGCGGTGATCACCTTGCCATCGCGCTCGGGGGCTGGACGCGACGCGCGCGCCGTCCGGAGTCTCGTGCGGATGTCCTCGAGACGAGCACGCAGCGCAGGCTCGTCGAGCGACATCGACCGCGCCACCTGGGACAGCGGATATGGCATCGAGAGCACCGTCGCACCGTGCTCGAAATTGCCCCCGTCGACAACGCCGAAGATCCGCGCGGCGAACGCACCGTCGTCGGCGCCGAGGGCCTCGCGCAGTCGCGCGGGCGTCCAGACGAAGAACGCTCCCTCGCCACCGGGGCTGTCCGCATCCTGCGACGCGGCGAAGGCGCCCCCGGGGAGCTGCAGCTCGCGAGCCAGGTAGTCGAGGGTCCGCGTGCACACCTCGAGCAGGTCGTCACTTCCGCTCAGCTGATACGCGTGCAGGTACACCGGAGCAAGCAATGCGTTGTCATAGAGCATCTTCTCGAAGTGCGGGACCGACCAGCGCGCATCGACGCTGTATCGATGAAAACCGCCACCAACCTGGTCGTGGATACCGCCGCGGGCCATCGCGTCCAGGGTGACGATCGCCGCGTCCCTGACAGCGACATCCCCGGTCACCCGCGATCTGCGCAGCATCAGGTCGAGCGCCTGCGGGTGCGGAAACTTCGGTGCGGCACCGAAGCCGCCATGCGCGCGATCGGTTTCAGCCGCGAGCTTTTTCGCCGCCTCATCGAGCAATGCCGCTGTCGGCTCACCCGGCGCGGGAAGCTGGCGGGGCGCAACCGCATCGCGCACCTTCTCGCCCATCGCGCCGATCTCGTCGCGCTGCGCGTGGTACGCGGCTGCAGCGGCCTGAAGCACCGCCGGGAAGCCGTGCATCCCGGGGCGATCCTCGGGAGGAAAGTACGTCCCGCTGTAGAAGGGCAGTCCGGCCGGCGTCAGGAACACCGTCAGCGGCCAGCCGCCGGCGACCCCCATCGCCTGCGCCGCGCTCATGTAGATGGAGTCGACATCCGGACGCTCCTCGCGGTCGACCTTGATGCTGACAAAGAGCTCGTTCATGAGTGACGCGACCGCGGGGTTCTCGAAGGACTCGTGCGCCATCACGTGGCACCAGTGGCACGCGCTGTAGCCGATCGACAGCAGCACCGGACGGTCCTCAGTGCGCGCGCGCTCGAAGGCCGCATCGCCCCACGGGTACCAGTCGACCGGGTTCTCGGCGTGCTGCAGCAGGTATGGGCTCGACTCGGAAGCAAGACGATTGGCCATGCGGTCCACGCTAGCCGAAGCGGTCCCGGCGGCGCGCCGGGTCGTCAGGCCGCGACGCGACGCGGGAGCAACCGGATCATCGCGAGCAGCACCACCACGGATGCGACCAGGGTCACCGCGCCGATCCCGATCCAGCGCCAGACCAGCGCCGCGTCCTGGTACGCGGGAGGCGCCGGCAGCTCCTGGAGGACGTGCTCGAAGAGGCCGTCGGACGTGCCGGCGTAGACGGCCCGGCGCCCTGAGTCGGCCGACAGCGAGTAGACCGAGTCGGGAAGACCCGGCCCGGCGCGGATCCAGTCATCACCGCCGTCGGTGCTGATCAGGACCGCGTACCCGTCGGTGCTCAGGTAGATCGCCTCGCTGAGCGGCTGGGTGAACGCGGCGATCGACGTGACCCGTGGGACACCCTGGACAAGGCTCGCCGGAAGCAGCAGCAGCGCCTGCTTCCAGTCACCGTCCTGGCCGCGACGCCAGACGGTGCCACCGGTGCTCGCGGCGACCACCACGCCCGGGAGCGCGGCGGGTGCCGCGATCAAATCCGCACCCGGGCCGAGGTCGGGAGAGCCGGGATCGACCACCGAGCCGCTGCTCACCGCGGTGTTCGCAACGTGCAGCACCCGCCCTGCGGAGCCGATCTCCCATCGTTGGGATCCCACGGTCACGACGTTGTCCGGCGGGAGGGTCGCGTCCGCAGATGCGGTCGCGAATGTCTTGCCGCCATCGGTGGAGAGCAGAGTCGCCCCTTTTCCGGTGCGCACCATGATCGTGTCGCCTATGGCAGAAACCCGCGTGACCGCGGTGCCGGCCAGCGCCACCGGGGTCCACCAGGCGTCCGCCGCCCGAGCCGGCGCGGCGGCGAGCAGGAGTGCGGCGATCGCCGTCGACACCGCCGAGGCCGCGGCGAGCGAGCGCCTTCGCCGTTCAGAACCCATACAACCCCTGGACGATGCCGAACTGCAGGGCGATGTCCGCCACCGCGTGGATGATGACCGCCGGCCAGAGCGAGTTGGTACGGCGCACCAGCCAGCCGAAGGCGAGTCCGACCAGGAATGTGATGGGTACGAACGGCGCCTCCGGACCGCCGTAGCTGATCGCCAGGTGGGCGAGCCCGAAGACCGCGGCCTGGCAGACGTTGGCCCAGCGCGGGCTCATGGTTCGCTCGAGCGCGCCAAGAAGCAGGCCACGGAACTGCACCTCCTGTGAGAAGGCTTGCAGGGCATTGGCGGGGCCGAGCAGCGGGAAGTCCCGGCCGAGCGCGACGGGTTGCAACGCCACCCGTCCGAGGAGTCCCGCAGGCAGCGCCAACCCGAGGCCGATCAAGACCGCGCTCCCGATCACGCCGGCCGCAAGACCGCCGAGCCCGAGGTGGCGCATGCGCAGCGACGGGCGCCACTGCGGTGCCACCGTCCGCCACGCGGCAAATGCGATGAGCAATGTGCCGAGCGCCTGCGCGACCGATGCCCAGAAGACCTGTGCGTCAAAGCTCCCCGAGCGCGATCCGAACAGGTCGAAGAGGATCTGCGGTCCCGCCGACAGCAGCGTGTACGTCGTGGCGACGGCTGCGAGTGCAAGGAGAATCGGGCGCGCCGGCTCGAGACGTTTGACGAACAGCGACGGCAGAGCAATGAGCACCGAGGCGACGCTCAGCCGCGCGAGGTACGGATCGACGCCATTCGGGTCGCTGAAGGTGATCGGGACGAGGAGCGCCGCACCGAGACCCAACTCCGCGATGACAAGCGTCGCGGCGGTCGGCCACCACGACGCTGCGCGGTAGCGCTGCAGACGGTCGCCGACTCCCTCAGCTGCCACTGAGCTCCGGTGGGATCCCGGGTCGAATCTCATTGGCCATCGCCTCGAGCTCCTCGCGCCCGCGCTGAGCGCCGTATCCAGGCGGGAAGCGAAACCCGAACCCGTCCTGCGCGTGCCGAGGGATCAGATGGATGTGCACGTGCGCGACCTCCTGTCCGGCAGCGTCGCCATCCGCGACATACACGCTCACGGCCTCGCAAGGGAGTGCGCTCGCTCTCAATGCACGGTTGAGGTCGGTCGCCATCGACCACATCCGCGCGAGGGTGGCCTCATCGAGCTCGGGGATCAGCTTGGCGTGTCTCCGTGGCACCACAAGGAGATGCCCCCGCTGCACCGGCCGGATGTCCATGAATGCCACCACCAGGTCGTCCTGGTGAAGAAACGTGGCCGGAGCGCTTCCGCTGACGATGCGGCAGAAGACGCAGTCCGCCGTCTGCGGATCGGACGTAGGCATCGTCCGAGCATCGTACCGATCGCCTTGCGATCCGCTGATCCGGCGCGAGAGAAGCCTGCCATCAGGCAGCGAAGGCTGCCCTCTGAGCCCCGAGCGCCGCTCGAACCCGCCGGGTCCAGTACGCTTCCCGCCGCGATGAGCGTCACAGTTCTGGTCGGCGGCCAGTGGGGCGATGAAGGCAAGGGCAAGGTCATCGACCTGCTCGCCGACTCCGTCAACATGGTCATCCGCTCGCAGGGTGGGAACAACGCCGGCCACACGGTGGTCACCGGCGGCAAGGAGCACCGCTTCCACCTGATCCCGAGCGGCATCCTCTACCCCGAGACCCTCTGCGTCATCGGGCACGGCGTTGTGGTCGATCCGAAGGCGTTCCTCCTGGAGCTCGACGAGCTCCAGTCCGGTGGTATCCCGGCCAGGAACCTGGTGATCAGCGAACGCGCCCACATGGTGATGCCATATCACCCGGTGCTCGACCAGCTCGGCGAGGAGATGCGCGGTGACGATCGCCTCGGCACCACCTGGCGCGGCATCGGTCCCGCATATGAGGACAAGGTCCGCCGCATCGGCTTCCGCATCGGCGACCTGCAGAAGCCCGCATTCCTCGAGAAGAAGCTGCGCTTCGTGCTCCGCCTCAAGAACGAGAGCCTGACCCGCCTCTACAACGCCGAGCCGTTCAACGAGAAGGAGATTCTCGACGAGTATCTCGGCTACGCGGAGCGTATCGACCCGTACATCCGCGACATCTACCCGCTCATCCAGGACGCGCTCAACGACGGCAAGAAGATCCTCCTCGAGGGCGCCCAGGGCGTGATGCTCGACATCGATCTCGGCACCTATCCGTATGTGACATCGTCGTCACCAACTGCCGGCGGTGCATGCACCGGGAGCGGTATCCCGCCGTCACGCATCACTCGAACGGTCGGTGTGTTCAAGGCATACACGACCAGAGTCGGCTACGGGCCATTTCCCACCGAGCTGACCGACGCCCTCGGCGACCAGCTGCGCGAGGTCGGCGCGGAGTACGGCACCACCACCGGACGCGCACGCCGGGTCGGCTGGTTCGACGCGGCCGTGTCCCGCTACGCCGTCGCCACCAACGGCATCGACGCGATGGTGCTCACCAAGGTCGACGTCCTTGACGAGTTCGAGACGCTGAAGATCTGCACCGGCTATTTGAGCAAGGGTGAGTACTGGGACCATCCGATGGCCAACATCTCGCACCTCAAGCACGTCGAGCCGATCTATGAGGAGTTCCCGGGGTGGATGTCGCCTACCCGCGAATGCCGGCGCTACGAGGATCTCCCGGCGGCGTGCCGCACCTACATAGAACGGGTCGGTGAGCTGTGCGGGGCCTCCGTCAACGTCGTCTCCGTCGGCCCCGATCGAGAGCACACGCTGGTGCGCACCCCGCTGCTCGACTGAGGGCGCGCGCCGAAGCTGTTGAGAAAAGTGGCAGGGGGCGGAGGGCCACCCCCTGCCGGTCAGGAAGGGATAGGGAGAGTTTCAAAAAGTGTCGACAGTCCTGGCGCCGCCTCCCTGGCGCCATTGGCCGGTGCACCAACCTATCGCTGTAGGGATTATATCAAGCGGTCCATCTCGGCCGCCCCTGCGAAGGCCGTTCAGCAACGCCGCGCGGGAAGATGAACGCCAATGACGGCAGCAGTGGGACGAGTCCGTGCACCCGAGCTTCGCGGCGCCGGCGGGTGGATCAACACCGAGCACCCGCTATCGCTCCGCGACCTCCGCGGACGTGTGGTGGTGCTCGATTTCTGGACGTTCTGCTGCATCAACTGCCTGCGCGTCGTCGAAGAGCTGCGGCCGCTGGAAGAGCGCTTTGGTGACCGTCTCGTGGTGATCGGCGTGCACTCGCCGAAGTTCCCCCACGAGACGGACCATGCGGCCGTGGCGCGAGCAGTGGCCCGACACCGCATCCACCACCCGGTGCTCGACGACCCCGACCTGGAGACCTGGCAGCAGTACGGCGTTCGTGCCTGGCCCACCCTGGTGGTCATCGATCCCGAGGGGTACGTGGTCGCCATGGCATCGGGCGAGGGCAACGGTCTCGCGCTCGAAAACCTGATTGCGCAACTGCTCGAAGGCCGGACCGATCTCGCCGCCGGCCCGGCGTTCACTTCAGTCCCCGTCGGGGGCGCCGGCACCCTCGCGTTCCCGGGCAAGGTCGCCTCGGACGGCGGCGACCAGATCGCGATCGCGGACACCGGCCACGATCGCGTGCTCGTCTGCGGCCTTGACGGCACCGTCCTCCGCGAATTCGCTGGATTCAGCCAGCCGCAGGGGGTGCGCTTCGACGAGGACCGGCTGCTGGTCTGCGATACCGTGGCCGGCGAGGTCGTTGCCGTCTCGCTGCCCGAAGGCGAACGCCGCGTCCTCGCGTCCGGCTTGCGTGCCCCGTGGGACGCGCTGGTCCTCCCCGATGCGAGGATCGCAGTCGCCGAAGCCGGCCTGCACCGTATCGTCGCCATCCCGGCGGACGGTGGGGAGGCGGAGGTGCTCGCGGGAAGCCGTGCCGAGGGTCTGCGCGACGGCCCGGCGCTGCAAGCCCATCTGGCTCAGCCGAGCGGGTTGACCTTGCTCGCAGGCGGCGCCATCGCGTTCGCCGACTCCGAAGTCTCAGCGCTCCGGGTGCTTCGCGAAGGCCAGGTCGAGACGCTCGTGGGCAGCGGTCTCTTCGCGTGGGGGACTGACGACGGGGACCGTGGCACCGCGAAGCTGCAGCATCCGCTTGGGGTCGCGGCGCTCACCGGGGGAGCGATCGCTGTAGCTGACACGTTCAACTCGCTGCTGCGCATCTGGGACGCCGGAGTGCTCACCACGGTGGTCCTGAGTGACCCCGTCGACGAGCCCGGCGGCCTCGACGTGCTGCCCGATGGCCGTCTGCTCGTTGCGGACACGAACCATCAGCGGGTGATCGCGGTCGACGCGGACAGCGGATCGGTCAGCGAGATCCACATCCGAGACTCCGGTCGCACCGGAAGCACGTCGGGCTCCGCGCTCTCGGGAAGCTCGGGGAGCCGGCTGGTGGTCGAGGCTGATGTTGAGCTCGACGGCATGGATCTCGACCTCCAGCAGGGACCGCCGGTGCACGTGAGCGTCAGCGCGGACCCTCAGACCCTGCTGGGCGCAGGGCCGCGAGCCTGGGCTCTCGACCGCCTCCCAGTGAGCGTCGACATCGCGCTTGGCACACCTGGCAGCGGCGTGCTCACGGTGGACGTCATCGCGTCGACGTGCGCAGGCGACGTCTGCACGATCAAGCGAAGCACCACCGAGCACGGCCTCACGGTGTCCTAGAACCGCGTCAGGCGGGGGGATGCTCCTCGGACCGCGCCCAGTCGAGCAGTGGCTCCGGCGTCGGATGGGGCAGGCGCACGTCGATGGTGGCGATCAGGTCCCCTGCGCCAGCACCTTTGAGATGTGGCATCCCGAGGCCGCGGAGCCGCAGCCGGGCACCGTTCTGCGTTCCGGCGGGAACCGAGAGCTGGGCGGTCGTGCCTCGAAGGGTCGGAACTCCCTCGGTACCGCCGCCCACAGCGATCGCCAGCCGGGTCGGCACACGGACGCTGAGATCGTCGCCGCTGCGAGTGAACGTGGGATGGGGCCGGACGTGCACGCGAATGAAGAGGTCCCCTCGGGCGCCCCCATTGCGCCCCTCACCGCCCTGGCCGCCGGCGCGGATCCTGGCTCCGTCGTGGATCCCCGCCGGGATCTTCACCTCGACCCGGCGTGGGCCGTCCGACGAGCTGAGGTCGACCGTGACGGTCGTGCCCGCAAAGGCTTCCTCGAGACCGATCTCGACGTCACCCTCGACATCCTGGCCGCGTCGCGCAACCCGGCGCCGGGTGCGGCCCGTGCTGAACCCTGAGGGCGCCTCGCCACCGCCGAAGAACTGCTGGAAGAAGTCGCTGAACGGTGCGCTGTTGCCGAACATGCCCTCGAGCTCGTCCGGCGACACCGTTCGGTACCCGAACTGCTCGTTGTTGTTCTGGAACGGATTGGGTCCGGGACGGCCGGCACGCTCCCACTGCTCGTACTCCTGCCAGCGCGGACCCAGCTCGTCGTACTTCTTCCGCTTCTCGGGGTCACTGAGGACCTCGTTGGCCTCGTTGATCTCCTTGAAGCGGTCCTCGGCCGCCTTGTCACCCTGGTTGACGTCGGGGTGATATGTGCGTGCCAGCTTGCGGAAGGCGCTGCGGATCTCCTTCTCGGTGGCGGTCCGCGGAACGCCCAGGATCGCGTAATAGTCCTTGAAGGTCGTTGCCATCTGGATCGCAGATACCGCGGCAGGGCGACCGCGAAACGCGGACAGCGGGGTATTCTTGGGGCTGTCTCCCCAATTGCGGCGCGAGACCTCGCGGCGCCGTCACTCAACTCGCTCCACCTCAAGCGCCCTGCAGTGAGATCTCACCCCACC
>Ga0182015_10001310_pt1 | contig 33300 bp, 25 predicted proteins | sample 712P3MmetaG_FD_120478 | JGI IMG/M metagenome (GOLD analysis project Ga0182015, IMG submission 120478) | Permafrost microbial communities from Stordalen Mire, Sweden - 712P3M metaG | ecosystem: Environmental > Terrestrial > Soil > Wetlands > Permafrost | place: Sweden: Stordalen | collected...
CCGCCGCCCCCGCCGCCGCGCCCACCCCCGCCCTGACCTCCGCGACCGCCATAGCCGCCGCCCTGTTCGCCGAACACTTTCAGGCTGTACACCGGCGTATCGGCTTCCAGAACCGCTTGCAGCACGCCGTCGGGCGTGACGGACCCGGCGCGCGTGCCCTTGTTGTCGCTGATCAATACGATCACGCGCCGCATGCCGTGCGACTGCGCGCGCAAATATTCGGCGGCATCGTAAATCGCGTCGTTGATGTCCGTTGAGCCGCCGGCCTGCAACGAATCGAGCGCGTCGATCACTTTTTGTTTGTCGCGCGTCAGCGGAACGCGCTTCACCACTTCGTCGGTGAACGTGAACAGCGCCACCTGATCTTCCGGCTTCAGCGTCTGCATCGCGACCTCGGTCGTGTCGCGCAGCGATTCCAAATAGGGCGAAATGGAAGTGCTCAGGTCCACCACCACCGCCATGGCCAGCGGCAATTGGTCCTGATCGAGATGCACGATCTGCTGCAATTGGCCGTCTTCCTGCAGCACGAAATCGTTCACCTGCAAGCCTGTGATCACTTCGCCGTCCATCTTGCGCGGCGTAACATCCACCAGCGTCAGATTCACGTCCACATGAATCGCGCCCGGACCCGGCACGGAGGGTGTCGCGTCCGGCTCGGATGGGCCGGTCGGCTCCGTTGCGGGCTGCGTGGCCGGCTGCTGTTCCGGCGATGAGGCGGAATTCGGCGCGGTCTGCGGCTGCGGCGAAACCGGCCCGGCGCCGGATTGCCCGAGCGCCGTGCGCGGCGCAGCCAGAATCAGCGCGCACGCGATGGATATCACTGCCGGCAGGGTATTGCGGATCAAAAGTTTAGTAGTGGGCATGGCGGATTATTCCTGGCGAACCTCCGAGCGAACCATATCACGGCGGGCGGTGCACGGCGCTCGCTCCCGGCCACAGACTTAGAGACCGCCCTCGCCGGGAAGGTTGTCTTCACAGCGCGCCGCCAAATGGTAGAATCCCATCGCTTCCGCGGTTGCCGGAAGCAGGAGCCGGGCCCCATGGCGCGCGACGTTTTCATCAGCCACTCCGCGAAAAACAAGACAATCGCGAACGCCGTCTGCACGATGCTCGAATCCGAGGGCGTCGGCTGCTGGATCGCTCCGCGCGACGTCACTCCCGGCATGGAGTGGGGCGAGTGCATCATCGAAGCCATCGAGCAGGCGCGGATCATGGTGCTGATCTTCACGGCCGACGCCAATTCCTCGCCGCAGATTCGCCGCGAAGTCGAGCGCGCCGCCAATCGCGGAGTGGTGATTCTGCCTCTGCGCGTTGAAGACGTCGCCCCGGGCAAAGCGCTCGAATATTTTATCGGCAATGTTCATTGGCTTGACGCGCTGACGCCGCCGCTCGAGCCGCACCTCCGGAATCTCGCGGACACAATCGAGACGCTGATCGCGCGAATGGAGCCCCGCGATGGCGATCCGCCGCGCCCCGCGCGTGCCGCGCCAAGGGCGACGCCGGCCCGCGCCGATCGCATGGCATCCGATATCCTTGCGGCCGCGCCCGCGGGTGCCGCGAAACCCGCCGCTCGGCCCGCGTGGCTTTTTCCCACCGTCGGCGGCGCGCTGGTTCTGATTTTGGCCGTTGCAGCGTGGCTCTACTTTGCGAAGCGCGGCGCCACGCAAACTCCCGCCGCGACCGCGGCGCCGGCCGGACCGAGCGAAGTCACCGGCGCGATGCTGGAATCGGAGGACGGCGACCGCTGGACCACGCACAACACCGCTACGCCGGACATTCTGGAAGCGGCGTTTGCCTCAAGCGACGGCACGCGTCTGTGGGCCGTCGGCAAAAACGGCGCGATTCTGGAATCGCAAAGCGGCGCGAAGTGGGTGGAAGGCTCGACCGGCACGACGAGCAATCTCTACGCAATTTTCGGATCGAGCGACGCGCGCCGCCTGTGGGCCGTCGGCAACCTGGGCACGATCGTGGAATCCGACGACGGGCAGCATTGGAATCGCCTCGACAGCGGCACGCCCTACACTCTGCTCTCGGTCTACGGCACAAGCGACGGCAAGCGGCTGTGGGCCGTCGGCGACTACGGCACAATTTTGGAATCCGATGACGGCGAGCATTGGGTCGCGCGCAACAGCGGCACGCCGAATAATTTGCATTCGATATTCGCCACGCCCGACGGCAGGGAAGTGTGGGTCGCGGGCGACAAAGGCACGATTCTGGAATCGAGCGACGGCGAGCACTGGGTCCATCTGAATGGCGGCACCACGAACACGCTCTATTCGATCTACGGCACAAGCGATGGCAAGCGCCTCTGGGCCGCCGGCGACGCCGGCACGGTCGTTGAATCCGATGACGGCCAGAACTTTACGGCGTACAGCAGCGGCACCCCGAACAATTTGCAATCGCTTTTCGCCACCAGCGATGGCCGCCGAATCTGGGTTGTCGGCCGCAACGCCACGATTCTCGAATCCAGCGACGGCACGCATTGGAACTCCCTGAACAGCGGCACCACCGTCAATATTTTTTCGATCGTCGGCACAAGCGACGGCAAGCACCTGTGGGCCGCCGGCCACTAGATCGCGTTTAAGGAGCCGGCCCTTTGGCTCACGACGTTTTCATCAGCTATTCCCACCTCGACAAAACTGTAGCCGACGCCGTTTGCGCGAAACTCGAGCAGCGTCATGTCCGCTGCTGGATCGCCCCGCGAGATGTGATTCCTGGCGCGGACTGGGGCGGCTCCATCATCCACGCGATCAACGAATCCCGCGTGATGGTTCTGGTTTTTTCCTCCAGCGCCAATAGCTCGCCACAAATTCGCCGTGAAATTGAGCGCGCCGTGCACAAGGGCGTAATCATCGTGCCGCTGCGCATCGAAAACATTAACCCCACGGAAGCGCTTGAATATTTCATGAGCACGGTGCATTGGCTCGACGCCGTTACGCCGCCGATCGAGAATCACCTTGACCGCCTCGCGCAGACAGTGAAGACGTTTCTGGGTCAACCCGATTTGCGCGACGTTCCCGCGGCCGGCGCGCCTTCGGTTGCGGCCGCCACCGGAGCCGCGACTACCGCCGCTCGCGCACTCGAAGAGTCGCAGCGCAAGCGCAAGAGGTGGCGCATGGCGATCGCTCCGTCGCTTGCGGCCGTAGCTGTGCTGGCCGTGACTACGGTCTACGTGATTCACCACTACGCCGGCGCTCCGGCAAATCAAAGCGTTGCGATTCCCGAAACACCGCGCCAGTCCGTCGCGATTCTAGGATTCAAGAACCTCGGGAACGCCGGCGAAGATTGGCTCGGCAACGCGCTTCCGGAAATGCTGAATACCGAGCTTGCCGCCGGTTCCGGCGTGCGCATGATTTCCGGCGAGGACGTCGCCAAATCCGCCACCGATCTCGCCCTACCCGTGATGCCGAGCTATGGAAAAGACACGCTTTCGAAATTGCGCGGCATTTTGAACGCGGATTACGTCGTCGCAGGTTCCTTCGTTGCCGCCGGAAATCAGAAATCGGACGCTGTGCGTCTCGATCTGCGTCTGCAGGACGCCATATCCGGCGAAACCGTCTCTTCATTCGCCGAGTCGGGCAGCATCGGCACGCTGCCGGATTTGGTGAAGCAGACCGCCGATACGTTTCGCGCGAAATTGAACATTCAGAATCTCAACGCGATTCAGTCGGCGCAGGCCCAGGCGGCGCTGTCGTCGGATCCCGAGGCTCTGCATCTCTATTCCGACGGCTTGGCGCGGCTGCGCACCTTCGATGCTCTGGGCGCCCGCGATCCGCTCCAGCGCGCGATTGCACTTGAAGCGAATTGGGCCGCTCCACACGCCGCTCTCGCAAACGCGTGGCAGCTTCTGGGTTACGACGCGAACGCCCTCGATGAAGCGAAGAAGGCCGTCGCGTTATCCGCGAATCTTTCCGAAGTCGAGCAGCGCTCGATCGAAGCGCGCTATCGCGAACTCAATTCCGAATGGCCCAAAGCCATCAATATCTATGGCGATCTGTGGGGCGTATTCAAGGACGAGCCGAACTATGCGTTGGAACTCGCCAAGGCCCAGACCGCCGCGGGCCGGGGCCAGGACGCGCTCGCAACGCTCGCCAAGCTGGAAAGCATGCCGCAGATGGCCGGCGATCCGCGCATCAATCTGGCGCGCGCCTTCGCAGCGGAGTCGATGTCCAACGTTAAACTACAGGAGACTTCCGCTGCCGCCGCCGCGGAAAAAGCTTCCACCCTCGGCTCGCGCTATCTCGCCGCGCAAGCCTATTGGCAGGATTGCAGCGCCCTCTTCAATATGGGCCAGCTTCCGCAAGCCATGGCCGCGTGCCAAAAGGCAGCCGACGCCGCTCCGTTTGCATTGGAGATTGAGGCGCGCACAAAAACCGTAGAGGCCAGCATCTTGCTCGATCAGGGGCAGTCCGCGGACGCCCTCGAAATGCGCCAGCAGGCTCTCGCCACGGCGCGCGAAGTCGGATCGAACAAGGACATCATTGGCGCGCTTATGAACCTGGCCAATATACAGGCGACGCAGGGGCAGATCGCCGACGCCCAGAAAAACGAGCAGGAGGCGATAGTGATTGCCCGCGAGATCGGTGACAATCAGCAGCTGCTTGACTTGGAGAGCATTACAGCCTCGGACAGCGAAACGGAAGGGGACTACCAGCAAGCGAAGAGTTTATTTGAAGACGCCCTCAAGACCGCGCAAGAAATCGGCGACCAGGGCGGAGTCTCGACGGCTCTACAGAATCTCGGCGCGTTGTCTTTACTGATGGGCGATCTGACGCCAGCGGAGAAGGATGTCCGCCAGGGGTTGAGCATCTCGCAAACCGCCCATCTACAGAGCATAACGGCTTCTGGCTTCGGCAACCTCGGCGATATCGAGATGGTTCGGGGCGACTTGACGGATGCGCGGAAGAACTACGCGGACGAGCTGAATTTATTTACGGGAATTGGCGATCAGGGCGATGTTGCGGGCAGCAAGCTTTCGATTGCGCAGGTTGCGCTGGAGGAAGGCAAGATCGGCGAGGCGGAGGGGCTGGCCCAGCAAGCGATTCAGGAATTCCAAGCTGAAAAACTCGTGGACGGTGAGGGCGACGCCCGGAATACGCTAGCGCGCGCCCTAATCTGGCAAGGCAATCTGACGGCTGGGCAGAATGAGATTGACAACGCAGGGAAAATTGGCGTGCAGGATTATGCCATCAAGGTTTCCTTGACGATCACCGCGGCGCGCTTGAAATCCCGAAGCGGGAACGTGGACGGAGCGCGGCAGGACCTCGAATCGCAATTGGCCCAGGCAAAACAGAAAAATCTTGTTGGGCTACAGTTCGAGGCTAGGCTTGCCTTGGCGGAAATAGAGGCCCCTTCCGATTCCAAGTCGAAAGGGGCTCTCTTAGCTGCGCTGCAGACCGATGCCAGAAATTCAGGATATGTACTGGTTGCGACCAAGGCCGAGCGCCTTCAGAACTCGCCACCACGTTGAAGGGTCAACCGAGATCCGATACGCGATCGACTGGCTACGATGCATCCGAAAATTTAGATGGCAGTCGTCGCAATGCAAAAAGCGCCACAGCAATCAACCCGAACCCCAAGAGACCCAATGATCCAGGTTCCGGCGCCGCGACACTCCCCGTACTCAGGTTCCCGTCCACGGTGAAAAGCACCAGATTGTCTATAGCTCCGGTGCCGCCATTTGTAAATTGCTCGACGTTCGTGCCTTGCGCCACTGAAGCCGCATCGCCGTCCAGGGTGCAAGGCGGTTCAACCGGCAACGTGGCGCCTCCGCTATCTTCAACCTGAGTAACGGGAGTACTCAGTGGATGGTCACCGCAACTGAAGACGCCGATTGCGAGGCTGGTGTTCACAACGGGAAGCGTGACAGTATCTCCAGCGCCGACGTCGGTGAAATCTATCAGGTCAATCAAGTCACCCGCCGCGTCGCCCGACGCGAATTGATATACCGTGTACGTGGTCCCGCCGATGACGTCTGTGCCGTCCGTTTGAGCCCCTTCACAGGGGCTGGACACGCCTGTACTGCAATCAAAATAACTCGTCCCAGGCCCATAGTTTGATCCCGGCCGGATGGTCGTGGCTCTTGCGGACGAAGCGGAAATCACAAGGGCCCCGACAAGCAAAGCCAACTTGACTCTTGCGCTCATGATATGAATCCTCCTAGAAGCGAGATAGATGTCCGTCGAGCGAATTAACCTACCCAACGAGAAGGCAAGACAAAGCCCATACCGAGAGAATCGAGCGCAACGCCGGGAGTCCCAGACTAAGCGGCTTATTGTGAGTCACTTAGAGCGTTCCAGTGCCGGCCCAACAAATTCATTACTCGGTTATCCCCGGTCTCGCATATGCAAACTCCTTCACACTTAGGACCGGCATTCTCCAAATGATGGTAGGTTCTCGGTAGCGCGCCGTCGGCCTATGACAGCACGCGCTCCGCAGCCATAGCGCCGCGGACGCATGACGAGAACCAATCGTCCCCTATCGTTCAGGGATTCGGCGCGCTGCAAACCGAACGCGGAGCCACCGCGCGTTCGCCAATCCGAAGTTTCAGATTTGCCGTATAGATTGGTAGGATCGAAGCAGTCGCGATCGCCCCGTTGCAAGAGCTGGCGCCGCTGTGCTGGAGGTGCCCATGTTTGAACGAGATACAAAGATTGGCCGCGAAGTCGGGCGCAGGGCGTTCATCGCCACTTCGGGCGCGGCAGCGATTGGTTTCGCGTTGTGGGCCTACCAGAAGGGCAGCCGCGCTCGCGTCGAGGCGGCGCCGAGCGGTCCGCCGAAGCAGGTCACGATAGTGCAGTTCAACGATTCAGGCGTGCGCACGGGAGTCGTCACGGAACCGATGGTCCGGAAAACCGATGCCGAATGGAAAGCGCAATTGCCTCACGATTCGTACGAGATCGCGCGCAATGCGGACACCGAACGTCCCTTCACCGGCGATCTGCTGGACGAGCACGGTAAAGGTGTTTTTCGCTGCATCTGTTGCGACAACGCGCTATTCAGCTCGGACACGAAATTCGATTCCGGCACCGGCTGGCCCAGCTTCTGGGCGCCCATCGCCAAGGAAAATGTTTTGGAACTGAGCGACGTCAGTCTCGGCATGTTGCGCACCGAGGTGAGATGCCGGTTATGCGACGCTCATCTCGGCCATGTGTTCAACGACGGACCCGATCCGACGGGATTGCGCTACTGCATGAATTCGATCGCGATGCGCTTCGCGAAGTCCGTTTGAAATTGCGCTGGCGCACACGCCAGCGCGATCGAGTATTTGGAGGACCAATGACATTCCGTTCGCTAGGCATCACCATCGCGATCGCCGTTGCGCTGTTCGGCACAAGCTTCATAATCACGCGCAATGCCGCAAGCGCCTCGGTCGCCATCGCTGCGCCCGCTGTCGACGACGCTTTGGCCGCGCAGGGTGGCCAGCAATCGGCCGTGCTCGCCGGCGGCTGTTTCTGGGGCATGCAACTTGTCTTCGAGCATGTGAAGGGCGTGATCAGCGCCACCGACGGTTACGCCGGCGGCGATGCGCAGACCGCGCAATATGAAACCGTCAGCACAGGGTCGACCGGCCACGCCGAATCCGTGAAGATCGTCTACGATCCATCGCAAATTACCTACGGGCGGCTCTTGCAAGTATTTTTCTCGGTGGCTCACGATCCCACGGAACTCGATCGCCAGGGCCCCGACGAAGGCACCCAGTATCGCTCCGTGATTTTCTTCGCCAATCCGAACCAGCAACGCATCGCGCAGGCCTACATCGCGCAACTCGATCAGGCGCACGCATTCAGAAAGCAGATCGTCACCGAGGTTGTTCCGCTCCAGGGCTTCTATCAGGCCGAGGCGTATCACCAGGACTACGCGACCCGCAATCCCGATGACATGTACATTCTGATGAACGACGCGCCGAAACTGGACAGTCTGCGGAAAACATTCCCCGATCTGTACGTTAAGAAGCGCTAGGGTTTTCGCAGGGGATTTGCGGCGGCGCAAAAAATGGTGCCGGGGGGCAGAGTTGAACTGCCTACGCCGGCCTTTTCAGGGCCGCGCTCTACCGGTGAGCTACCCCGGCACCGGGGCGACAAACATTCTACTGGCGCGGCAGGGAACAGTCAAAACGCCGCCGTGTTCTCGCGACGGCGAACGCACGCGGCGTTAGCGGCGGTTCGGTTTCAGAACTTTAGGAGGCCGGGGCTTCAGCCCCGGCGCACGCTGGCGGCTATGACTGGGGGCTTTAGCCCCCGAAAAATTCGGTGGCCCAGCGGGCGCCCCGAGCGATCACGGGAGGCAGGCCGAAAGGCCGGGCCTACCGAAACGCTGCGTCATCGAGGACGGCTGGACGCATTAGCGGCGGTTGGACTCGAATTCGCGAATCCAGTCTTTGCCTTTCAGGACTTCGCGAGGCTTTGTGCCTTCGGCGGGACCGACGATGCCGTCTTTTTCCATCACGTCGATCAGCCGCGCCGCGCGACCGTAGCCGACGCGCAGGCGGCGCTGCAAAGTTGAAGTGGAAGCGCGTCCCATTTCGCAGCACACGCGCACAGCTTCCTGATAAAGCGCGTCGTCGATCTCTTCTCCGCCACCCTCACCGCTGCCGCTGTCATCGCCGCCTTGTTGTTCATCGCGCGGCGGATCGAGCAGCCGTTCGTTGTACACGGCCTTGGCCTGCGAGCGCCAGAAATCGCACACGCCGGTGATTTCTTCTTCGGTGACGAACGGCCCGTGAATGCGATGCAGCCGCGCCGATCCCGCCGGCAGATACAACATGTCGCCGCGGCCGAGCAGCGATTCCGCGCCGTTGGCGTCCAGAATCGTGCGCGAATCCACTTTGCTGGCCACGCGGAATGAAATGCGCGCGGGGAAATTGGCCTTGATGAGTCCCGTGATCACGTCCACCGAAGGGCGCTGCGTTGCCAAAATTAAATGGATGCCGACGGCGCGCGCCATCTGCGCCAGACGCGTGATCGATTGCTCCACGTTGTTTGTGTCCACCATCATCAGATCGGCCAATTCGTCGATCACGATCACGATGTAGGGCAGCGGACGGTGCTCGGCTTCCTCGTTGTCCTCGAACAGCGAAAGCGATTGGCCCTTCTGGAACGTGCGATTGTATTGATCGATGTTGCGCACGCCGCGCTGCGCCAGTAGTTTCAGGCGCTGTTCCATCTCACGCGTGGCGTTGCGCAGCACGTTCGAAGCGACTTTCGGATCCGTCACCACCGGCGCGAGCAAGTGCGGAATTTCCTCGTAAAGTCCGAGCTCCAGCCGCTTCGGATCCACCATCACGAGTTTCAACTCGTCCGGCGTGGCTTTGTACAGCATCGAAAGAATCATGGCGTTCAGGAAAACGCTCTTGCCCGTGCCCGTGGAGCCGGCGATCAGTAAGTGCGGCATCTGCGCCAAATCCGAAAGCCGGCTGCGGCCGATCAAATCCTTGCCGAGCGCCAGCGTCAGCTTCGACGGCGAATGCACGAACTCGGACGATTCGATCTGCTCGCGCAGCGTGATCGTTTCGCGGTGCGGGTTGGGCACTTCAATGCCGACCGTCGATTTGCCCGGAATGCGCTCGATCAAAATCGATTCGGCGCGCAACGCAAGGCACAAATCGTCGGCGAGTCCCGTGATGCGGCTGTATTTGATGCCGGCCTCGGGCTTGAATTCGTACGTGGTGACGACGGGGCCGGGATTGATCTGCGTAACGCGCCCGCCGATGTCGAACTCCTGGCACTTGGTTTCGATCGCGTGCGCGTACTCTTTCAGATCTTCCTCCGCCATTTTTTCGCCGCGTTCGGCGGAATGCAGCAGGGAAGGAGGCGGCAGACGGAATCCGCCCGCAGCGCGCGCGATCTTCGGTTCGCCGGCGGATTTCGTGGGCTGTGATTTCGGTTCTTGCGGCCGCATCAGGATTGGACCAGCCAGCGCTTCTTCGATAGGCGATCGCGCCTCCGCTTCATCTTCTTCGACTTCGGCCACGGTCCCGGACGCGCTCTTCAGCAGCAGCGTGCCCGGTCCTGCCGCCTGGCTCGGAACCGGTTGTCTGCCGACGGTTTTTATTTCCACGAGGCGCTTTTTCATGCGCGCTTGTTCGCGCGCTTCGCGCCATGCCGCCACGCGGTCGCGAATGCGGCCGACAGGATCGAGGCGTTTCATCGGTACGCTGGCCCAATCTTTCACGGCTTCAAAGGAGAAGCGCGTGGTGAGAAACAGCGAAACCAAAAACGCCGCGAGCGCCACGACGTTCGCGCCCACTGTGTTAAACGCCGCGAGCAAACCGCTCGCCACCAAATGCCCGAACATTCCGCCCGGCGGAATCGCGCCGCGCACATCGGGCCAATGCCACAGCGCCAGCAGCGCCGGCAGAAAAACGCCCAGCAGCGAGCAGCCCACGATTTTCGAGATCGGAGATTCAACCGGCTGCGAGCGGAACCATCGCCACGCCAGCGTGAACATCACGATGGGCAGCAGAAAAACGGCGTAGCCCAGGCACTGGAACAACAGATCCGCGCCGTACGCGCCGACCGGCCCGATCCAATTCACGGCGGAATGCGCGTCTGGAGCCGGCGCCGAAACGTTGAACGAGGCGTCGTGCGGATTGTAGGAAACGAGTGCCAAAAAAATCAGAACCGAAATGGTGATGCCTACAAAGCCCACCATTTCATTCAGACGGCGATTTTCAGTCGGGACGAGTACGCGCACACTTCTCTCCGGTCCGGGGGAAGGACGGGGCCGCGGTCCAGCCGCGCGGGCGCTAACGCGCGAGGCTTTTACGGACGACCTGCAGCACGTTGACTATACCAAGCCCGCGCTCGCCCCGGACGAAGATTTTGAAGATGTGTTTGCGGAGATAACGCGGTGAATGTGGCGAGCTGGAAATTAATTGCCGCGCGCCGCGAGGAGTTTTTGCATCGCGAGGGCGTCCTGCGGCCCGGGATAGTAGTCCGGCAACACGCCGATCGTGCGGTATCCGTGGCGCGACCAGAACGCGGTGCCGGCTTCGTTGTCGGCGCCGGTTTCAAGATTGATTTCGCTAACGCCGAGCGTGGCCAAGCGCCGCTCGATTTCCGCGAGCATCTTCGTGCCGATTCCGCGGCGGCGGTGCTCCGGCGCAACGTCGATTGTGATGACGTGTGCCGCAGCGCCTTCGCGGTCCGCAATCAAGAATCCCGCGATCCCGCCGCCGCTTTCCGCGACGACGCACAGCGCGCCGGGTTGCGCGAGGAACCAACGCAATTCGCGTCTCGAGTACGCGATCCCGCGCGGATAGCACACACGATCCATTTCATAGAGCGCGTCGAAATCAGCGGGAGCGTAGTCGCGCAACGTCACGCCCGGATTGTGCGGAAGTTTTTGAGTGGCGCGTTTGCCGGGCATCGATTCCGCCAGCGTTTTGGAATCCGGGCAATCGCCGGGATCCGCTTAGGTGCGCCGCTCGCCGCGGGGTTCTTCGCGTTTCAAAACCAGGCAGCCGGTGATCGAATCGTGCAGCGCCTGCTTCCGCGCGGTCAGCCCAGAGCAGATGCAATCGGTGGTGAAGTAAAGTCCGCCGATCGAAGGGACGCCGAGCCAGAAGTGTCCGCAGAAAAAACGGCGCGACGCGCGCCCAAACGTAATTCGGCTGCCTTGCAAGTCCGTCACATAAAGACCAAAAAACTTTTTGCCGAGCGTGCCTTGCCACGGCGAGCTTTCAAGCCCAGCGTAATAAAGCCAGCCGCTGACGACAAAAAATCCAAACATTGCGAAAATCGCGGGCTTGCCGAATGCCGCGATCACCGCCGCGGGCGGATCGCCCGGGCGAACCCGCAAGAGCGCGTCCGGTGATCCCTTGGCGATCACCACGAAGGTGCTGAAAACCGCGAGCGCGACGGTCAACACGAGCAGATCGAGAACCGCCGGCGTCACTCGCAGCCAAAACCCGGCATAGCGCATTTCGGAAGGATTCGTCACGGATCAGACTTCGAGAATCACGGGCAGAATCAGCGGCCGCTTGGAAGTTTGCTTATTCAAATAGCGTTTCAAATCCACCCGGATTTTTTCCTTGATCACGCCCCAATCGGTTTTCTCTTCCAAATTCGATTGCTCGATGGTGCGAATGATCACGGCGCGCGCGCCGGCGATCAGTTCTTGTCCGTCGTCGGTGGGCATCAGTCCGCGGGTAACGACTTCGGGCTGCGATTCCATTCGGCCCGTGTGCTTGTTGATCGCGATGATCGGCACAACGACTCCGTCTTCGGCGAGATGCTGGCGGTCGCGGATCACCACCTCTTCAATTTCCTCAAGCGATCCGGAATCGACGCACACGCGCCCCGCCGGCACAGGATCGCGCCGGAACGCGCCGCGCTCGGTGAATTCCACGGGCCGCCCGCTTTCGAGAAGCATGATTTCGCCGGAGACCGCGCCGACTTCGTGCGCCAGCGCGGCGTGGCGGAACAATTGCCGGTATTCGCCGTGCACGGGAATAAATGTTTTCGGGCGCACTAGGTTCAGCAGCAGCTTTTGTTCTTCCTGGCTCGCGTGGCCGGAAACGTGAATCGTGCCGCCTTCATTGTCGTAATGCACCAGCGCCTGGCGGCGGAACATGTGGTCGAGCATGCGGAAGATCGCTTTTTCGTTTCCGGGAATAATGCGCGCGGAAAGCACCACGGTGTCCAGCTCGTCGAGCGTCACCCATTTATGATTGTCCACGGCGATGCGCGAAAGCGACGACATCGGCTCGGCCTGGCTGCCGCTCGCGATGATCACCAATTTTTCCGGCGGAAACGATTTCAGGTCCTGCGAGCGCACCACCAGGCCATCGGGAATCACCAGACGCCCCATGCCGTGCGCGATTTCGACGTTGTCCACCATGCTGCGCCCGAGGAAGCCGACTTTTCTTCCTGCGGCGGCGGCGAGTTCGATAGCCTGCTGGATGCGCGGAATCGAAGAAGCGAAACACGAGAACAAGACTTTGCGCGGTGCGGCGCGGAAAATCTCTTCGATGCGCGGGCGCACCGAGCGCTCAGATCGCGTGAACCCAGGCCGCTCGACGTTGGTGCTGTCGCTGAAAAGCGCCAGCACGCCTTCGCGGCCGTAGCGCGCGAAGGTGTGGTAATCGAACGGACGGCCGTCGGTCGGCGTGGAATCCATTTTAAAATCGCCGGTGTGGATGATCACGCCGAGCGGTGTGCGCACGGCCAGCGCGACGCAATCGATCGTGCTGTGCGTGACGTAAATGAATTCAACTTTGAAAGGCCCGACCTCAACGTGCTGGCCCGGAGTGACTTCATGCAGCTTGGCTTGCTCGAGCAGGCCGTGTTCTTCCAGACGCTTGCGCACCAGCGCCAGCGTAAATGGTGTGCCGTAAATCGGCGCCTGAATATCGCGCAAAATGTAGGGCAGCGCGCCGATGTGATCTTCATGGCCGTGCGTCAGAAAAATCGCGCGCAGCTTTGAGCGGTTCTGCTTGAGGTAGCTGATGTCGGGAATCACGACGTCGACGCCCAGCAGTTCGGCTTCGGGAAACATCATGCCGGCGTCGATCAGCACAATGTCGTCGGCGTAGCGCAGCGCCAGCATGTTCATGCCGAATTCGCCGAGACCGCCGAGCGGAACAGCCCACAAGGATTGTTGACTCAAAGCCCGCGCACTCCTGCGATGGAAGCGATTGTGTTGCCTGCGATGGTGAGGTTGACGGTGTTCACTAAAGTTTTATCGTATCACACCCAAGGTGAGCGCCGTCGGTATGCCGCATGAAATGCGGGAAACGCGCGGAGGGGACGCGTATTTCTGTCTCGCTACGATTTGCTTCCGGAGAATAGCCCGGCGACCAATACCAGAACGACCGCGCCGACGGTCGCAGCAGCCAGGCTGTACAGGAAGCTGCTGCCGGGACCCATGATCCCAAGCTTCACGAATAGCCAGCCACCCAACAGCGCGCCGATCAAGCCGAGAACCAGATTGGCGATGCAACCGAAGCCGCGGCCGCGCGCCAAAGTTCCGGCCAGCCATCCGGCGATCAAGCCGATGAGGATCCATCCGATCAATGTGTGCGAGAAAGTCAGGTTCATGTGGGGCGCCTCCACTCCTTTGTATACGTGAATGCGCGGCGCGATCAGCGGTAACCCGCCAGTCAGTCGTCTTCGCCGATCATCATGGCCGCGGCCAGCACGGTGGTCCACAATCCGCGCTTATCGCCCACGGCGGATTGGGTGATGTTCATGGTGCGCACGATCTTGTTGGAGATTCGATAGACTTCTTTTTTCTCGTCCCAGGAAAGGTCCGCGTCAAATTCAACGTTCAGCGTGGTGGCGAGCATCTCCGCGGCCAGCTCTTCGGTGTATTCGCCGGCGACTTCTTCGGTCTCGCCGAAGGAATGGTGCTCGGAAAGATAGCCGTACATCGATTTGTCCGCCGGCAGCGCGAGTCCGATGCCCGCGGCGATCAGGCGGTGCGCTTCGCGCGTTGAATTTTCGCTGATCACGGTGAAGGCCACCTGCCCCGGCTTCAGATGCTTCAATCCTTCGCTGCGCGAAATCAATTTGCAGCTTGGCGGAAAAATCGAGGAGACGCGCACGATATTGCACGCGGCAATGCCCGCGCTGCGCAGCGCGAGCTCGAAGCTCGAGAGCCTCTCGCGATGCTTGCCGACACCTTTGGTAAGGAAAATTCGTTTTGCGACGAACGCCATGGATGGTGCCGGACTGCGGTGCCTCCTCGATCAAACTGCGAACGCGCGCGAAACCGGAGCGAGCCGAAACGTAGCAAGTTCGTCCGATGCTGTCAATACGTTTCCGCGCCGGCCGGCTTGCGGCGATCCGCGGCGCGCGGAGCGGCGCGGCGGCGTGCGCGAAAAACAGGCGCGATGCGAGTCGAGCGCGCGAAAAAACAATGCCGGCGCCGGAAATACATTTGGAGAAATTGCGGCGATCAGGTTTCCTGGCAGGCGATCAGAAAACGCCCCAGCGTATCGGAAAGGGAAGCCAGGTCCTTCAGATCCGTCGCGCTGAAATCCGCGCCCGCGTCGCCAGGAGTGTGCCCCTTGCGGCAAACCTGCACGACGCCGAGGATGTGGCCGCCGGTGATTATGGGGGCGCTCATAATTTTTTGGATCAACTCGCCCTGCTCGCGGCCCAGCGGCACGCCTTCAAACACGGAAGCGTGGCGCACGGCGGGGAAATTATTGATCGCTTCGGCGCGGCGCTCACGCGCGGTGCGCGCCACCAATGCAGAAGTGCTGTTGAGCGGAATCGTGCCCACGGGGCGCAGTTTCTCCGGCAGCACGAATCGCAGCAATTGCGCGTTGCGAACCAGGGCGAGGATGGCGATTTCGTCGGCCTTCACGCGAAACCGCCGCGCGAGTTCCGCCGCGATCAGCTCGCGCGCCGGCGCTTCAGGCGCAACCTTCTTCTGTTCGATATCTCGAACCAGGCGGTCGATCTCGGTAACCATGGTTTCCGGCATACAGCATCTCCTGGCAGTGGCCTAGTCGTCATTATAACCATGGCGTTCCGCCCGCTTCCCGGAAATCGGAGCGGCATGTCGCGAAACAGTTCTCTGGCGGGAGCGGGGCGGTCGTCTTGCAATGACTTTGCGTTCTGCCTATACTGATTTTGTTCGCGCTGCGATGAATTCCACGTTGCAGTTCCGGCGCGGCGTTGCGATCGACAGGAAGGTTCCGAAAGTTCATGTCCGCGGCTGAGGCTTCGACCGACCGAACATCGTTTTTCCTTCGCAAGCTGCATTCAATCTCCGGCATTGTTCCCATAGGCTTTTTTCTTCTCGAACATTTCTGGACCAATAGCGCCGCGCTGGTCAGCCCCGAAAAATTCAATCAGGCGGCCGGCGACCTGGGATCCGCGCCCTGGCTGATCTTTGCCGAAATATTCGGCATCTGGCTGCCGATTCTGTATCACGGGTTTTACGGCATTTACGTGTGGTTGAAGGGCAAGAACAACGTTTCGGAATATCCGTGGGTCGGCAACTGGATGTACACGATGCAGCGCTACACCGGTCTGATCGCGTTCGTTTTCATCGGCTGGCACGTTTATACCGAGCGATTTTTGCCGCGCGGCAATTCGACGTTCGCGGGTGTGCACGCCTCGCTTGTGAATCCCTGGTATTTCTGGTTTTACGTGATCGGCGTCACGGCCGCGTCGGTGCACCTGGGCACGGGCGTCTGGAATTTTCTGTGTAAGTGGGGGCTGGCAGCGACGGTGCGCGCGCAGCGCGCGGCGGGAGTTCTCGGCGTGTTCGTCGCGATCGCGTTCACTGTGGTGGGCCTCGCAATCGCGGTGAGTTTCCGCTACGGCTGGCACCCTTTCCAATTTTACCGGCCCTCATGAAAAATCCGAACATCGTGATCGTGGGCGGCGGACTGGCCGGATTGATGGCCGCGATTCGCGTGGCCGAAATGGGATTGGTGGTCGATCTATTTTCGATCGTGCCCGTGAAACGCTCGCATTCGGTGTGCGCGCAGGGCGGAATCAACGCCGCGAAGAATACCAAAGGCGAAGGCGATTCTCCCGCGATTCATTTCGACGACACTATTTACGGCGGCGACTTCCTTGCGAATCAAGCGCCCGTAAAGGCCATGTGCGATTACGCGCCGCATTTGATCGATCTTCTCGATCGGATGGGCGTGATGTTCAATCGCACCTCGGAAGGCCTGCTCGATTACCGGCGTTTTGGCGGAACGATGTATCACCGCACGGCGTTCGCCGGCGCCACCACAGGGCAGCAAATTCTGTACGCGCTCGACGAGCAGGTGCGGCGGTACGAGTCCGAGGGCAAGGTCCGCAAGCATGAGGGCTGGACGTTTCTTTCCGCCGTGATCGACGATGCCGGAATTTCGCGCGGCATCTGTGCGATGGATTTGAAGTCGATGGAAGTGCGAGCGTTTCCGGCCGACGCCGCGATTTTCTGCACCGGCGGCAACGGCGCGATTTTTGGCCGCTCGACGAATTCGGTGGTGTGCACCGGCTCCGCGCAAAGTGCGCTGTTTCAGCAGGGCGTGGATTACGCCAACGGCGAATTCATTCAGGTGCATCCTACGTGCATCCCGGGCGAGGATAAGCTGCGATTGATGAGCGAATCGGCGCGCGGCGAGGGCGGCCGCATCTGGGTGCCGAAAGCCGGGGGCGATACGCGTCCGCCGCTTACGATTCCGGCCGGCGAACGATTTTATTTTCTCGAGGAGTGGTATCCGAAATACGGCAACTTGGTGCCGCGCGACATCGCCACGCGCGCGATTCACAAAATCGTCTTTGAATTGAAACTCGGCATCGGCGGCGAGCAGGCCGTCTATCTGGATTTGACGCATATCCCGCGCGAAGTGCTGGACCGCAAACTCGAAGGCATTCTGGAAATCTACGAGAAATTCGTGGGCACCGATCCGCGCGTCGAGCCCATGAAGGTTTTTCCCGGCATGCACTACACGATGGGCGGAATCTGGGTGGACACGCAGAATCAGGCGACAAACGTGCCGGGCATTTACGCCGCGGGGGAATGCGAATACCAGTATCACGGCGCGAATCGGCTGGGCGCGAATTCGCTGCTGTCGTGTATTTGGGGCGGCAAGGTGGCGGGGCAGGCCGCAGTGAGTTATGCGCGCGGTCTTGAGGCTGCGACTGAGGCAGTTTCCAGCGCGATCGCTGAACGCGAAGTGCATCGGCAAACCGTGCGCAACGCGGAACTGGTGCGGCAGGAAGGCCAGGAGAATTTGCTGGCGATCTGGAAAGAGCTTGGCGCCGTGATGACCGAGCACGTGACCGTGGTGCGCTACAACAAGGCGCTGGCGAATACGGACGCGAAGCTGCTGGAACTTGCCGAACGATTCGGCAGAGTGAATTTGTCGGATCGCTCGGCGTGGTCGAATCAAACTTTGAATTTCGCGCGCGAGCTGGAGAATATGCTGGTTCTCGCACGCGCGATCACGCTCGGCGCGCTGGCGCGCGATGAATCGCGCGGCGCGCACTACAAACCGGATTTTCCCGAGCGCGACGACGCCAACTGGCTGAAGACCACGCGCGCGTCGTACAAGGATGGGCGCATCGAATTGAATTACGAAGCCGTGGACACGTCGCTGATTCCGCCGCGCAAACGCAGCTACGGCGCGGCGAAGTAGCGGGCGCAGAGACAGGAGTCGGAGGAAGAATGGCCGGCAAAAAAACCGTGATTGTGCGCGTGAAGCGGCAGGCCACGCCGGACGACCGCCCCGTGTGGGAGGAGTTCGAGTTGACGTACCGCCCGCACATGAACGTGATCATTTGCCTGCGCGACATCGCCGAGCAGCCCGTGATGCGCGATGGGCGCGAGACGACGCCGGTCAGCTTCGATTCCAATTGCCTGGAAGAAGTGTGCGGCTCCTGCGCCATGGTGGTGAACGGGCGCGCGCGGATGGCGTGCTCCACGCTGGTCGATTCGCTCGAGCAGCCGATTCGCCTCGAGCCGATGACGAAATTTCCGGTGGTGCGCGATCTGGCGGTGGACCGCTCGATCATGTTTGAGAATTTAAAGCGCGTAAAGGCCTGGATTCCGATCGACGGCACGTACGATCTGGGCGAAGGGCCGCGCATGTCGCCGGAGACACAGGAGAAGGCGTATCCGCTTTCGCGCTGCATCTCGTGCGGAAATTGCCTGGAGGTCTGCCCGCAGGTGAACCAGCACAATAATTTCATCGGCGCGGCGATCATCAGCCAGGTGCGACTGTTCAACATGCATCCCACCGGCGCGATGAACGCGAAAGAACGCCTGGAGGCCGTGATGGGGCCCGGCGGCGTGGCCGATTGCGCCAACGCGCAGAACTGCGTGAAGATTTGCCCGAAAGGCATTCCTCTTACCGAATCGATCGCCGATGTAAATCGGCAGGCCATTCGCCAGGCGCTGGTCGGCTGGCTATTCGGCTGAAGCGCCGCAAAGAATACCGGAAACACCGGAGGACCCGGATGAACAAATTGAAATTCGCACGAGTGCTGATGCAAGCCGCGATTGCCGCGGCGCTCGCGAGTTCGTTCGCGGCGGCGCAGAGCCAGACGGCCGCGAAGCCGCCGGTGGTGCACCATGCGCCGGTGGCCACGTACGATCACGCGCTGCTGAATCCGGCGCTGCTGCACTTGCGGGCGCCGGCGGAATACGACGTGAAGATGACGACGACCAAGGGCATCATCGTGATCCACGTGACGCGGGCCTGGGCGCCGCGCGGCGCGGATCGTTTTTACAATTTGGTCGCGCATCATTATTTGGATGGCGCGAGTTTCTTTCGCGCGATCTCCGGCTTCATGGTGCAATTCGGACTGAGCGCGTATCCGCCCGTGAATCGCGCCTGGCAGAACGCGAATATCACGGACGATCCGGTCATGCAGCACAACCTTCGCGGTTACATCACGTTCGCGACGGCGGGACCGAACACGCGCACAACGCAAATGTTCATCAATCTGGCCGACAATTCGCGGCTTGACGATCAGGGCTTCGCTCCGTTTGGTCAGGTGACGCAGGGCATGGACGTGGTCGATCAGCTTTACACCGGCTACGGCGAAGGTGCGCCCGGCGGTCAGGGGCCGGATCAGAATGATGTCGCCATGCAGGGTCATACCTACCTTGAAAAGAATTTTCCAAAACTCGATCTGATCAAATCGGCCGTGATTGTTGCGCCGATGCACCCGGCGGCTGCGCCGGCGCATCCAGCCGCGCCCCCGGCCGCGGCGCACTAGAAAACTTTCGGAGGTTCCGCCATGACTTCGCATCTGACGCTGACGTACGCCGCGATTTCGCTGATGGCTCTTTCGCTGGTCGGGGCGTCTTCCGCTTCGTTTCCGGCGCGGCCCCTGCGGACGGGCGGCTTGCTGCTGGTCTGCAATAAAAACGATCGCACGCTGAGCGTGATCGATCCCGAAACCGGCGCGCAGATTGCGGCCGTGCCGGAGGGCGGAATCACGGGTCACGAAGTGATCGCATCGACGGACGGAACGCGCGCTTACGTTCCGATTTACGGCAATTCCGGCGTGGGCAAGCCGGGCACCGACGGCAGCATCATCGACGTGATCGACCTCGCGACGAACGCCGTGGTGCAGACGTTCGATTTCGGGCATGGCGTGCGGCCGCACTGCATTTTGGTCGGACCGAAAGACGGTCTGCTTTATGTGACGACCGAACTGGATCAGGCGATCACGATCATCGATCCCGCGACGATGAAGATCGTCGGCACGGTGCCGACGGGACAGCCGGAATCGCACATGCTGGCGATCAGCCGCGACGGCACGCGCGGTTATACGACCAACGTGGGACCAGGAACCGTTTCGGTGCTCGATCTTGTGGCGCGCAAAACGATCGCGATCGTTCCCGTGGTGCCGGCATTGCAACGCATTTCGATTTCGCCGGACGGGCGCTGGGTGTTTACGTCGGACACGGTGAAGCCGCGGCTTGCGGTGATCGATACGGCGACGAACAAACTCGATCACTGGATCGATATGCCGGGGACGGGGTACGGCACGGCGTCAACGCAGGATGGGAAATGGCTGCTGGTGGCGCTGCCGATCGCGAAGGCCGTGGCGGTGATCGACCTGGCGACGCTGCAAGTGGTGAAGACGATCAGCGTGCCGGCGCAGCCGCAAGAGATCCTGATTCGGCCCGACGGCAAGGTCGCGTACGTTTCGTGCGATTACAGCCATCAGGTTGCGGCGATCGATCTGGCGACGTGGGGCGTGACGCTAATCGAGGCGGGACACGGAGCCGACGGGCTGGCGTGGGCGCGGTGATGCCCGATTGCAGCCGACGGCTTGCGGCTAACGTTTGTAGTGCGCGCCTCAGCGGCTAAAGCCGCGTGAAATGCGTATCGGGTACGGCACGACTGAAGTCGTGCCCTGACGAAACCCGGCTTTCGTAGAGAGATTAAGTTTTCAAAGAGCTTGGGCGCGCTTGGCGCCCTGCCGAGTGTGACGAAGACTCGGCAAGTTCAACTGCTAGGCGACTCCCAAAATATTCACCAGCTCGCGGACCGACGCGGCGGATTTTTGCAGCGCGGCGTTTTCTTCGGGTGTTAGTTTGATTTCGATGATTTGCTCGACGCCGCGCGCGCCGAGTTTTACCGGCACGCCGACATACAAACCCTTGATGCCGTATTCGCCTTCGAGGTAGGCGGCGCAGGGGAGAATCTTCTTTTTGTCCTTGAGGATGGCTTCCACCATTTCGACCACGGCGGCGGAGGGGGCGTAGTAGGCCGAGCCGGTTTTCAGGAGATTCACGATTTCGGCGCCGCCTTTGCGCGTGCGATCGACGATGGCGTCGATTTTTTCTTTGGGCAGAAGTTCGGGCAAGGGAATTCCGGCTACGGTGGAGTAACGTGGCAGGGGCACCATATCGTCGCCGTGGCCGCCGAGGACGAAGGAGTGGACGTTGTCGACGCTCACATTCAATTCCTGTGCGATGAAGGCGCTCATGCGGGCGGAATCGAGAACGCCGGCCATGCCCATCACGCGATTCTTGGGGAAGCCGCTGACGCGGAACGCGGCCTGGACCATGGCGTCAAGCGGATTGGTGACCATGATGAGGATCGCGTTGGGCGAGAACTGCACGACGTGCTCGACGACGGCCCGGACGACCTCGTAATTGGCGCGCAGCAGATCGTCGCGGCTCATGCCGGGCTTGCGCGGGAATCCGGCGGTGACGACGACGACGTCGCTGTTGGCGGTCTCGCGGTAATCGCCGGTGGCGGTGGAGATGCCGGCGACGCTCGAATCGGAGCCGGTGATGGTGGCGGATTCAAGCATGTCGAGGGCTTTGCCGGCGGGCACGCCTTCGAGGAGATCCGTGAGGACGACGTCGGCGAGTTCCTGATCGACGATGCGTTGCGCGGTGGTTGAGCCGACGAAGCCGCCGCCTACGACAGTGACTTTCTTTCGCACTGGTTCGCTCCTGTGGTCTCGATGCGTTTGGTCGCGGGGCTGAAGCCCCTGCCATTTTCAGGCTTTCACGTGGGAGCTAAAGCTCCCACCTCCTAAAAAGAAAAAGTGCCGCCCCTCTGGGGCTCGGCCGACTCGCTATCAATACCCAGGGCTTCCGCCCTGGGCTAGATTGTGCCGCCCCTACGGGGCTTCAATCCATTTTGCTCGTCACGTGGGAGTTGAAGCTCCCGCCTCCTAAGGATCACGATTTCGCGGGCATGTTTTCGATTATGGCGCTGGCGAATTCGGAGGTTTTTAGTTTTGTGGCGCCTTCCATCAGGCGCTCGAGATCGTAGGTTACACGTTTTTGGCCGATGGTTTTGGCGATGCCGTTTTCGATGGCGCGGGCGGCTTCGGGCCAGCCGAGGAAATCGAACATCATCGCGCCGCTGAGCATGACGGAGCTGGGATTGATTACGTCTTTATCGGCGTATTTGGGGGCGGTGCCGTGCGTGGCTTCAAAGCAACCGAAGCCGTCGCCGATGTTGGCGCCGGGGGCCATGCCGAGTCCGCCGACCTGCGCGGCGCAGGCGTCGGAGAGATAGTCGCCATTGAGATTGGGGCAGGCGAGGACTTCGTACTCGTCGGCGCGCAGGAGAACTTGCTGGAAGATGGAATCGGCGATGCGATCGTTGATCATGATTTTCTGTTTCCATTTGCCGCCGCCGTGCGTGGCGTAGATGGAATCGAGAACTTGCTTCACTTCGGCGTAGAGCGCGTCACGAAACGCGGGCGTGGCTTGTTCGAGGCCGGGCTCGATGGCAGCGGCGTTTTGCTCGACGGTGAGCGCGGGATTCTTGTCTTTGTTGTCGACGATCCAGCTTTCGCGTTCGGTGACGATCGCGGCGCGGAATTCGTCTTTGGCGAGTTCATAGCCCCAATCGCGGAAGGCGCCTTCGGTGAACTTCATGATGTTGCCTTTGTGCACCAGAGTGACGAGGCGGCGTTTGTGATCGATGGCGTGCTGGATGGCACGGCGCACGAGGCGCTTCGTGCCGGTGGGCGAAATCGGCTTGATGCCGACGCCGGAATCCCAACGGATTTGTTTCGGGCCGCCGCCGAGCATGTCTTTATTCAGAAATTCCAAAAGTTTTTTGACTTCGGGCGTGCCGGATTTCCATTCGATTCCGGCGTACACGTCTTCGGTATTCTCGCGGAAGATGATCACGTTCATGCGCTCGGGATGTTTCACGGGCGAGGGCACGCCGGGGAAATATTTCACCGGGCGAACGCAGGCGTAGAGATCGAGAATCTGGCGCAGCGCGACGTTGAGCGAGCGAATGCCGCCGCCGACCGGCGTGGTGAGCGGGCCTTTGATGGCGACGCGGAAATCGCGGATGGCGTCAACAGTGTCCTGCGGGAGCCATTCCTTGAACGTGTTGAACGCTTTTTCGCCGGCGAAGACTTCAAACCAGGCGACTTTTCTTTTCACGCCGTAGACGGAGGCGACGGCGGCGTCAAAGACCCGCGCGGAGGCTTTCCAGATGTCGCGGCCGGTGCCATCGCCTTCGATGAAGGGAACGATGGGGCGGTCGGGGACGCGCAGGGCGCCGCTGGAATAATCGATCGGCTGGCCGTCGGCGGGGACGGGCTTGCCGTTATAGGACGACTTCATGATTGCGGAGACCTCCTGGAAAAGCCAACTCGGGCCGCGCGAACGAAAAACAATAGCACAGTCGGCGCGTGCGGCGCACCGGCGCGGAGAGGACAAAATTAAAGTGATTCTTTAAGCTTGTCCGCCCCCACCCCTGTTTTCTGGAAGTGTTGAAATGATTTGGGATACGGGCGCAAATGCTGGAAGTGTTGATTCCAGGAGGGTTGAAGTGGTGCAGAATCAACAGTTCTGGGAGGTCTTGGAAGTGTTGATTATAGGGTGGTTGTGGAGGCGCGGTCTTGTAAGTGTTGATTCTGGGGGGCTTATGGGAGAATTCGGCGAGATTGTGTATAGCGTTCACGTGCGAGTATAGCATGTAGAGTACTTACGTGTCAAGCTGGCTTTTCAGGAAATGTATTCGAAACGGGGGGTGGCGTGGCGGCGGAACTGAGGTCGGGCGCGGTGTCACGAACCGCACACTTAAATCCGAATGGTGCGGCACCCACGTTGGTGGGTTGGCCGCGGTCTTGCCGGTGGGCGATAAGAGCGATACGGCGAAGAGCGCGGCGTTGACAAGGCGGTGCGCGGGATGAACAATTCCGGGCGATGATGGCGAAAAGCGCGTGGAAAAAAACGGCAGGACCACTTCCGACAATTAAAGAACGAATTGCGGCGGGGAAGAAGCTGCGGGAGCGCGTGCCGCGGTCGGCGCAGGCGCGATGGATTGCGCAGAGGCATCGCGCGGATCCCACGGCGTGGCTCGCGGAGTCGGATCGCGGGAGGTTGGCGGACCTGCTGCCGATTCGCTACGCGCGGATGCGGGCTTCGCCATTCGCGTTTTTCCGCGGGGCGGCGGCGCTGATGGCGGCCGACCTGGCGTTCACTCCGACGACGGGAATTCGCGTGCAGGCCTGCGGCGATTGCCACGTGGAAAATTTCGGCGGGTTCGGTACGCCGGAGCGGCGGCTGGTTTTCGATATCAACGATTTCGACGAGACGCTGCCGGCGCCTTGGGAATGGGACGTGAAGCGGCTGGCGGCGAGCGTGGTGCTGGCGATGCGCGTGGCGGGCGCGGGCGAGGGACGCGCGCGAGACGCGGCGCGGGCGACGGTGGAATCGTACCGGCGGCACATGCGGGCGTACGCGGAGATGACGGCGCTTGGGGCGTGGTATTCGAGCATGAGCGCGGAGCGATTTATCGAAGACGCGGAGTCGCGCGGAGCGAGAAAGCGCTGGCGGAAACGGGTGGACAGCGCGATGCGGAATTCTTCGGGAAGCGAATTTCCGAAAATCGCGGAGATCCGGCACGGGCGCGCGCGCATTGTGGACCGGCGTCCATTGATCTATCACTCGCGGGAAATCGCGACGATCGGAAAACGCGTGCGGCGAATGTTCGAGGAATATCGAACGACGCTGGGCGCGGAATGCCGGATGGTTCTGGATCGCTACCGGATCGCGGACGTGGCGAGGAAAGTGGTGGGGATCGGGAGCGTGGGGACGCGCTGCGCGGTGGCGCTGCTGACGGCGGGGCCGCACGATCCGCTGTTGTTGCAGGCGAAAGAAGCGCGCGCGTCGGTGCTGGCGTCGTATGCGGGGAAAAGCAAATTCCGGAATCAGGGCGAGCGCGTGGTGGTGGGGCAGCGGATGCTGCAATCGGCGAGCGACGTGTTTCTGGGATGGACGAGCGACGGACGGGGTCACGATTTTTATTTTCGGCAGCTTCGCGACATGCGCATGAAGATCGACGTTGCGCAGATGACGAAGCAGGATTGGAGCGAGTACGTGCAACTGTGCGGATGGGCTCTGGCGCGGGCGCATGCGCGGACGGGCGATGCGGCGCGGATTGCGGGCTATCTGGGGAAGACGGACGCGTTCGCGGGGGCGATCGCGAAATTCGCCGTCGCGTACGCGGATCAGACGGAGCGGGATTACGGGGCGTTCGTGAAGGCGATTCGCGCGGGGCGGATTCACGCGGGCGCGAGCGGCGCGTAGATGCGGCGGTGGATTCGCGGCGCGTGTGGGGTAGAATGCACGCGAAATGAGGTTGGGCCGGACGGGATTCAACGCATCCGCAAAAGTCCAGGGAGGCATCGAACATGGTTTTGAGAATCGGTGTGATTCTCCTGGCGCTTGTGTTGTGTGTGCTGCCGGTGGGAGCGCCGCGGATTTTCGTGGCGCATGCGCAGGAGACGGCGTATGCGTATCCGTTCGTGCTGATCGCGGTGGGCGACGAGGCGCCGCGCGCGGACAGCGAGGTGACGGCGGCGTTTGAGAATTCCGACGGGGAGATTTTGTTTTCGATTGTGGTGAAGCCGCAAGGGACGGCGTGGACGAGCAACACCACCGTTCGCGTGGGCGGCGCGGGATTGCACGTGGACCCGCCAGTGGGCGCGAGCGCGATCACCACGGTGCAAGTGACGCTCGATCAGCACCCGACGGGGTCGGAGGGATACGACACGTGGGATTTTCTGGGCGCGCAAGTTCTGCTTAGCCAGCACGATGCGCCGCCCGACAAGCTGACCTGCGACGCGACGGCGGACGGCAGCGGCGGCGTGGGCTACGTGATCAAGGAAACGGGAGCTTACTGCGCGGGAGTGCCGTTCGGGCAGGCCGCGATCGATCCGCCGGCGGCGATGGGGATGGTGCAGGCGCTCGAATGCGGGAACCTCGATAAGCCGGGGAAATTTGTGCGGCTGACGAACGATTTTTTCAGTGCGACGGCAACCCTGCCGTCGTGCGCGATTATTCCGCCGGGCGCGAAACAGCCTTAATACGCATGCGGCAAAAGGTGCAGAGCCCTCAGCGGCGTCCCGACCAAGAGCGTCGGGACGCACAGACCGCGAAAGCCGCTGTGAGAGTTCGACGATTACGCTACGACTGAAGTCGTGCCCTGACGGTGATTGCCCGGACGTGGACAAAAATCAAAAACCGCACCCTTAAAACCGAAGGGTGCGGCACCCAACGGCGCGGCGTGATTAACCGGAAGCTACTTTTCCGCGGCGCGGACGATGGTGTGTTCGTATAGACCGCGAACGTGGCGGCGCGTGGTTTCTACGGCGGCTTCGATGCCTTCGGGAAGCGGGAATTGCCATTGATCGAGAAGGCGCACGACGCGCTGGGCCATGGTGGTTTCGGGAAGATGATTGGCGGAGCGGCCGGTGACGATGCGCAGCGCGTGGTCGATGCTGCGATAGAGCATGGCGCCGGCGCGCAGAGTTTGCGCTTCGGTTGAGCCGAGATGGCCGTTGGCTTCGAGCAGCGCGATTTGGCGGAGAACGTGGCCGCGGCCATCGATCAGCGTTTGCTCGGAGGGGCGCTCGTGGGGCAGCACGCGGGTGAGAAAAAGAAACGCGACGACGTATTCGACGTCGTAAAAGCCGCCGGCCATGCGCTTGAATTCGCCTTTTTGGCCGACGGGGCGATCGGGATCGGCGCCTTCGCGTTCGAGGCGCTGTCGCATTTTCGAGAGGTCGCGCGCGAGCGAGTGCGGATCGGCGAAGCGCCGCGCGATGCATTCGTGGACCTGGCGCAGGGCTTCAGCGCCGAGCGCGAGATTGCCGGCGATGGGCCGCGCTTTCAGAAACGTGGCGGCTTCCCAGGCTTGCGCTTCGGAATTGAAATACTCGCGCAGATAGGAGCTGGTTTGCAAAGTTTCGCCGTCGCCGCCGCGCGGGCGCAGGCGCGTATCGACGGGGAAGAGCAAACCTTCGCGCGTGTGGCTGCTGGCGATGTGCACGAGGCGTTCGGCGACAAGGCGCCAGATTTCGCGATCGCTTTGCGACAATCGTTCGTCGATCAGAAAAATCAAATCGACGTCGGAGCCGATATCCATTTCTCCGCTGCCGAGGCGGCCGAGAGCGAGCACGGAAAACGGCGCGGCGGAAAAGTCCGAGGCGATGCGCTCGTGAATGCGATTCATGGCGGCGGCGAGTTCGAGCGCGCGCATGAGAGCCTGCTCGGCGAGTTCGGATAAGCCGTGAAACGTGTCGAAGGGCTGGCTCGAGCCGAGAAGGGCGCGCACCAGAGTGGCGAGGACGCCGCGGCGATAGGCGACGCGCAGCGATTTCATGGCGTCTTCGACGGCTTGCGCGGAGAGCGGCTCGCCGGGCTCGATCTGCGGCAGCGCGCCGCGGAAACCGGCGAGGCCGGGATCGGCGACAGCGGAGATTTCTTCGGGATTGGAGGCGAGCAGATCGACGGCGAGATCGCTGCGCGCGAGAACTTCGGCGGCGATCAGCACCCATTCGGGACGTGTGTTGAGCTGCGCCATCACGCGCGGCTGCAAGACGGCGGATTCGAGAAAACGCGTGAGGCCGCGCCGCACGAGATTGGATTCGTCCTCGGGGCGCTCGTCGGAGGCCATGGTGGCGATCGCGGCGACGGTGGGATATTCCAGGCGCAGGCGGCGGAGCATCGCGCCGGTGCCGGGATCGGATGTGGCGGCGTCTTCGCCGGCGGAGGGTTCGGGGCCGCTGCCGCTGAGGATGCGCTCGTAAATTTCGCGCACGTCGGCGAAATATTCTGTAAGCCGCTTGAGGAGCAGCGCGCCGGGCGTGCTTTCGTCGGCGGGGCCGGCTTCAACGCCGCAGCGGCGGGCGACGCGTTCAAGCGCGTCGGCGGCCTCGGGCAGAGTGTGGCGCTGCAGACCGTCGCGCAATTGCAGGCGGTGCTCGACGCGGCGGAGAAATTGATACGCGGCGCTGAGGCGGAAAAAATCGCGGCCGGAGAGATGTCCTTTATCGTGCAGGCGGCCGAGCGCAAAAAGCGTGGAAGGCGAACGCAGCCACGGATCGGCGCCGCCGTAAAGACGCTGGAGGCACTGCGCGAGAAATTCGATGTCGCGAATTCCGCCGGGCGAAAGTTTCACGTTCCATGCGGCGGTGTGGCCGCCGGCTTTGGCTTTGCGTTTCAGGCCGCGCGTCATTTCCTCGCGCGCGTTGAGCACGGCTTCGACGACGGCGAGATGGAATTCGCGGCGGTAGACGAGAGGCTGGACTTCTTCGAGAAAAGCGCGGCTGAGAGCGGGATCGCCGGCGGATCCGCGCGCCTTGATGAGCATCTGCAATTCCCATTCGCGCGCGCGGATGCGGTAGTACTCAACCGCGGCAGCCAAGCTGCTCGCGAGATCGCCTTCGCGGCCTTGCGGGCGCAGGCGCAGATCGACGCGATAGACGGCGCCTTCGGCCATGGGCTCGGTGATGAGGTGCAGAACTTCCTGAGCGAGGCGCGTGAAATATTCGGCGTTGGTCGAACTGCCGTGGGCGCCGCCGGAAGTTTGTCCGGCGTGGCCGTAGAGAAAAAGCAGATCGATATCGGAGCTGTAGTTGAGTTCCTGGCCGCCGAGCTTGCCAAGGGAAAGTATCGTCATGCGCGTCTGATGCTTGCGGCCGTCGGCGTCGACGAATTCCGGGGCGCCGTAATCGCGTTCGAGGCGAAAGGCGGCGATGCGCAGGGCGCGTTCGAGGAGAACGTCGGCGAGATGCGAAAGCTCGAGCGTTGTTTCGGCGAGCGTGGCGAGGCCGAGAACGTCGCGCAGCGTGATACGCAGATATTGGCGGCGCTTGAAACGGATCAGAACGTGCGTGGGATCGTCTTCGCCGGACATGGCTTCGAACTGCGCGTATTCCTCGAAGAGATCTTCGGGGGATTTCAATTCTTCGAGGCTTGTGGCCGTGGCGGGGCCGTGGCGCGCGGGGCCGTGCAGCCACGCGACCAGAGACGGCTGCTGCAACACAAATTCGGAAAGATAGCGGCTGTAGCTGAAAAGCACGAGCAGGTGATGCAGCGCGACGGGATGCTGTTCGAGGTAACGGACGTTGCGCGCGTTTGCTCCGGGGTCGTTCGGATCGACTACGGCGAGATAGCGCTCAAGATAATTGAGCGCGGTATCCGGATCGGGCAATTGCGCGAGCAGCGCCGGCAGCTTGGACCACAAACTCTCCGGCAGGCGCGGGGCGACCTGTTCGAGGTTGGCCTTGGCGCGCTCGGGTTCGGCGAATGTAACCGCGGAGAATGCCGTGTCCATTTCGGAATCAGCCTAGCGGAACGACGCGAAAGAATCAAAGTGTACGAGAGGGATTTTCGCGCGCTCAATCCACGCGGAAATGGCAGCCGCGGCTGGCGCGCGATTCCGTGGCGGCGCGGACGATCAGAATGCTGGCTTCGACCGCGTTGCGCAGGCCGATGATGGGATCGTCAAGCGCGGCGCGCTGATAAAACTGGGAAACTTCGAGCGACAACTCCTGCAGGATTTCGCGCGCGCGTTCCAGGCGCTTGGCACTGCGGATCAAGCCGACGTAATTCCACATGGTGTGGCGAATCGTCAGCCAGTCTTGCGCGATCAGCGCGGGATCGGCGGATTCGCGTTCGTAGCGCCACGGCGCGATGCGCGGAAAATATGCGGCGCCCGACGCGGCTTCCCGCGCGGCGTGCCGGCCGGCGCGCACCCCCCAAACCAAACATTCGAGCAGGGAAGTGCTGCCGAGGCGATTGGCGCCGTGAACGCCCGTGCACGCGACTTCGCCGACGGCGCGCAGACCGGCGAGGTCGGTTTGTCCCCACTCATCGACGGCGACGCCGCCGCAACTGTAATGCGCGGCGGGAACGACGGGGATCAATTCCCTGGTGATGTCGATTCCGACGGAGGCGCAGTGCTGATAGACGCCGGGGAAACGCTCGCGAATCCAATCGGCGGGTTTGTGCGTGATGTCAAGCCATGCGCAGGGCTCTCCTTTTTCGAGCATGTGCTGATATATGCCGCGGGCCACTACATCGCGTGGAGCGAGCGAGCCGCCGGAATGCCCGCTGAGAAATTCGCGGCCGGCGGAATCGACGACGCGCGCGCCTTCGCCGCGAAGCGATTCGGAAATTAAAAATGTGCCGCTGGGATGAAACAGTGCGGTGGGGTGGAACTGCACGTACTGCAAATTGATGGAGCGCGCGCCGGCGCGGTGCGCGAGAGCCAGGCCATCGCCGCGCGCGCCGGGCGGATTTGTGGTGTGCAGATAAAGGCGTCCGATGCCGCCGGTGGCCAGCACGGTTTGCTTGGCGCGCAGCGGAACGATGCCCGCATTCGATTGATCGAGCGCGTACACACCGAAGCATTGCGGCGTGCGATAGACATCGAGCGGCTCTTCGGAATGATGCGGCAGGGTGAGCAGATCGATCGCCGTGAATCCGCGCAGCAGGCGAATGCGAGGGTGTTCGGAGACGCGCGTGAAAAATGCGCGTTCGATCGCCGTGCCGGTCTTGTCCTTTACGTGGAGGATGCGGGCGCAGGAGTGCGCGGCTTCGCTGGTCAGATGCCAGTCTTTTCCGTCGGGCGTGCGGTCGAACTCAATGCCGAGCTGGTCGATCAGAAGTTTCTGGACAAGCTCAGGACCTTCGCGCGCGAGAACGGCGACGGCGGCGGGATTTCCGAGATGCGCGCCGGCTTCCAGAATGTCGCGCGCGAGGAGTTCAGGCGAATCGTTGTGGCCGCGAAACACGATTCCGCCTTGCGCCCAGAACGAATTGCTTTCTTCGGGCTGATGAGCGCGCGTGACGATCGCGACTTCGGCGCCTTGTTCGGCCGCGGCCCAGGCGGTGGCGCATCCGGCCAGACCGCTGCCCAGAACGAGAACGTCGATCTGTTCGGGAATTTGGTTTTGCGCGCTCATGATTTTTCCGGTTCGATTTCGAGGCTGATATCGGCGGCGGGCGCGGAGTGGGTGAGCGCGCCGACGGAGATGCGATCGACGCCGGCCTCGGCGAATTGGCGAACATTTGCGAGCGTGATTCCGCCGGAGGCTTCTAGCGCGATGCGGCGCTCGGAATCGCGCGCGCGGGCGCGGGCGACGGCTTCGCGCACGAGCTCGGGCGCGAAATTGTCGAGAAGAATCGCGTCGGGACGTTCGGCTAGCGCTTCATCGAGCTCGGCGAGCGAATTCACTTCCACCTCAATCCATTTTGCGGCGCCGCGATGCGCTTGTGCCGCGCGGATTGCCGGCGCGACGCCGCCGGCCAGCCGCACGTGATTTTCCTTGATGAGCATCGCGTCATCAAGGCCGAGGCGATGATTCGTGCCGCCGCCGGCGCGAACGGCGTATTTTTCGAGCGCGCGCAGCCCGGGCGTGGTTTTTCGCGTATCGAGGATTGCGGCGCCGGTTCCCGCGACGGCGTCAACATACGCGCGCGTGAGTGTGGCGATTCCGCTCAGGCGCTGGAGCAGATTGAGAGCCACACGCTCGGCGCCGAGTAGCGCCGCGGCGCGGCCGCGCACCCACCCGATCGTTTGCCCGGGCGCGACGCGATCGCCATCGCGGCGTAGTTTTTCGTGTTCCACGTTCGGATCGAGCAACCTGAAAGTTTCAATCGCGATATCGAGGCCGGCCAGAATCAGCGGGCTCTTGGCCAGGAATTGTCCATCGGCGCGTTGTTCTGGGCGCGCCGTCGCCTCGGTGGTGCGATCGCCGCGGCCGATGTCTTCGTCGAGAAAGCGGCGCAGGAGTTCGCGCAGGGCGTCAGCAGAAAGGGGAGATGCGTTCACGGCTGGCGCGCTAGGCACGGACGCGGCTCAGCTCATCGCCAGCATGCGCTCGATGGGGCGAAGAGCGCGGCGGGCGATTTCGGCGTCCAGCGTGATTTCCGGCGTGCGATCGCGCAGGCAGAGATAAAGTTTTTCGAGCGTGTTCTTGCGCATGTGCGGACATTCGTTGCAGGCGCAGTTGCCGTCGGGCGGCGCGGGGATCAGCAGTTTGCCGGGCGCCACACGCTGCATTGCGTGCAGGATGCCGGGCTCGGTGGCGATGATGAATTCTTTTTCGGAGCTATTTTCGACGTGCTTCAACAGCGCCGTGGTCGAGCCGATGAAATCGGCCATGCGCAGAACGGGTTCTTCGCATTCCGGATGCGCGATCAGGCGGGCGTTCGGATGCCGCTCGCGCAATTGCACAATTTTCTTGACCGAAAATTGCTCGTGCACGATGCACGTTCCGGGCCACAGAACCATATCGCGCCCGGTCTGTTTCATGACGTAGCGGCCGAGATTGCGATCCGGCGCGAAGACGATGGGCTGATCGGCTGGAATCTGCGCCACCAGGCGAGCGGCGTTGCTCGAAGTGCAGATCAGATCGCTCATGGCTTTCACGGCGGCGCTGCAATTGATGTAGCTGATCACGGTGTGGCCGGGATAGCGCTCGAGAAATTTGGCGAATTGATCCGCGGGACAACCATCAGCGAGCGAACAGCCCGCGTCGAGATCGGGCAGCAGCACTTGTTTGCCGGGATTCAGAATTTTCGCCGTTTCGGCCATGAAGTGCACGCCGGCGAAGACGATGATATCGGCTTCAGTGGCAGCCGCGCGGCGCGAAAGTTCAAGGCTGTCGCCGACAAAATCCGCAAGATCCTGAATATCGGATTCCTGATAATAGTGCGCCAAAATCACGGCATTGCGCTGGCGCTTGAGCTTGATGATTTCGGATTCAAGGTCGAGCGAAGGCGAGGGCGCGGCCGGAGCGGCGCCGAACGTCGCGGTTCGGGCAAAAGGTGGAGCGAGAATACCCACATCGATTAGATTATCTGAACGAGCCGGAGGTTGCAAAAGTGACAAATTGCTGGACATTCATCGCGCCGGCGCGGCGCCGCGAAGGCGCTTGCCGCGATTCTTAGTCGTAATATTCCTGGCCCAGGTGGGTGATCAGGTCTTCGCCCATCAGCCAACGGAGGGTGTTTTTCAGCTTCATGGATTGAATGAACAGATCGTGTTCGGGATAAAGCTCCGGCGCGACGATCGGCGATTTGAAATAGAAGCTGAGC
>Ga0182015_10001312_pt1 | contig 33271 bp, 28 predicted proteins | sample 712P3MmetaG_FD_120478 | JGI IMG/M metagenome (GOLD analysis project Ga0182015, IMG submission 120478) | Permafrost microbial communities from Stordalen Mire, Sweden - 712P3M metaG | ecosystem: Environmental > Terrestrial > Soil > Wetlands > Permafrost | place: Sweden: Stordalen | collected...
GCCCGGAAGATATCGCTGCTGGATGCCACTGCATGACACCGCGGTACCTGGCCGACCAGCTCGACCGCAGCCGCCGCAATCTGGGCGTTGATTGTGTGGACGTTTTTTATCTGCACAATCCGGAAACGCAATTGAGCGAAGTCCCGCCGGACGAATTTCGCGGGCGGATCGGCAAGGCGTTCACGTTTTTGGAATCCGCCGTGGCTGCCGGAAAAATCGGCGCGTATGGGCTGGCCACATGGAACGCCTTCCGAGACGAACCGAAGTCGCAGGGTTACCTCTCGCTGGCCGCGATGGAGGAAATCGCTCGAGATGCCGGTGGTGCGGAGCATCACTTTCGCTTCGTGCAATTGCCGTTGAATCTGGCGATGCCCGAGGCGCTGTTGCGTCCGAATCAGGTGGTCGAACGCAAGACGATGGCAATGGTGCAGGCGGCGCGGGCATTGAAAATCACGCTGGTATCGAGCGCGGCGCTGTTGCAGGGACAGCTCACGCGGAATTTGCCGCCTTATATCGCTGCGGCGCTGGGCACGAAGAAAGACTCGGTGAGCGCGCTGCAGTTCGCGAGGTCGGTTCCCGGCGTCACCACGGCGCTCACGGGCATGAGCCACGTCGAGCACGTCCACGCCAATCTTGAAGTGATCGGCATCGAGCCCGCCCCCCGCGACCAGTTCCTCAAATTGTTTGAGCCGCGCGGTTAAGATTTCGAGCTTCGGCTCTAGATTGTTTCAGCGTCGAGCCACAAGTCAATGGCCGCGGCGACCTCATCGAGCCGATCGGTGAAAAAATGGTCCGCGCCTTCGACGAACACCAATCGCTTCGGCTCCGGGAGCGTCGCGAAAAGCGCTTCGACGCCGGCGCGTGCCCCGAACTGATCGCTCCCGCCCTGGATGATGAGCTTCGGCTTTTTGCACGCGCTCAGAAAACTCATGTCAATATTGTCCACGGGCAATCCGACGCCGATCAATTGCATCACGCGCGGGTCGCCGCAGCCCGCTCGCAGGCCCACCGATGAGCCGAAGCTGAATCCCGCGACCAGAATCGGCCGCCCCGGAAATTCTACCGCGAGATAGTCAATCGCCGAGCGAACGTCATCCTGCTCGCCCTTCCCGTAGTCGTGCACGCCTTCGCTCTGCTCCACGCCGCGAAAATTGAATCGCAGCACAGCCGCGCCGCGCTGGTGGAGCGCTTTCGCCGTCTGAAAGACGACTTTGTTATGCATCGTGCCGCCGTAGAGAGGATGAGGATGGCAGACCAACGCGACGAATTTGGGATCGGAGACAGACGAAGTCCAGAGCAAAGCTTCAAGACGCCCCGCGGGGCCTGCGAGGAACAGACTGCGATGAAAGACGCCTGCCATCAGGATCCGCGCAAAAGGGTTTTCCGGGAGGTCATCGAGCGAGTGCCTATGTTCAAAAGGGGCGTGTGATTCAGGATTTCCCCGCTCGCGTCCATTCCACCGAAACGGAGGTGATCATAGCTCCCTTGCCGGCTTCAGGGTTCGCGGCAAACGCTGGGCCCGGCGTTCCGTCCACGGTTTCGACCCGCACGACGCGACCGGCCACCTCTCCTGTCTTTGACCATTCGCCCCAGGGAATCTTCGCGAGCACTTTGTCGCCGGCAGAATAGACGTGCGAGGATTCGAACCGCGTGCCATGCTGCGAGATATCCTGCGTCATGAATTCTTCAGGCCAGGGAGTTCCAACGACTCGAACGAAAATCGGCAGAGCGAAAGGAATGCGCTCCGAGCGCCGGCGCTCGGGAGCCGAGGGCAGCTTGGCCGCTCGCGCCGTTGATTCGAAGCGCAGCGCGACCCAGTAGCCTCCGTTGGCGCCGCGTTCCACACGCACGATCCGCGCCGGCGTTTCCGGCTGAGTGGCAGCGCCTGCGGCGGGATCGAACGGGAAAGCGACCCAGACGCGCGCCATCCTGTCGCATGGCCCGTTCCGGTGAAACAGCATCCCGTCGCGCGAGACGTCCACCGTTTGCGCTGTTTCGAGCCGCATGCCGATGGGGCCCTGCCAGCGGATCCGCGCCGGCAGTTTCAGTTGCGCGCGCGGATGTTTCCGCCGTTCGATGGATGTGTCAAGCCCTGACATGGCCATAATCCTAATGGCAGGGCCCGCGCAGGTCAAAACATACTCGTCCAGCGCTGCGAAGGAGTCACGGGGTAGTTCCAAATGCGCGCAGAGAGGCTCGTCCGTCGCGCTCGGCGGAGCCGAGCCCCGAGCAGTCCCTGAAAATGCATTGCGTGCTCCGGAGAGCGATGGTAGCGTTGCTCAGTTGTGGCCGTATGGAGGGCTCATGGAGAACGGTGTGGAGCGTCGCGCCGCACGGCGTTTTTCAATGATGCTTCCCCTGAGAGTGCGATTCTCCGCAGGAGACGGAATTGCGGAAAAAGCGGGCGAGACCCGCGACGTCAGCTTCCGCGGCCTCTATTTCCTGATCGAAGCGAACCTGGAATCCGGCAGCTCCATCGAGTTCGTTCTCACGCTTCCGCAGCAGATCACTCTCGCCGGCGACGTGCACATTCGTTGCTATGCGCGGGTCCTCCGAGTGGATTCTCATAACGGTCGCCGCGGCGTGGCCGCGCAGATCGAGCGCTACGAATTCCTTCCCGCCCTGGCCTGAAGACCTCCACGCACTCGCCGCCACGCACTCGCCGCCACGCATCACCGCTCTCAGAATTCACTTCTCTTATTATTTCTGCTGGCGCAAGATTTAGATTCGGGGACACAGCATGGCACGCCATACCCTTCTCATAGACGCCGACGACACCCTCTGGGAAAACAACATTTTCTTTGAGAAAACCATCGACGACTTCATCACAAGGCTCGAGCATCTTGGCTACACGCGCGAGTATATCCGCCACATCCTGAACGAAACCGAGCGCCGCAACATTCGCCAGCACGGCTACGGCGTGCGCAGTTTCCGGCGGTCCCTCGAGGATACATACATGAAGCTCGCCGGGAATTCCGCGCGACGCGAGATGGTGAAGGATATCGAGCAAATGGCGCACGAACTTGAAAGCACCCCTCCGCATATTCTCGACGGCGTTCCCGAAACGCTCGCTTACCTGGCCAAACATCACCGGCTGATCCTGCTGACCAAAGGCGAGCCCGCCGAGCAGGCGGCCAAGGTCGAACGCTCCGGCCTGCAGCCGCATTTCGACGCGATCGAGATCGTCCTCGAAAAAGACTCCGGTACCTATGGGCGGATGATCGAGCAATTTAAAATTGTGAAATCGCACGGCTGGATGGTGGGCAATAGCCCGCGCAGCGACATCAACCCGGCGCTGCAGTCGGGCCTGAACGCCGTCTTCATTCCGCATTCGGCCACCTGGGAATTGGAAAAATCAGAAGTCGAAAGCGGCACGGGCAAATTGCTGATTCTTTCGGCGTTTCGGGAACTCCGCGGACATTTCTAACGGCGCACCTTTTGCGCTTTCTGAAGACTGCGCGAAGAGTCCTTGCAGTCCAAATTGACCGCGCCGCACCGCCCTGAGGTCCTTCCTGCCGTTCTCCTACACGGATACACTTGTTCGTGAATGGAGGACGGGACATTGCCCACGGACTATCGCAGTGAATTCGCGGATTTCGAAAGTGTGGCGTATTTGAATGCGGCGCTGCAGGGGCCGATGCCGTTGGCTGCCGCGCGCGAAGCGCAGGCGGCGCTGGAATGGAAGAAGCGTCCCGACCGTCTGGGTGATACCGCCTACTTCGATCTTCCCGATCGAATCCGTGAAAAAGTTTCGCGCGTGATCGGCGCGCGGCCGGATGAGATCGCCGTAACCAGCGGCGCGAGCGCCGGCTTGGCCTCCGTCGCCGCCGGAATTGATTGGAAGCCGGGCGACGAGGTCCTCGTCGGGCGCGGCGAATTCCCGGCGCATTTCTCCACCTGGCTGCGTTATGAAAAAGCGGGCAAGCTGCGCGTGCGCGTGGTCGAGCCGCGCGGCCGCTTCATTACCGCGGACGATTACATCGCGCAGATCGGACCGCAGACGCGCGTCATATCGGCCAGCTTCGTGCGATTCGACAACGGCGCTCGGCTGGACTCCGCGCGCGTTGGAGAGGCCTGCCGGAAAGTCGGTGCGGCGCTTCTGCTCGACATCACCCAGTGCGCGGGCTCGATGCCCCTCGACATTCGCGAATTGGGGGCCGATATGGCCGTCTGCAGCGGATATAAGTGGCTGCTCGGCCCATACGGCGCCGGCTTTTTCTGGATCGCGAGCGAGTGGATCGAGCGGCTGCCGCTCGGCGCGGTTTATTTCATGGCTCTGGAAGGCGCACGAGATTTTCACGCCTTGCCGTCTGAAAAATTTCAGCCCGTGCCGGGTGCGCGACGATGGGACTCGCCGGAAACCGCGAATTTCACGAATCTCGCGGCGTTCGAATCGTCGCTCGATTTGGTGCTGCGCATCGGCCTGGATTCGGTCGCGAGACATGTGGATGGCCTCGTCGGCGAGCTCATCGAGCGGCTCCCGCGCGATCGCTGCATGCTCGCCTCGCCCGAGGAACGGTCGAAACGCGGCCCCTACGTATGCGTTTCGGCGCGAAAGCGCGAGGAGACACCGGTGCTTTATGAAAAAGTGCGCGCGGCGCAAATCCACGTCAGCCTGCGCGACAATGCCCTCCGCATCGCGCCATATCTTTACAACACGCCCGAGGAGATTTCACGGCTGATCGAGGTGTTGTCGGCCTGACGATTACGGCGGGCTGCCGCTAGTCTCTTGGATTCTCGTAGCTGAATGGAACGTAGATGACGCTCTCGAAATCCGCGGGCGCTCCCGCGCGCGTCCCCGGACGAAACCTCCATCGCTCCAATGCCTCGATCGCGTTGTGGTCGAGCTGCGGATCAAGCCCTCGCACGACCTGAATGCTGTCCACCGATCCATCCTTGCGGACAATTGCGTAGAGCACGACTTCGCCCTTCACGTGAGCCTTGACCAGTTCCGGCGGATATTTGGGATCCGCCTTCTCCACGGGAACCGGGCAGGCAACCAACTCTTTGTGCTGGTGCGGAGGGCCTTCCTCCTCATCCAGCTCGGCAAAGTCCATGATCCAACTGCCAGTCGCGCTGGTCAGGTTCGGCAGGTTGACGTGCAGCGTGTAAACCTCCTTGCCCGAAAGGATTTTTTCCGGCGGCAGGCTTGGATCGAATTGGCTCACGTCCGCAGGGCCTTTCCGCGTGCTTGCTGAGGGTTCATAGGGCGTAGCCGGCTTCAAGTTCAGCCCGCCGGAGCGACTCCCGGAGGGCGCAATTCCTCCGCTGCCCGCGTGAGGCGGTGCGCCGCTGATGCTCACGGCTGCGGGAGGAGAGCTCCCGCTCGCGCCACCAGCCGCACTGGCCGCACTGGCCGCGCCGGAATCGGCCGCCACACCGTTCTTGGCAGTGCTCGGGGCTCCCGGTTTCCCTCCGTCCGGTGAAATCGAAATGCGCGCCGCGAGATTTCCCTCCGGAATCCTGACGTCAGGCGTGGGAGGAGCGGGCATCGCGGAAAGCGCGATCAGTCGGTGCAGCCCGGGGCCGCCTTCGTCAGCGGCTGACCCGACATCGGGCGCAGCGCCGGCGTCCGTGTGGGTTTCATGGCGTCGCGCGGTTGCGGTCGTCATCGCGTCGAGCGCGATCTTCGGTTTTGCGATGGTTGCCGGTGATGGCGCGATGTCAATCGGGCCGGGATTCTTCTCGGCATTTGCAACTTCCGGCGCCTTCGCATCCGCCAACGCGTGATGGTGCAGCCGCGGCGTCGCAGCGGTGGGCGCCAATTCCAGGCGCGGACGCTGCAGATTGGCCGACGACCACTGCACGATATTTGGCAGCGGCGTCACGATTTTCGGGGGCGCCGGCGGCGCGTCTGGACGGATCAGCGTCTGCCGCGGATGCGTCACACGAACGGGTATCGAAATAATTGTCTGCCGCGGATGAAACATGTCGGCAGCCTGCTTCACGGGTTGCTTCGGCGGGTCATCCGGCTTCGCCGCGAGCTTCGGCGTATTTGCGGGCAGCTTGATCTCCGGCAAATCCGGCGGGTCGTACAAGGTCAATTCGATTTGCACCGGCGCGAGCGTGGGAGTCACTTGCGGTATGAATCCCCAGATGGGCAGAATCAGGAGCCAAATTACGGCCACGTGGCAGAGCAATGCCGCCAAAAACGCCAAGCCCGGCAATCTGCCGCGAACCCAGTCCATGCGGAAGCCCGGCGTATTCTCGACTTCGCTGTATTTGGGCGGCCGGGTACCGGTGAAAAATTCACGCACGCTGCTGCGAAACTCCTCGCGCGGGGATTCCCAATCAATGCCCAGATCGAGCCGGGGCAGGCGCGAGTGTGGCGGCAGTTCTTCCAGGTAGTCTTCGTCGACGCTGGTTTCGGCCTGAAAAATGGTCCCCATAGGTCGGTGCATTATACCCGAACGTTTATGATGCGCCCGAGCTAGGCGGCGGCTGCCAGCTGATAGAAACTCAGCATCGACTCCCCCTGCTCGATTTCGCGCGTGCACTCCAGCCGGTCGAGCCGCTCGGGCAATTCCACGCGCCAATGATGCTCTACGATCACCAGGCCGCGAGGAGCGATCAAGTGCGAGGCATCAAGAAATTCAAGCACGCTCGCGTGTTCAGGCGTTTTAACGTAGGGCGGGTCGAGAAAGATGAATTCCGCGACCAGATGCCGTGCAGCAAGTCTTTCCAAGCCGGTTAAGGCGTCCGTTTCCATCAATTCCGCGCCGGCGCGGATATCGAGTGCGGCCAGATTTTCGCGAACCAGCCGTGCCGCCTTGGCGTTCGACTCAACCAAAATCACCTGCCGCGCTCCGCGGCTGAGAGCTTCAATGCCGATCGCTCCCGTGCCCGCATAAAGATCAACGAACAGGGAATCCTCAACCGCGGGCGCGAGGATATTGAAAAGCGTTTCGCGCAGCCGATCGCTGGTGGGCCGGAGAGGCAGCAAGCCCGGGCCTTTCAGTTTCCTACTGCGAAATTTTCCGGCAATCACGCGCACGGCTCTGTGCCGCCTCCTACCCGACCGCCGCCAACTGGTAGCGTTTCCGCCACGCCGGGCTGACCGATTCCAAGCGCGCGACCAACTCGTCCGCGCGCGCCGGATTTTCGGCCAGCGCAAACGCTTCCCGCCGCGCGAATTCTAGAAGTTCGTGATCGCGCAGCGGTTGCGCGAAGGCAAACGCCGCGTCGCCGTGCTGCCGCGTCCCGAAGAACTCGCCTGGGCCGCGCAGCTTCAGGTCGCGCTCCGCGATTTCGAACCCGTTCGAAGTGGCGACCATCGTTTCGATGCGCTCCCGCGCCTCTCCGGCGATTGTTTTTGGCGCGACCAGGATGCAGTGCGACTTTTCCTTGCCGCGTCCGATTCTCCCCCGGAGCTGATGAAGCTGCGCGAGCCCAAATCGCTCGGCATGCTCGATCACCATTACGGTCGCGTTCGGCACGTCCACGCCGACTTCGATCACCGTCGTCGCCACCAGAATGTCCACCTCGGCGCGGCGAAATCGCTCCATCACCGCGTCCTTTTCCTCGTTCTTCAGTCGACCGTGCAGCAGGCCGACGCGCAGTTTCGGAAACACCAATTTCGCCAGGCGCTCGTACTCTGCGGTCGCCGCTTTCAATTCTTGCTTGGATTCCTCGATCACCGGATAGAGCACAAATCCCTGACGTCCGCTCGCGACTTCTCGGCGCAGGAATTCCCAAACACCCGCCAGCTGAGTTTCGGAAGCCCAGCGCGTTTCGATCGGCGTGCGGCCCGGCGGTAATTCGTCAATCACGGAAAGGTCGAGGTCGCCGTAGAGCGTCAGCGCGAGCGTGCGCGGAATGGGTGTCGCGGTCATCACCAGCACGTGGGGCGAAGCACCCTTGTCAATCAGCCGCTTGCGCTGCAGCACGCCGAAGCGGTGCTGCTCGTCCACGATCGCGAGCCCGAGCTTTGCGAACTTCACCGAATCCTCGATCAGCGCGTGCGTACCAACCAGCAGTTTCGTTTCGCCGCTTTCGACGCGCGCGAGCACCGCTTCCCGTTCCGCGCGCTTGCGGCCGCTCACGATCAAATCCACGCCGTACCCAGCCGCCTGGAAGATCCGCCGCGCGGAAAGGAAATGCTGCGCAGCCAGAATCTCGGTGGGCGCCATCAGCGCCACCTGGTAGCCGTTCTCGATCACGATCGTCGCCGCCTCCAGCGCCACGATCGTCTTGCCGCTTCCCACATCGCCCTCGAGGAGGCGGTGCATAGGATAGGGCCGCTCGAGGTCCGCCGCGATTTCCGCCAGCACCTTTTTCTGCGCCGCCGTCGGCTTGAACGGCAGAATGCGCTTCAGCGCTTCGCGGACTTTGTCCTCACGCACGCGCATGGTGATCCCTTGCTGGCGATGCTCCCGCAGGCGCCGAAGCGCCAGCGCCAGCTGGTAGTAGAAAAACTCATCGAAGATCAGACGCGTCTGCGCGGGACTTCGAAACGTGTTGAGCAGCTCGATGCTTTCGTCCTTCGGCGGGAAATGAGTGTAGAGCAATGCCTCGCGCCGCGCCGGGAAGCGGTAGCGCTGGCGGATTTCCTCGGGAAGCACGTCGGGCACGTTGCCGTCGAAATCGCCCAGGATGCCGTAGATAATTCGCCGCAGCATCCGCGAGCTGATGCTGCCGATCGCTTCGTAGATCGGGACGATGCGCCCGACTTCAGTCGAATCGCCCGGCCCCTCATCGTTCGCACTCACGATCTCGATCTGCGGATTCACCATCTCGATCCGCCCGGGCCGGTACGCGTCCACGTCCGCCTTGCCGTGCATCACCAGCCGCTGGCCCTCCTTGAGCCGGCCTTCCAGATACGCGCCGTGAAAAAAACGCGCGTGCAGGGGGCCCGAATCGTCGCGCACCGTCACGTGAAACACGCCGGCGCGCCCGCGCCGGAAGCGAACCGTGCTTCCACCGCCGCTGGTCACTTCGGCCAGAATGGTGTGCACCTGCCCGGGAACGATCTCGGCGATAGGCGTGAATCGGATGCGGTCTTCGTAGCGAAAGGGCAGATAGCCGAGCAGGTCGCCGACGGTCGAGATGCCGCGTTCTTCCAGCGTCGCGGCGCGCTGCGGGCCAACGCCGCGCAGATATTTCACCGGGTTGTTCAGTGCGATCGTCACGCTATCGAAGACCGGTTCGCGGCGGGGAAGCGCGGTTACTTGCCGTCCACCGAAAACGCGAGCAACACATTTCCGGCGGTGCTGCCCTGGAAGAAATACCCCGAATTCACGTACAGCATTCCACCGACGATCACCGCTCCGGACTCGTCGAGCGAGCCACCGTTGGCTTTCACTCCGTTGACGGTTTTGTAGTCGCGCTCGGTGTCCACGTCCCAGATGATCCGGCCGTCCTTCGCAGAATAGGCGCGCAGGTGTCCGTCCACGCCGCCTGAAAACACCACGCCCGGAATCGCGGTGACCGCCGCCGATTGGGCGGGACTGCAGCCGGGTTTCACGCATTCGGGATGGGGCGTTTGCCAGGCGGTTTCTCCGCTCTCAGCCTTCAGCGCAAAGAGTCCGCCGCCAACCTTCGGGTCCAATTCATACGGCACGCCATACACGGAGTCTTGGCCCGCGGACGATCCCGGCGCCGCAGCCCGGCGCAGTTCATCCGACACGGCCACATAAACGTTTTTCGCGTCCGCCGCGGAGCCCCACTGCACGCCGCCGAGAGTTCCGCCCTGTCCCACGCGTTTCTGCCAGAGCAGTTTGCCGCGCGCGTCCGGATCAACGGCATATACGATTCCCGATTTCGCGCCGGCGATCAATGCGCGGTGGGCGTTCGGCAGGTCCACCAGAATGGCGGACGAACCGAAATCGAAATCAGGACCCTTCGATTGCGGGCAATTGACCTGCTTGTCTCCCGGTATGTCGCAGTCAATATTGTAGGCGTCGCCTTTGGACATCTGACTCGACCACGCGAGCTTTCCGGTTTCCAAATCGAACGCTATGAATGCATCGGAAGTGTTCGTCGGAGGATCGGAATAATTATCACCCGTGGTCACATAGACCATGCGGCTCTGCAAGTCCACGGTAGGCGATGACCATATGCCACCGCCCGATGGCCCCCAGAGTTGCACGCCCTGCGCGTTCTTGCGTACCGGCTGCGGCTCGGCAGCAATCGTGTAGCTCTTCCAAATCACTTTCCCCGTGGCGGCGTCCAGCGAAGAAACGCTCCCGCGAAATTTGCAGCATTCATCCTTGGCATCGGCCCCGCTCACTTCCTCGAGCGACGACACGCCCACGTAAAGGCGGCCGTCTGCGAGCGTCGGCGCGCCGGTAACGTGCACGTCCGGGTGCGGATCGAGGCTCGTCTTCCATAGGACTTTGCCGGTCGCTGCATCAACCCCGTACACATTCCCATGCTGATCGCCAAAGTACGCGGCCCAGCCATCGCCGTTCGCGCCCACGCTGATCGCGGTCCGCACGGCGAAATCCGTATCGATCACCCAGTAGATGCAACCGCTCTTCGCATCGAGCGAGTAAACCTTTCGCGCCACGCTTCCAACAAAAATGCGCCCGCCCACCACGGCAGGCTGTGCATATGCCTGATTCGCGCCCGAATATCCAAATGCCCATTTCAATTTCAGCCTCGGGATTTGCGTGGCGCTCAGCCGAGCCATCTCCGCCGGCTGGAATCGGTGCTGCGTCGCATCCACGCCCCAACCGTTCCAATGAGGTTGGTCGGCGCTCGGACTAAACGCCGGGCCACCTTGCAGGCAGAGGTTGGTGTCTATTGGACCTTGGGCTTTCAACTCATCCAGTTTTGACAGATAGCCGGCCAGTGCATCCACCTGCGCCGGAGTCAAATTCGCGCCCTGCGCGCTCATACTCCCTTTGGTCAGCGCGAACCGTATGTTTTCGACCGACATCTGCTCCAGCGCAGCACGGCTGGGCGCGCGACTGGCGCCGCCGTCATGGCAACTCCCGCAATGTTCACGATAAAGCGCCTGTCCCTGATCGCTCGCCGCATTTGCGTTCTGCGCCGATGCCGCGGTCCGGGTGCCCACCGCGGCGCCGGCTCCGGCGACGATGAGGGCCAGCGCGCTCAACGCGATAGACATCGTCGCGATCCCGATTTTGGGTCGCATGTCAAACCTCCGGGTCCGCATATCGTTCACCGCGCTGATTTCTCGAGCAATTCCTTCAGATACGACTGCCACACTTCGGCGTGCGTGTGCGTACCGTGGCCGTAGGTTTGCAAGGAAGCAGGCAGCAGGACGAATCGGCCGTTTTTCACCTGCGTAATCTGGCGCTGGGCAATTCCCAGTTCCGGCGGATTGATGAAATCGTCGGCGGAGTTAATCCACATGACGGCCGCCGTAACTTTCTCCAGTTGCGCCGAAGGATCGTAATTCCTCGAGGCGCTGACGGCGTACAGAAAGTCGTTGGCGTCAAAGGCCGCTGCATACCGTGGCCGGTATTCCTCGAGATACTTGTCCGCGGCGTCGCGCGTGGAGTAGCTTTTCTGCATCTGCAGAGGGGCGCTGCCCGCGATCAACTGTATATCGGCCGCGATTTCGAGAGCCGTGCGAGGTTGGGTCGTATATTCACCGCCCTTCCACTCGGGATCGTTGCGAATACCGTCAATCACCATTTTTCGCCACATGCGGTTGCGTCCCGCCAGTTCGACAGCCTGGCACGCAAGCGGCATCAGCGCGTCCATGTAATCGGGGTACGTCTCGGCCCAGACCCACGAGTGCATGCAGCCCATCGAAGTGCCCAGCACCAGACGCAGGTGGTTAACTCCGAGGCCCTTCTCGACAAGCTCGTGCTGCGCCGCGACCATGTCGTCGTAATCATATTGAGGAAAGTGGGCGTGCATCCCGTCGCTCGGTTTGCTCGACTTGCCGTGGCCGATAGCGTCGGGAAGAATGATGAAATAGCGGCTCGCATCGAGAAGTTGCCCTGGCCCGAACAGCACGCCTGCGAAAATCGGCGCGAGGAACCCGCTGCCACTCCCGCCCGTGCCGTGCATGATCAGGACGGCGTTGGTCGTGCGTCCTTTCGCATCGCGGACCGGCGTGCCCAGCGTCGTGTAGTGCAGGCGCAACTCCGGCAGCGTTTCGCCGGACTTGAAATGAAAATCGTGTGCGACGTAGTCGCCCTCGCGCGGCGCGAGAGCCGCTACCACTTGCTGCTGAGTCTGCTGTGCATACAACGGTGCCGCCGAAAACATCAGCGCGATTCCGCACGCCATGGCCAAAGCCCGCACGTTCTGCCCCATCGTCTCCATCCTCCGCGCTGAACTCTATCACGAGCCGGGCGCTCCGATTTACATGTAGCTCCGCTTGTCCTATATTGGGGAAGTTCGCCCTCCTCTCAGGCGAGTGACACATGGCGACAGCACGGCAATTTCTCGGTGCGACTCCCCGGCGATGGCTTGAATACCTGATCGCTATTCTTCTCGGCAACGCGATCTATGCATTTTCGCTTTCGCCGCACCTCCCGCCGATGCTCCGCCATCCCGGTACCACCTTAGACTGGGGCGTCCTCGTTAATTTCGTCGTCTGCGCCGCGGTCTATGGCTTGATCCGCCTCGGCATGTACCTGCATCAGCGCTAGCCCGCTGATGGGCACATAAGTTCCTCGCATTCCACCCAAGGCCAATTTGACCGGAACAATCGGATAGCGGTGCGCGTATTTAACTTGGTACAAGCAGCAGATCAGCGCCAAGCTACTGTGAGCAACCCAATGAATCCCATACCCAGCGACGAGCTTTGGCCCCGAGGTGGCGAGCCCCCCTTGGCTGGTCCGCCCGAGGATGCCAAAATGGCCTCTCCGGGTGCTAACGAAGGGCTCGTACGTCCGTCTATAGCTACGGAAGCCGGAAAACGACCGCAGGCGGGGGTCGAATCCAGCCCGGTAATGGACACGGTGGGCGCGATGGAAATGGCCGTCGCACTCGAGTCAGATGCGCGACAGGCAGCTGCGGTGAAACTCGCGGACGAGCAGGCGGTGGTCCGCAAGGCTCAGGCGGGAGACCGCCTGGCGTTCGACGATTTGGTGCGGCGCTACGATCGCGACGTCCTGCGGCTGGCGCTTAATCTGGTTCATCGTCCCGAGGACGCCCGCGACATCTACCAGGAGAGCTTTCTCCGGGTATATCGGAATCTGCATCGCTTCCGGTTCGAGTGCAGCTTTTACACCTGGCTCTATCGGATCGTGACCAATGTGGGGCTCGACCACTTGCGCCGCCGCACCAGCCGCCGCGAGGATCAGGCGCCGGTGCCGGAGGAAGCCGAAGGCGGCACGCGCGATTTCTTCGATCGCCAGCCGGAGTTGAGAGCCGCCGCGAATCCCGAAAAGCGGCTCCTGGGCCAGGAACTCGGCCAGCAGATTCAGGAAGCAATGAAGAGGCTTTCGCCTCGCGAGCGCATGGTTTTCGAAATGAAGCATTACCAGGGCTTGCGTCTGCGCGCCATCGGGGATTTGCTCGGCACCTCGGAAGAGACGGCGAAGAATTCTCTGTTCCGGGCCACGCGAAAATTGCGCGCGAGCCTCGATACTTTTCGATAGCCGGGCGCGCGGAGAAGCAAGCGTCACATGACGAACCAAGACACCAATCAGAACCCGGGCAACGACGCGGCGAGCGAGACATGCGGCGAGTGGCAGCCGCTGCTGATGCTTTCTGCGGCGGGCGGCGAACTCGAGCCCGCCGAGCAAACCCGGCTCGCCGCGCACCTCGCGACATGCGCCTCCTGCTCCGCCGCACTCGAAAGCGAAAGGGAAGTGCTCGCGCTTCTCCTCGGGCATCGGAGCGAGCCCGACGCGGCGCTGCTTGCCAGCTGCCGTTTGAATCTCGATGATGCGCTCGACAGCGAAGAAGAGCACGGCTGGCTACGCCGCGCCTTCGGATTGCGCCTTCCCTCGAATTGGCTCGCGCCGCGCCCCGCGTGGAGCGCCGCCGTACTCTTAATCGTCGGCTTTGCGGTGGGCACCGCTGCGCCGCGTCTCCTTCGCCATCCTGTCATTCCCGCAACGGCGGGTGCTTCGAGCGCTCCGGATGCCTCCGCCGGCATCGCGCCATCTGACGCCGTTGGTTCTGCCTCGCCTTCCTTTACCTCTTTCGATCTGCATTCGGCTGACGTCGCTGGAATCAATGTGTTCCCTTCGGGCGGCGAGGGCCCTGCTCGCGTGCAATTGCAGCTCAAATCGCAGCAGCCGGTGATGGTCGAGGGCACGGTGAACGACGACAATGTGAAGAAAGTCCTTCTGAATGTCCTCGGCGGTGGAGAGCAATTCTGCCCGGACATTCGGCTGGATGCCGTGGAGTGCCTCCGCACGCGCAGCAATGATCCCGATGTTCGTACCGCACTTTGCAACGCGGTTCGCAAGGACCGCAACGCAGCTGTGCGCCTGAAGGCGCTCGAAGCGCTCGATGGCGCGGGCTCTCAGGAAATGGTTCGCCAGACGCTGCTCGACGCCCTTGTAGAGGACCAGAATCCCGGCGTCCGGATCGAAGCCGTCAACGCGCTGCGCGATATGGCCGCCAAGGGCCAGATGGATTCCGACGGCCATACGGCTGATGTGCTCCGCCAGCGAATGCAGAAAGATCCCAATACTTACATTCGTCTGCAGAGCGCCGCGGCCATTCGCGATATCGGCCCGCGCGAGAAATTCTAAATTAATCACGAGCGAGGCAAAGTGACGGCTGGAATTTCACGGAGCGACATTCGAAAGCCCTTCTGCGGATTCCTCGCCGCCTCGCTTGCCGCGGTCCTTGTCGTCGCTCTAAGTGCCTCGGCGCGCCGCCAACCCGCGCAGCCAAACTCGACCCATCCCGATAACCGCCTGACTTCGGACTTGACTGGCTCGGTTCCCACACACGAAGGCGATCACATCCGCGTGAAGACCGATCTCGGCAGCATCAACATTCACACGCAAAACTCCGATAAGTCCGGCACGGTGGACTACCACGTACATCTTGAAACCGATGGTTCACAGAAAGACGCCCAGGCACTCCTGAAGAGTTTCACCATCTCGGCGCGTAACACACCGGAAGGTGTGCTCCTGAAGGCCGAGGGACCGGAGCGGCGCGGAGCGGGCCGCCTCTGGGTTACGTTGGACCTGCAAATCCCGAAAAATTCGAGCGTGGAGGTCTCGACGGGCGGCGGCAACATTGACGCCAGTGAGGTCAATGGCCACGTCAGCCTTTCAACTGCCGGCGGCAATATCACCGCCGCCGATATCGGCGGCCCCGCGCATCTTGATACCGGGGGCGGCAACATCATCGCCAAGAACGTGGCGGGCGAGTTGAACGCGAATACGGGCGGCGGCCACATCACCATCGGATCGGTCGCGGGCAATGCCACGCTGCACACCGGCGGCGGGCACATCCGCGTTGCGTCGGTGCAGGGAACGGCCCATTTCGATACGGGCGGCGGGAATATCACGCTCGAGCATTCCGGAGCTGAACTCACCGCCGAAACAGGCGGAGGCGAAATCGAAGTCGGAGAAGCCGCAGGCCTCGTCCGCGCGAGAACGTCTGGCGGCGGCATTCGAGTCGTTCGCACGTTCGGACCGACGGATCTCGAGACGTCCGGCGGCAGCATCTATCTGACGCAGGTGGATAGCGCGGTGAAGGCCTCGACCAGCGATGGCGGAATTACGGCCTGGTTCGTCACGCCGACGAAAGGTTCCGGAACCTGCGAGCTTCAATCCAGTTCGGGAGACATCACCGTGCATCTGCCGCGCGAATTGGCGGTGACGATTGATGCGCTGGTTATGAAGGGCGGCGACCATCGCGTAATAGTAGATCCGGCCTTCCCGCTCAAAGTGAGCTATGACGATTCCTCGAAGGGTTCGCACATCGTTCGGGCCGAGGGCGACCTCAATGGCGGCGGCGAAATCCTCCGGTTGCGCACCGTCGCTGGAAATATCCGTTTCGTCCTAAGCGATGCGAACACCCAGCTGGAAATGACCAGGCAACAAATGTTGCAGCTCCAGCAACAAATGGAACATACGCTGCAAGACCAGAAGCAAAAGATGGAGCAGCAATCGCGGCCGCCGGCCGGCGATTCCGAGGACTCGCACTAGGGAACTGCGAGCGGGTTCCGTGCGTATAAGTGGATGTGGCTGACCGGGATGTCGAACCGCTGCCAAATATCGAAATAGCCTGGAAAGCTTTTGAGGGTTGCACGACAGGGGGCGTTCTGTGCAAGAGAAAACTCTAGGGGCTTCGCTTCAAATCTGCGGGACGCGCGCGCTCGTGCTTCTGGCCGGCGTTCTGTGCATGTGTCTCCCCGGCTTCGCGAATACCGATCAGGTATTCAACGAAATCTACAAGCTGCCCGCCGGCGGAAGCTTCCAGCTGGACAACGTCAACGGCTCCGTGCAGGTCGAGGGATGGGATCGCGACGAAGTCGAGGTCTACGCGGTGAAGAGCTCCAAGAACGACTCGCGCGATCTCGATCAAGTGAAAATCGAAGTCGAAAGCCATCCCGGTGAAGTGGATGTTCACACGCGTTATCCCACGGGCGAGGGAGCCGAAGTCGCCGTCGAGTATCACATCCGCGTTCCCAATCGCGTGATGCTCGGTTCGATCCAGACGGTCAATGGCAGCCTGCGCGTGCGCGGGGTGGATGGCGGCGGGGAACTGCGCTCGGTCAATGGCAACGTGGAAGTCACCGAAAGCTCCGGCCGCTTCAGCGCAAAGACCACGAACGGTGACCTGCGCCTCGAGCTGCGCCATCTGATTGACGGCGCGCCGATGAATCTTGAAACCGTGAACGGCTCGGTCGTCCTGGGGCTGCCCTCGAACGCGAGCGCCGACGTAAAGGTCCACAACATGAACGGTGAACTCTATTCGGAAATCCCGGTCACCTCGACCGATGCTCTGCCGGGCGCGCGCGCCTTCCATGGCAGACTGGGACGCGGTGGTGGCGGAGCAATTTCCGTGCGCACCGTCAACGGCGGCATCCATCTCCTGCTCGAACACTCCGGCGTTTAGGACCCCGGCATCGAACGGTCGCTTGTGCATTTAGGGCGCAACGAGTGCATCTTTCGCATGCTTCCCAAGCGCACAGAACTCGCCGCCGCCGCTCTGTAATACAATCATAACTTCGGCGACGTCAGCCCTTTACGCGGCGGAGCCAAAGCACGCGCGGTGCGCCGAGAATCCGACGGATAATCCTTTACGGGAACGTAATTGAATGCACGATCCCCAGTCGCAACACCCCGCCCATAGAACGCCAAGGAGGTCCTATGAAACGTGCAGGTTCACTCAAGCCCATGGCAATGATTGCCATCCCCGGCAGCAACCGCCTCGCAGTCCCACTAGCAAAGCTACTCAAGAAATCAGACCCCAAGCTTCAGATCAAGGTCAGCATTTACGCGCGCCAAAATCCGGCCGCGCCCGGGAAGAGCAGGTCGCCGCTCGTTGCCTTGAATAACAGCCTTCCGCGCGATCGAAAATATCTGAGTGATGGAGAATTCAACTCCACCTTCGGCGCGGATCCTGCGGACCTCGCCAAGATCGCCGCTTGGGCTCGAACCAGCAAGCTGAAGGTGCTGGACAGCAGCGTGCCCATGCGTCGCGTGCTCGTGCGAGGCTCGATTCGCGACATTGGCAAGGCATTCGGCGTCGAACTTAACGACTACCAACATCCGCAGACGGGCCGCTTCCGTGGGCGTGTGGGACAGATTTACGTTCCCGCCGATTTGTCTGGCGTCGTGCAGGGTGTTTTCGGTCTGGACACGCGAAATGTTGGCCGCCCGCGTATCCGCCGCGGCAATTTCCGGCCTGTGGACATTGAGACATTGGGGCTTGGCAGCAAGAAAAAAGGCGGCCCTGCGGCCGCTCCGGCCAGTCCGTTCCCCGGCGCTTTTTTCCCGCCAGAAGTGGCGCAGTTGTACGACTATCCCACGCAGCTCACCGGCTCCGGCCAGAACGTGGCCATCTTCGCATTTAACGGCACGGGTCCCGATCCGCGCGGCGGCTATAAGTTGCCAGCGCTTCAAAACTATTTCGAAAAGGTTCTCGGAGGCGATACTCCCACGATCGCGAATGTTGTCGTGCAAGGTCCGGGCAACGATCCCGGTCCGGATACGAACGCCTCTTCCAATCAGGGAGATTCCACCGGTGAAGTGATGTTGGACATGTGCGTGGTCGGTTCCGTGGCGCCGGGCGCGAACATCTTCATGTACTTTACAGAATTTACCAGCCAGGGCTGGGTGGATGCGTTGAACGAAGCCATCACCGACGACAATCAAATCTCGGTGATCTCGATCAGCTACGGCAATCCGGAAGATGATCCGCAGGGCGCGTGGACAGCCATGGGAGTCCAGAACGTGAACGTGGCTGTGCAAGCGGCCGCCGCCAAAGGCATCACGATTTGCTGCGCCTCGGGCGATGACGGCTCGAGCGACGACGATCCGTCCGGTGCGCACGTGGACTTTCCCGCCTCGAGCCCCTTCGTTCTCGGAGTCGGCGGAACGAACCTGGTGGCATCCAGCGGCGCACCACCGACGATTCAGTCGGAAACGGTCTGGAACGAACTCCTCCACAGCGAAGGCGCAACGGGCGGCGGCGTCAGTGACGTGTTCACCAAGCCCTCGTATCAGAACTCCGTAAACGTGCCGCCATCCGCCAATCCTCCTCATGATATCGGTCGCGGCGTTCCGGATGTAGCGGCTGTCGCCGATCCCGTGACCGGCGTCGTCGTGATGGACATTGACGGCAAGCATCTGGAACAGATCGGAGGCACCAGCGCATCCACGCCGCTCTGGGCGTCTCTGATCGCCCGGCTCAATCAGGGACTCAACGCGCGCTGTGGCTTCCTGAATCCGTTGCTGTACGGCAGATTCTCCACAGGTGTACTCCGAGACATAACGGTCGGCAACAACGGTGCTTACTCGGCCGGCCCGGGTTGGGATGCGTGCACCGGTCTCGGCAGCCCAAATGGTGATCAGCTATTGAACGCGCTGTCCGGGGCGCCCACACAAGCCAAGTCAGCGCGCGGCTAGTTGATTTGCGTAACAGTTTGATCGAATCATGGCATGCAGCTGAGGCTGGTCCCCGCTGCACGCACGATGTAAACTCTCGTCATTATGACTCGCAACCCAACTCGATTGTTCCTGGCGGCCGCCGCTTTGGCCTTCGCATTCGCCTCTGCTTCTCATGGTGCACCAGCGCCGTCGTCTTTGCGTCTGTATGTGTTTGACTGCGGCACGCTCCACGTCGCAGACATGGCGCGCTTCCAGCTTAAAAAGGAAGAAGTCTCCACGACGGACCTCTCCGTCGCGTGCTACCTGATCGTGCATCCGAAGGGGACGATGATCTGGGACACGGGCGCGGTTCCTGACTCCGCGTGGAAGCCCACCGGAGACCCCGTCACGCAGCACCTTGTGCTTCAGGACGGGGAACAGCGTGATGTGGTCATGCGCAAGTCCCTGCAGTCGCAATTGGCGGAGATCGGCTATTCGCCTTCGGCCATCACCTATCTCGCTCTCTCGCACTACCACTACGATCACACGGCCAACGCGAACGAATTCGCCGGCGCCACGTGGCTTGTCCGTCAGATAGAACGCGACACCATGTTTTCCGCAAATCCTGCCGGCGCGGTGCAGCCCTCGACGTATTCGGCTCTTCGCGACAGCAAGACGGTCATCATCACGACCGACGACTACGATGTCTTCGGCGACGGCACCGTCGTCATCAAATTCGCGCCCGGGCACACGCCGGGCCATCAGGTTCTGTATGTCAAGCTTGCGAACACTGGGGGAGTCGTGCTCTCAGGCGATCTGTATCATTTTCCGGAAGAGCGCGCCCTGGGCCGCGTGCCGACCATCGACTTCAATCAGGATCAGACGCGCGCGAGCCGCGCAGCAATCGAGGCATTCTTGAAGCAGTCCGGCGCGCAGCTTTGGATCCAGCATGACTTTGTGGGCAATGCCAAGCTCAAGAAGTCGCCCGCCTTTTACGACTAGCTCCGCTTCCACGCTGAAACGGCGGGCGGGCCGCGCATTTCTCTTCTTCCGTTCTTTTGACCCGATCGTCTACCCGTTTTAATGCGTGGCGTGGTCGGTCCGGACCGGACGGCGCAAAATTCCCTGCAGAGGCTGCAAATGTCCGTCGATTGGCCCGATTTCGAGGCCGAGAATCTTGGCAATGAACGGGTACACATCCACGTTCTCGAACGGTGGCACTTTGGCCCCCGGGCGAATGTCGGGACCGATCGCGTAGAAAATCGCGCGCATTGACTTCATCTGGCGGGGGTCGTAGCCGTGCTCGCCCTTCAAATCGGGCTCGGTGATCTCGGGATTGTCGGTCGCGTGCGCGCGGATCATATACGGCCCCGTGGCAATCACGACCGGATCGCCGATCCTGGCATTGCTGTTGTAATGCAGATGCGCCGGCACGTCGGCCCGCCGGTACACAACGAATTTGTCGCTCGCCCCTTTTAGTTGCTGATATGCCCGCGCCGCGGCCGCCTCGTCGTTCGGATAAAGCAGGGCACCGTCGGTTTGGAATTGTGAAAGGTCCGCGTAATGATCGAGGTCAATCCACTGGCCCTCGACCGTGGCCATGCCGTGATCGGACAGCACGATCACATCCACAGGCAGATGCACCGTTTTCAGATCGGCGATCAGAGTACCCACGAGCGCGTCCACGTGATGAACGGCATCGGCAGTTTGCTGGGTGTCGGGTCCGAATTTGTGCCCGCTGTGATCCGGCTCGGAGTAGTAGAGGGTGATGAAGTGCGGCCTCTCGGCCGGCGCCAGCTTGAGCCACTGGACCACCTGCTCGATTCGTTGCTCGTCTGGAATCGTGCCGTCGTAGTGCAAATAGAATGTCGGCCGCGTCCCGTCGATTTCGGCGTCCGAAGTCGGCCAGAAAAAGCAGGCGCTGCGCATTCCCTGTTTTTCAGCCAGCACCCAGAGCGGCACTCCGGTGTACCAACTTCCGTCCGTAACCGCCTGAACATTTTTGATCGCGTAGCTTTCCTTGCGGACCGGATCGTAAAAACTGTTTTCGACGATGCCGTGATGTTCGGGATAGAGTCCGGTGATGATCGAAAAGTGGTTCGGGAATGTGACCGAGGGAAACGAGGGAATCATTCCTTCCGGCGCGCTTGCACCCTCGGCAGCAAGGTGCGCCAATGCGGGCGCGCCGAATTGCGTGGCATAGCTGTAGCGAAAACCATCGAGCGAAACCAGAATCACATAAGGTTTCGTCTGCTGAGCCCGTGCATTCGGCCCATGGTCTACATGGATGACCTGGGCCGCCAGCGGCAACCGCAGCGCAAACAACAGGCACGCTACCGCTGCTCCTTTAACGAAGACTCTTCGCATTGGATTGTCGCGCGGGCCTCGGCCTCCGAAGCGGCATCGGCCGCCATCAACCGCTCCGTCGTTTGGCAGCGGCACAGCCTAGAACGTCAGGTGCAGTGACATCTGCAGGAACCGGCTGCTCCCGATTGTGCCTGAAATCACGCCATACCCTTTCGTATTGCCTGAGGCAGTAGGCGTTAGGTCGTAGCAAGGCTCCGGGTTGAAGCAGGGGTTCAGCTCGAAGTCCGTGTTCGGCGTATCCAAGCTTGGATGATTGAACAGGTTGAACGCGTCAAACTCATACTTCAGGCTGAAGCGATCGTTGATCTTGAAGTTCTTGAACACGGAGAAGTCGAAAAGCGTCTCGAACGGCGCACGGAAAACGTTGCGTCCCGTCGTGCCGAACCCGGTTTCAACCATATCGCAAACGTCGGAGCCACCGATCATCTGGCAGGGAGGTACACCATCTACCCCAGGAGCGATCGCTGGAAGGGAGAACGAGTCTGGATTCACGTACGGCTGGTTGGTGAAAGTTACCTGGGTTCCTCCGCCCCCTGCCTTCGACTCAGCCTGCTTTGGGGAGATCCCTGCCGCTAGAGGAAGAAGCGGATTGGTCACGAAGTCGTCGGCGCTGTAAAAGAGGCCGCCCGCAGTTCCGGAGAAATCTATGATGCTGAACGGCTCTCCACTTTGCGCGGTTGTGACTCCCGTAATGCCCCAGCCGTTGGCCAAAACATTGAGGATGCCGGAAGCATTCTTGATGTTCGGAAAATCGTAGAGATAACTGATGATAAATACGTGCGTACGGTCGAAATCAGCCGATGCGTACGAGCTTCGCGGATCCAGGGGATCGTTGCCGTTGAAGAAAAGACCGGCGCCAAGCCCGCTTCCTTCGTCCAGAGTGTGCGAGTACGTGTACGAAGCGGTGATCTGCAACCCGTTCCTCATTTTCTTGGTCAGGCCCAATTGCAATGCGTTGTATGAGGAAATGCCTTCTGCTTTCCAAAGATCCGCGTTCGGGTTGATGCCGATAAACTTTGAACGCAAGGCGGTATTCCCGTCCGAGAAAGAGAACTCTCCAATCTGCGTCTGAACTTCCTCGTCCGGAAGCATAAGACATGTGGGGGAAGGGTCAAAAAAGCTGTCACACCCGCCCGGAGGGCCACCGATTCCCTGGTAGCCGTAGGAATAAATCTGATTGTTGATGGGATTCGTTGGAGTCGCAATCCCGGGCTGATTGAACGGAATCGGAAGCACTTCGTGAACTCCGCGATTCCCCACGTAGCCGAGCGTCAGAACGACATCATTTCTCGGTTGCCACTGCAAATCCAGGCTCCAGTTTTCCGAGTACGGCAGTTTGTTCGCGGGGTCATAGCCTCCAAAAAGGAAGGGAAACTTTGTGCTCCCGGAATTGACGCTGCAGTACGGCATCAGCGGTTGTTGCATGCCCGGAGCGGCCGGCTGGTCGCAGGCGGACATTTGCCGCATGTTGGGTACGAGTTCACTCGTCACCAGTTCACCCAGAGAAGTTGGCGTGGCCGGAAGCGTGGTCCCGAATGGAGAGCTGGATAAACACAGCGCCGCGGTGGTGCAACCGCTCGAGCAGGTCGGGGAGGCAGCGCCGCAGTCAGCCACGAGAGGAACGGTGAAGGGTTCCTGTGTGGTGACGCTGAACGGTCCGCTGATTCCTAAGCCGGCGCTGGCGGACAATTCTGTGAAATATTCGCCACGGTCATAAAACATTCCGAATCCCGCGCGCACCACGAGATTCTTCATCGGACTCCAGGCGATTCCGATTCTCGGCGCAAATCCCCACTGTCGCCCCGTCATAGTCGAATCGCTCACGCCCTTTACTCCGAAGGTTTTGTTGTTTTCCGGAACCACGATTCCGACTCCGGGCGTGCCGTTGATGGGATTGAACGAGTCGGTCGCCAAGTCGTAGTTGTAATCCTGTGGATAGAAGCTGGTCATCAGGCCGTTCGTCTCATAGAGCGGTCCGTCCCAGTCCCAGCGCAAGCCGTAGGTGAGAGTAAGGCTCGGCGTCAGCTTGAAGTTGTCCTGTGCATACAGACCGGCCTGTCTCGAGCGGAAATGGCGGTTCGTTTCACCGTCGAGCAGCGTGCCACTGCTCTTGTCCGCGCCCAACGTGCCGGTATAAAAATCCTCGAAATCACGGAAAGTCAGAATTGCGGCATCGTTTTCCCGGTTCTCGACATTGAGCTGCGTGTAGTCGTAGTCAACTCCAAAAGACAGCGTATGCCGGCCCACAACCCAGTTGTATTTAGACGCGCCCTCAAATTGGTTTTGAAAGACACCGGCATTCGCGAAGTTCGACGAAGGGCCGAGTTTCATCTCATTTCCCTTCAACGGCGCCACGACACCCGTTCCCGTTTCAGCTCCCACATCGGCGTTGTCAATGTCTATCCCGGGGAAGAGATCTCCGCTTGGCAGAGATAAGCCAACCGCGCCAGGTCCGAAAGGCTGAGCCGTTGATGCGTTCGCAATTTCACGAATAAACCCGAATCTCTGCTCCCACGTCGTGTTCGGCGTCAAGACAGTCGTGTTGTCCAGCGAGAAAACCTGGCTCCCCGCCTGAAGGCCTTGTGGAAAACCCACCGTCTGGCTGACTGCGAAGGGAGCTGACGTCGGATTACGCTGAAAGTAATACTTTCCAGCGAGGCGATCGCTCGAGCTGAAGTTGTAATCCGCGTTGCCGTTCACCTGGTTCGCCTTAAAAGTACTCGCGGGTCCCCTGATGCCCGCGTTGTACTCCTGGTTGCTGTTTTCGGTGCTGATCGCCGGCCCACCTGACGACGGGATAATGAATTGCCCAGACTTGGTTTTTGCGTTGAAGAGCGCAAGGGCGACCGGGTCCACTTGGGCCGCCGTAACGCACTTAACCTTGCCGTTCGTGCAGGTTCCTCCGAGAGTTGGTTCCAGGCCTGCGTCGAAGTTGATGAGATCCGCCAGGCTGGCTGCATCGCGATTCGAACTGGTAAGGCCGGCGAGCGTGGGCACGCCGCTGAACGCCCCGCTTAAGGCGTCGCTCACGTTCTGGCGCTGATACGAACCGAAGAAAAAGAGCTTGTCCTTCAGTATCGGCCCGCCCAGCGTCCCGCCGAACACGCTCCTATGCAGCGGCGGCGCGTTGCCGTCGTAGAGATTCTGGGTGATGGCACTTGAGAGAAATGTCGGTTTCGCGTCGAGACCGCTGTTCTGCAGGTAGCCGTAAACTTGTCCGTGGAAGTTGTTGCTTCCGGAGATCGTCGTCAACTCGATATGCGCGCCGCTGGTCTGCCCCATGGAGGCGTCGAACATCGAGGTCGTGACCTGAAGTTCCTGGATGGTTTCGGTCGGCGGCGTCGGCAAACCTTCGCCGATCGCATCGTATACGGAGGTGCTGGTTTGTACCTGGCCGCTGGTGCCGAAAACCTCGCCCGTGTTCAGCGTGAACCGGCTGTCGGCGATGTTGCTCGCCGAGCTTCCGTTGAATAGGTTATTTGCGTTCACCGCATTAAAGGTGAAGCTGTTGCTCGTGTCCCGCTGGCCGTTGGACACAATCCCCTGGTTGCCAAGACCCTCGTTGCTGCCTGAACCCGACAAGAAGTCGGCGCTGGTGCCGGGTGCGAGGATCGCAAGCTGCGTGAAGCTGCCCGTCCCGAGCGGAACGGACTGAATCACGTCCCTGCCCATCGTGTAGCCATTCGAAGTGTCTGTCTGGTTTAGCAAGGGTGTTGAATCTACGGTGACTTTCGTCGAGATGGTGCCGGGTTCCAGGCTGGCGTTCACCGTTGTGGTGTGATTGCCTTGAACAAGAATCGAGGAATAGACCTCGGTCTTGAATCCGTCCTTCGAAAATGTCACTTCATAATTGCCGATGGGCAAATCAGCGGCGCTGAACGAGCCGTCGTCTTTCGACTGGACGGTCACCACCAGGTTCGTCCCCGTGTTGCGGATACTGATGGTGGTTGCCTGGACGACCGCGCCGGTTGTGTCGCTCACGGTGCCGTTGATTGACCCTAGGGTCTGCTGCGCGTGAGCTATCAGCGGAATGAGAACCATCAAAGCAAGCAGGAAGGAGACACAAAACAATTTCGTGGATTTAGGCACAGAACACCCCTTTCTAGGAACCCCGCTGGCGTTTTACTTCCGACCGCGCCCTCTGTCAAGTTGGTCTTGTGGATAACTTCGATAGATGAGACGAACGCCGCTCTTTTGTAATCGCGCCGTGTGAATCCGGAAAGAAACGAACTTTAATGCGCGGTAAATAACGCCGGGGAGAGTTCGTTTTACAAGCGATTTCGCGCCGGGCATTCGGTCGAACGGCGGCACGCGGGAACGATGCGCCATCGGAAGTTACGTCTGGATCAAACGGTTCTGCGGCGCTCTAGATATTAATTTCTAATCGCAAACTATGAGAATTAGAAGGTGTTTCAAACTCTTGAAAACAAACGACGGCGACACGTTCTGATCGCAAATTATTGCGAATTCGACACGGAACTCGCAGGAAGCGAATCCGAACGCGACAACCGGCTATTGGCGAACGATTTCAGCGTTGGTGCTGGGGGCGACGATGCGGACGAGGCGCCCGGAGTCGAGATAGAGGTCAACTTCGAGATCTTCCGTTTTCACCACAAGCTCTTCAAGTTTCTTGCCGCCGCCGCTAGGTTGTTCACCGAGCGATTCGACGGTGACGCTTCCGGGCGTGAGCTCCTGCGGCACCAGAACCGCGAAAGTCTGCACGCCCTTCTTGTCGCGGTCGTAGAGCCGCGCCAGCACGGCGTACTGATAATAAAGATTGTTGTCGAGCACGGCGATCTGCGGAGTTTCGAACGTGAACTGCTGCGTGAATGGACGCCGGCCTTCGAGGCGCAGTTCGATCGTGGCCGTTGGGCCGCTAAAACCGATCGTGGCCGATGCTTTCTTCGCGCCCTGCGTGGACCATTCGTAACTCACCGGCGTTCCGTCCGCGTGGAGTTGAAGCGTTCCGGAAACGTGCGTCACACCGTCGGCGGATTGAATCTCCGACGTTCCTTTCGCGACCCAATCGCCGCCGCTCTGGCTGATATCAAATTCTTCCTTCCCCATCTGCTGGCCATTCACGAGAATTCGAAAATTTCCTTTGTCCGGCGTAAAAAGGGAGAGCGACTTCGAACCCTCCGTCGCCGCGACCGCAAGCATCGAAACCGCCGCGGCAAGAATCGCCGGAATCGCAACGAATGCGCATGCGGCCAAAATTCTTTTTTTCGTTTGCGTCATGCCGTCACCCCGGGGAAAATTCCCAGCGCCACAATCTGCTCGACCACGCGTGAGGGTTCGCTTCGGCTATCCACGCAATAGTCGGAAAGTTCATACGTTGGCAGGCGCTCTTCGTAGAGCCGGCGGAAACTGGCTTCGTCGCGGAACAGCGGCCGGTCGGTGATGTGCGCGCAGCGGTGCAACAGCTCCTCGACCGGACAGTGCAACCAGATCAGCACCGCGCCGGCCTCGCGCAGGAGCGCGAGATTTTGCGGCTGCATGATCGTTCCCCCGCCGAGAGAGACGATGCGCGGCTTCTGCGTTGCCGCGGTTTCGGCCGCCGCGCGCGCGAGCTGCTCGTGTTCGATTCGCCGGAATTCCGCTTCGCCCATGCGGGCAAAAATCTCGGGGATCGTCATCTGGGCCGCTTCGGCGATTCGTTTATCGAGGTCGGTATTCAGCCATCCGAGCTGGCTGGCCAATATTCGTGCGGTGGTGGATTTGCCGCTGCCCATGAACCCAGTCAGGCACACGAGCTTACGAGGACGGATTTCGTTGGTCATCTATTTCGAAGCATTCTGCGCTGCCTGCGGGCGCAATCAATTCCGCTTGAGGATGTTGATTGTACCATCGAAGGAGTTCAACTCGACGCGGGCGCGCCCGGAGTTATAGCTCCCAAACAGGGCATTGCCGAATCTCGGTATGAAGTGGTGGTGGGAAGAAGGCGTCAGATTCGCTTCGTTGTGCACTTTGCCTTTCAGCGAAGTGGCGCTCAGATCGAACGAATCTCCAGGCGAGAAGCGCACTTCAATTGCGCCACTATAGTTTTTCAGCACGTACGTGGCATTCGGCAGAAACGATCCGTTGAACAGGATGTTTCCTTCCGAGGTTTGCGCGCGGACGTAGTAGCTGCGCAGATCAACGAGCTTGAAATTCCCGCTGATCGAGGTTACTTCCAGGCGACCCGCGCAGCGCAGGCATTGAAAAGCGCCGCCGACGGTCTTGACGGTCAGATATCCCGCGGTGTCTTCCAAATCCACGCCCGCGGCGATGGTTTCCACGTTCATGTCGCCGAGCACGTTTGAGACGTTGACGCCGCCCGAATCGTTGTGAATTTGCAGCTCGGCGTCTTCGGGAACGCTGATTTCAAAATCGGTGCGCAGATCGTCCGGCGAAGCGGTGTCGGCGACCTGGCGAGTTTGAACATCCACTCGATTTCCGGTCTGCTCGGCGTCCACTTCCACCTCGGTGGTGGCGCGCCTCGCGATCACCATCACGTCGGATTTCGTCCACGCGCGCACGGTCACGGTGCCGTTCGGGTTATGAATCGTGACCACGGGATGAGCTTCCACCTTGAAGTGCCGCTCGATGCGGTCGGCGGAAGCCGCGCTGCACAGCAGCAGTCCGGGAACCAGCAGCCCGGCTGCTTTCCAATGACATTGACTCCGAAGAGTGGCTAGGGTGCTCATCGGCCGTTGACTCCGCGTTCGGTCATCTGCGCGAGCAAGTCTGCTTTTTGCTCATACGCATCGTACAGATAATCGCGCGCGATTTCGCTTTCAGGATCTTCTCGCACGCTTTTTTCACATAAAGCTATGTAGTTGTCAACAATGGCAAGATTGTCGTGCAGGGAAGCAGTCACGACGGGATCGGATCCGGCCATGGCGGAAACGCTGTCCCGCTCCGCGGTTTGCAGCTGCGCGCTAAGGGTTCCTGTGGAATCCTGGGTTCCGCTGATCCAGCGGCTTTCGTTGACCTGCTTCGCGGAGGGTCGCGTCAGCGCAAAGGATCCGGCGATAAGCGCGAGCAGGTACGCTCCTGCGAGCGCGGGCCGCGGCACGGCAGCGAAAATTCCGGCGAGCCAGCCTCGCGGTGCTTCCGTCCGGCTCGGCGCACTTGCATGCGCTTCTTCGCTTACTTCGTCGCGGATCAGGCCTTCCCGTTCGAGCTGCGCTCGCAGCGAAAGCCAGACGCGCGCCGGGGGATCGGCCTCTTCGACAGACCACGCGTGAGCCACCAGCCGGACGGCGTCCATATCCTCCACGAGGCTCCGGCAATGCGGGCATTCGCGGACGTGCGCGCGAGCGTCGGGCGTGCGGTCGCCTTCCATCCACGCTTCGAACTGCTTCCGAAATTCGTTACATCCAATCGTGCTCATCTAGTTCAGTCCTCGCTACCGGCGGCGCTTCCCGCAGCCCGGCGATCCTCGCGTGCCTTCGAACGCATAGCCTCTTGCAACAAGTCGCGAAGACGCATGCGCGCTTTATGAAGTTGCGACTTGGAGTTACCGATCGAGCATCCCATCATTTCCGCAATCTCATTGTGCTCGTATCCCTGCACATCGTGCAGAACGAACACCGATTTATACCCGGGCGGCAACTGCTCGACCGCCCTCTGGAGATTGACCCGGTCAATCGAACCGCTCAACACCAAATCGGGCGCGCCGAAATCCCGCCGCGGCGTTCCGGATTCTTCATCGGGCTCGGTGACCTGCTCCAGCGAGGTCTCCTTTCCCGACTTCTTTCGAAGCTTCATGAGAACGACGTTCACGGCAAGGCGATGAAGCCATGTGGAGAACGCCGACTCGCCACGGAAAGTGGCAATCTTGCGGAAGAGCTGCAGGAACGCTTCCTGCGTCAGATCTTCCGCTTCGGCCGTATTCCCCACCATCCGAAGACATAACGAATACACACGGCGACTGTGCAACTGGTACAGACGCTCAAACGCCGCCGCATCACCTTGCTGGGCGCGCCGGATCGATTCAGCTTCCGGTACTTCCCCAGGTTCGATTCGTCTCGTTCGGGCCACGCTACCCGTCGGGACGCATCCTTCAATGCGATGCGCCAGCCGCACCAGAAGTTGTACTTCTCGTTCCTACCGCGCAACGGTGCCGTCTCCGGGCCGGTGGAGAAGAGCGTTGGCGGATGGCCCTCATGAGATGCAGGGCGCTCCTGGAAAGTCTTTACTATTTTCGTCGGAATTGGCCCGCACGTCCAGCGACGATCCGGGCCCCACTGATCGCAGGCGGTTGCAACACGTTTGAAAGTCCGGCGTTAGGCCGAGGCCGACGCGCCAGATAGGCGAGGCTTCACGCGCACTGCCTTCGGCGGTGGCGGGGCATTGAGTTCGCGCGCCAGGGCCGGCAGTTGTTCTTCCGGCAGCATGCGCAAGAAGGACTTCAACACAACCTCCGATTCACGCAGGCAGGTGTTGAAGTCGTAGTGGAGAGTATCGAGGCGCTGCCAGCAATCGCCGGGCTGCACGGAAAGCCCTTTCGATATTTCACTGGCCGCTTCTTCGAATTCATTTTCGAGCTGGGTGAGCGTATGGGACAGAATCCGGAGCTTGTGAAAGAACCGCGACCGCGCGCCGAATAGCAAATGGTGAAGGATCCCATTCCAGGAGGCCGCGCTCTGGCCCGTGTTGCCGCGAAAAAAGTCGGTGTTCATCGGCTCAACCACGGGAAACTTCGCAACCAGCTGGCCGCGGGCGGCCAACGTGTCGCACAGAGAAATCAGCGAGGGAGCCAATCGCCCCAGCAGCCCGGCCGCGATCGTAACCTGCTGGCGTGCGCAGACCAGTTCTCCGGTGGCGCGGAGCGAGAGCGCCTCGTCCAGAGCAACACTCATCATCGCGTAGGAACATTCCCAGCGTCGCACGACGACCTGATACAACTGGCTTTTTTCGCGTGGCAATGCCGCGGTCCAGTCGTCCAGGACTTTACGCTGTCGCAAACGAGCGGTCTTGCGCCTAGAGAACACACCTACCCCCGAAGACGTCCGGATTATACATCGGTTTTCGAGGAAGCGGTTTCCGAGCGTTTCCTGTTATATACTTTCGCCGATTCTTCGCAGAGGCCTCGCGCTTGAAAGGATCGTCCCGTTGGAATTTGAACCGCTCGATCAGTTCCTGCAACGCCGAAAAAAGCTGAGCGAAATTGAGTCCCTGGGCCATTCGCCCTACCCGCACAGATTTGATTACACGCACACGCCGAGGCAGATCACCGAACAATTCGCAAGCCGCACGGCGGAGGAGCTGACGGCGGAGCGCGCGACGGTGCGCACGGCGGGCCGCATTGTGGCGCTCCGTCCGCACGGGAAAGCCGCCTTCGCGCACCTGGCTGGCGATGGCGGTCGCCTCCAGATATACATACGGCTGGACGTGGTGGGCGAGCAGGCGTTCAAGCTATTCCAGCTCCTTGATTTAGGCGACATCATCGGAGTTTCCGGCGAGCTATTCCGCACGAAAACGGCCGAGTTGACGGTGCGAGTCGAGAAGATCGGACTCTTAACCAAGGCGCTGCTGCCGCTTCCCGAGAAATGGCACGGGCTGGCGGACGTGGAGATGCGCTATCGCCGGCGGTACCTGGACCTGATCGTAAACGAGCGCGCCCGGGAAATTTTCCTGCGGCGCGCGCAAATCGTGCGGGAGTTGCGCCGCTTTTTCGACGAGCGCGGCTACGCGGAAGTCGAGACGCCGATGATGCATCCGATACTGGGAGGCGCGACGGCGCGGCCGTTTGTCACGCACCACAATACATTTGATATGGATTTGTATTTGCGCATCGCGCCGGAACTTTATTTGAAGAGGCTAGTGGTGGGCGGGCTCGACCGCGTGTACGAGATCAATCGCAACTTTCGCAACGAAGGGATTGACGCGATACACCAGCCCGAGTTCACGATGCTCGAGTTCTACCAGGCGTACAGCAATTCACTCGATCTCATGGATCTAACCGAGGAGCTATTCCGCGGGCTGGCGGAAAAAGTCTGCGGCGGCACGAAGATCAAATACGGTGAAAACGAACTCGACTTCGGCCGTTTCGAGCGGCTTTCGATGCGCGATGCGATCTGCAAATTTTGGCCTGCCGCGGCGGGCGCGGCGCCCAACGCGGCGGAGATGGCGCAGAGCGGCGGTCCGCGCGGCGTGGCTGAGCGCTACAACGCATATGCGCATTCCTCGAGCGCCGAGCCAATCGCCGCTGTTGAAAAACGAACCGACGGCGAGTTAACCGGGGAACTCTTTGAGGTGATCGCTGAGGGACATCTGACGCAGCCTACATTCATATATGACTTTCCCACGGGAATATCGCCGCTCTCGAAGCAGAAGCCCGATGACCCCTCGCTTACCGAGCGCTTCGAGCTATTCATTGCGGGTATGGAGATAGCGAACGGCTTCTCCGAGCTGAACGATCCTGTCGATCAAGAGCGGCGTTTCCGCGCGCAGGTGGAAAAAGGCGGGCAGGACATGCCGAAAGAAGTGGACATCGATTACATACGCGCGCTCAGCCATGGCCTGCCCCCGACCGCCGGCGAGGGTATTGGAATCGACCGGCTGGTGATGTTGCTGACGGATTCCCATGCGATTCGCGAGGTGATTCTGTTTCCGCTTCTGCGCGGCGCGGACGCGCCGGACGCGGCGCCTCCTGATGCTGCCGAAGGACCGAAATGACATTTGAATGGCTGGTGGCGCTGCGGTATTTGCGCTCGCCGAACCGGCCGGCGGTGCTGCGGCTCGTCACGTTGCTGGCGGTAATCGGCGTAGCCGCGGGCGTGACGACGCTGGTGATCGCGCTGTCCATGAACACCGGTTTTCGGCAGGCCATTCGCGACCGCTTGTTAAGTGTCACTGCACACGTGAACCTGAAGCCGATCGGCCCCGACGGAATCCACGACTATCGCGACCTAATGGCGCAATTGAGCGGCGCGCCCGGTGTTCGCTCGATCGAGCCGGCGATCTATAACACGGTCTTGCTCTCCTGCGGCGGGCGCGCGCGCGGGGTCGTGCTTAAGGGAGTGGACCCGGACCTCGAACGAAAGGCTAGTGGGGCGCTGCGCAACATCGTCGCCGGAGTAGACAATTTTTCCCCGGACGCAGACGGTATTCCCGCATTGCTGGTGGGCCGCATCATGGCCGACGAATTGAAAATCTCCGTCGGTGACTACGTCTCACTGACCAGCCCGCAAGGAAACCTGACGCCGTTCGGGATGCTGCCGCGCTCGCGGCGATTTCGCGTTACGGGGATTTACGATTCGGGCTTCTACGACTACGACGCGAACTGGGCGTTCGTGACGCTCGAGTCGGCGCAGGGGCTGGCGGGAGTGGGAGACGTGGTAAGCCTGCTGGAGGTGCGCGTGGCGAAGTTGGACGATGCGAGCGCCGTGGCGGGAGACCTGGTGCGGCGCGCTGGCCCAGGCTTCACGGCTACGACATGGATGGATGAGAACCGCGCGCTATTCCGCGCGCTGAGCCTGGAGAAACTGGTGACGGCGCTCTTCATCGGACTGATCACATTCGTCGCCGGGCTGAATATCCTGGTCGTGCTGACGATGACGGTCACCGAGCGGGCGCGGGACATCGCCGTGCTGATGGCGCTGGGCACGCGCCGGCGTCAGATACGCCGGATTTTTGTTTTGCAGGGGCTGGCCGTCAGCGTCGCGGGGACGGCAGCGGGTTTGGCGGCCGGCTACGGTTTTGCGTGGATCGCGGACCGGTGGCAGTTAATTCCGTTGAATCCGGAAATCTACGCGATTCCCTACGTGCCGTTCCATGGAAATGGTTTTGACGCGATTTGGATCGCGGCGGCGGCGCTGGCGATCAGCGTGGCTGCAACAATTGTTCCCGCCCGCGCGGCGGCCCGCATCCTGCCGGTGGAGATTCTGCGGTTTGAATAGCGGTTTCTTGACACCTTAGCATTAAAATGTCATTCTGACTGGGAGGTTAGCCCACATGCAGCGGACAACTGTCTATTTCGC
>Ga0182015_10001314_pt1 | contig 33179 bp, 27 predicted proteins | sample 712P3MmetaG_FD_120478 | JGI IMG/M metagenome (GOLD analysis project Ga0182015, IMG submission 120478) | Permafrost microbial communities from Stordalen Mire, Sweden - 712P3M metaG | ecosystem: Environmental > Terrestrial > Soil > Wetlands > Permafrost | place: Sweden: Stordalen | collected...
CACAAAGAAGCTCGCATCGACAACATAGAGATTATCCAAATCATGGGCCTTGCAGTTCAGATCGAGCGCCGATGTCTTGGGGTCGCGACCGAACCGAACCGTTCCGGCCTGATGAGCGGTGCCGCCAATTGGAATTTTCTTGCCCAGATACAACGATCGCGACATCAAGTGGTCGTGAAGACCGAGGTCCTTGAGCATACCCTTGAGTTTTGCGATCAAGCGATGGTGTCCGTCCATGTTTGTCTCCCGAAGGCTCAGCGTGATCTCTCCCTTCTGGGTGATGCTGACGCGGTTACTGGGATCTGGCAGATCTTCGGATTGCAGCCAGAAATCGATGGAGTGTTCGGCCATGTAATCTAGGGCAAACTCGGGTTTCCAAACGGCCCAATCCGGCGCTTCGCCCTTAAGCATCTCGCCGTCGGACTTTCCCAACATCTGAATACAGCCCAACGGGTACTTCCAGTCATCTGATCGAAAGTAGAAATCGTTTAGTCCAAGCGTCTTCTGAAACACAGTCGGATTGGGATGTTTGGAGATGGCCATGAAAGCGGAGCAGTTGTGGCGCATGTAATTGCGGCCCACTACATCCGAACTGTTCGCGAGGCCATTCTGGTGTTTGTCGTTAGCCGAACGCAGCAGAAGCGCTGCGGAGTTGACCGCTCCACAAGAAACAACCACGATGTCACCTGAATATTCCTCCAATTGTTCCTCGCGCTCAACGAGCACCTTTGTTACGACGCGACCGCACGCATCCGTATAGAGACGCTGAACGTAAGCGCCCGTGAGCAGCCGAATGTTGGGATGCTTCTCGAGAGCAGGGTCTACGCAGACAACCTGCGAATCTGCTTTGCCGTTGACCAAACACGGAAATCCGTCGAACGCTGGGCACCGCACGCAGGCACTCGTGTGCAAGGCCTTACCATCTTTTTCGTCGAGCAGGATGCCTAGCGGCAAAGGGAATGGGTGATGGCCGAGCCGTCTTAAATCGTCCCAAAGCTCTTGAATGCGCGGCGCGTTGCTAACCGGGGGGTGGCGATAGGGAGCGCTCGCCGGGCCTTCCGTGAGATCGACCCCGTGTTGTCCGTGGACGTGATACAGATGCTCCGCTTTCGTGTAATAAGGCTCGAAGTCCTCATAGGTGAGCGGCCAAGCGGGTGAGATGCCGTTAAAGTGCTGGACTTCGCCGAAATCTTCGTTGCGAAACCTCAGCAACGCCGCACCGTATACCTTCGTATTGCCGCCGACGTAATATTGAATCCCTGGATGAAAAGTGTTGCCGTCCTTGTCGTACCAAGTTTCTTTGGTCCGGTACTTCGATTCGAGAAAGACGGCACGGGAGTCCCAGTTGTCCTTCTCCCTCGGCAAATATCCGCCGCGCTCTAGAAGCAGAATGCGTTTGCCGGAGGGAGCAAGATGGTAGGCCAGCGTTCCGCCACCGGCTCCGGTGCCGATGATGATTACGTCAAAATGATTCTCTTGCGGCATGTTCACCTTCTATCCTGCAGTAGCGGCTCTCGAACCAAATGAAGGATGCTAATTCCGCTAGCGGATTACCGGAGCGAGCGCGATACAGCTCAGACCCAGTAGAAAAAGCAAAAACATAATCGCCAGGAGAACCTTCACTCGGATTCCTGCGCCATGAAATTCCTTCCATACAAAGATTCCCCATATGGCGGAAATCATCGCGTTGCCCTCGCCGAGAGAGAACGAAGTGGCGGGTCCAATCATCGGCACATAGGACGCCACGAAGTTGCAAATTGTGCCGCCGCCCCAAATCGCTCCACCTAATATTCCCCATGCGTGCAGACTCACTCGTCCCTTGAAATAATCTTTCATTCGAAGCTGTTGGCCACTCACCGGTCGCCGCATCAATCCATAGTTCATAGGGAAATTCGAACGGACGACACCCAAGGCAAAGACGCAGTACACAGTGTAGGGGCCCAGGTGGTTCGGGCCTGTTAATGCCTTGGCGACAAATGGGTAGAAGAGCCCAACAGCAACACCGCAGGCCAAACTCAATCCAATCCCTTTGACGGTGGCCTTCGTGCCGCCAGACAAGCTCTTATATGCAATCGCATCGAGCGTGATAGCGATGCAAATCAGTGCAATTCCGCCAAACAGAAAAATTGGATTCCCTTTCGGGGAAATCGTGTAGTTGATGACGGCTCCGATGACTAATGCCAGACCTGCTCCTATCGGGAACGCTACAGCCATGCCCGCCACAGATATTGCGGCCACGAGGAGCAGATTTCCGAGGTTGAAAATAACACCACCGAAGAAAGCATCCAGAAGACTGCGAGCACTTGCAGTGCTCAGATTGCGAAGAAAGCTATCCGGCGATGCGTGGTTCCTACTTCCAAGTGTCAGTCCAAACAAAAGCGCACAATGCAAGAAGTCCCCACACGTAGTCCCAGTAGAAAAGCTCGAATCGCCATCGCTTGTCAATCTTCTGCGTATTCGCCCAACTACCCCAACAAAGCATGCTGATCAGCATAAGAACGAGAGCGGCCGCGTAAGTATGCGGGATAAACAAACGTCACCTCGCGCGTAGCACGTGGACAGGTCGCGTGGAACACCTTGCCTTGCCGGACGAACTCTTCTTCAAGACCCCCATGAATGGGCCAGGAGAGCGATGTTTCTTTTTTGTTCCTCATCAGTGACAGCCGACAGGCTGCTGCTGTTTCTATTCGCACGGTTCGTGGACAGAAGTTCCTGGCTTCGTCTCGACGCGAACGCTCTTTATCGCTTTGGTTGGACTGCCTGTTACCGCATTCCTTTGCTAGCCAGTAGAAAATAGCTGCTTTGGCTGCCCGCCATCAATGCTGAAAAGGGATGCTCGGGAACCCAGCAGGTCATTCGCTGAGACACGCGCAACTGACTTTTCGCGTGATCGATCTGCCCTCCGAGGTTGATTTTTCGAAAGCCAAGGCGACATTCAACGACGGCGCCTCGAGGTGGTGATGCCGGAAGCGGCTCCTGCTACCGCATCGACCCGGAGCTCAACAACTGGCAGGACGTCCGCATATTGTCGGCAAAATAGCATCGGAATCCCCACCCATGCAGCCGGTTTCCCGCTCTTATGACCAGCCCGCCCCGATCTTTTGACTGCCAAGACGACAAGGTTCAGAATCCAATATGCATGGCGTCTTCTTCGTGCGAGGCTCAAACCGGAGCAATTTTGAGCTCCGTCGCCTGGAGTTCACAGACTTATCTTTTGGCCTTCCGGACATATCCGCCAATTTCTTGCAGCAGCGATTGCGCCGATGCAGGAACAGCAACCTTGCCGTCAAGAATGTCATGGCGCTCCACGTCGTCGCCATACATCGCCTTGTCTCCACTTTTGTCGGCTTGCACGACGGCGCCGTCCAGACTGACCCCGGCGAAAACGCCTTTGGCACGCGAATAAGACAGAATCTCCGCGCTCAGTTTAAGATCGGTGCCAGCGGCCGCGTTCCGGCCCACCGGCCCGGCTGCTACAGACGCGTCGGCTCCGAGTTTGAATTTGTCGCTGAGCAGGCTTTGCAACGCGTGATCGTTCATAAAGAGCATCACCAGGTCGGTGGAAGAGCCCCCGATCTGATAACCCACGCTGCCGCCGTCAATGGCCACGAACATGGGCGCGCTCCAGCCTTCAGAGGTGCGACAGGTCGCAACACCTCTTCCGTAATTGCCCCCAAAGATGAAAGCGAACTTTACATCGCCGGGAATGATCGCCATACATTTAGCTCGATGCAGAAGGTCGTGCGGAATGCCCTTGTCTGGAGTGTCCATAATCTGTTTGAATACACGGGCTGCTCTATCGATGCGTTCGATGTCGTCTTCACGATCAGAAGCTTTGACGGCGGGGGACAGAATCGCCGCCATTAGCAAAGTCAGGATGCTAAAAGTCTTTGTAGTCATTGCTATTCTCCTATTTAGGATCTGTGTTGAAGTTTTGCTGCCGGTTCTACGTCTCCTTGCCGAACATCCATGAAGTAAACAGTGTCGATCGCCGCTTGAAGGAGAGCGTCCTCGACGCGGCTGTTAAATGGTTGAATACGAACTCGGTGGCAAAAGACAACCGTACTGTTTCGGGGTATCCACCGAAGCAGATCGGGCAGCTCGCAATGACATATTTCCAACGCACCGTAAGTGCTGGCATGTCCCGGTTCCTTAGCATTCATCAAGAGATTGAAAACGATGAGATTCTCGCGCTCGATTTTCCATTTATTCAGCGCCGCACTGGAGATCGCCCTGTAATCGAGCCTGGATCGCAATGAACACCAGATTATGATTGCGGAAGCACAAATGGAATAGATACCAATCGCGGTAGCCATCGTTTTTGCCTCTCAAGGAGGAGCTCCCACGCCTTCGGGTGCTCAGACCTCCCGATGCAACTTAGCGGCTCACTGCGCCGCTTGTATTGTGGACCACCACATCGCCCGCGGGCTCTCTGCCAATCCGATTGTCTTCGATCGTTCGATTTCCCGTTTCCTGGGCGCTGAATAAACATACTCATGGCTGCTTGGTATGGTTGCACTACGCAGGCTTTGCCAGATCACGCTTGAACTATCAGATCGAATTCTTTATCGCGCGTTTAGTCACGACCTTGTTTTAACCGGCCCCGCAAGTTCGTGGCGGAGTGCTGCCGTACCTATATTTCAATTTGAACGCTCGGGTGTAGGATTGGCCTTGGGCAAACGTACTTCGAGCAAACCATCTCTAATTTCAGCCACTATTTTCGAAGGATTTATCGGTGCCGGAAATTGATAGGATATCAAGAACGCACGAGAACATGGCGCAGGGTCTCCGCCTGCTATGTTGTTGGTGTCATCGTCCGTGGAGAGGCCGCAAATTTTCATATGGCCGGGCTCCGCAGTTACCTTTATGTCCCCGGGACGATAAGCCGCGACATCAAGCATCGCGATGAACTCATCTCCGGAGTCTGACACCTCGTTAGTAACGGGCTGCAGCACTGTTAACTCAGCCTGATACCAATCCTCCCAATCGTGCCCGTGGGCCCGTCCACGACGTTCAAAAAAGTCATATGCGCGATCCGATATCAGCTGGCAAATATTTCGTGTGTATTCCTCCAGCGTTTCTGGGGGAACGACTAACTGATCGACACCCGTGGGCTTATTTTGAATCTTCTTTGTTGCGGTTGCTGACTGCTGTGCCATCTTATTTGCTCCTTTTATTTATTATTCTCGTAACTAAAACGAATCGTGAATCAGCATGATTATTAGACCGATCTCAGCACCGAGCATCCCGCCACCGAGATCGACCTTACATTTGTTGCGTTACACACTTCGAACGGCAGAGTGTCCTACTTATTGAGATCAATGATCCGAAGGAGCATTCCGCTGCCACTGCGTATATTCAAATTGCCCCGTTCCGCCTTCAAAACAATTTGGCCTCTGGGGACGTTGCGACCGGAATTCAAAATCCTGACATCACTGTAGCCATAAATCCCGCATGCATCTGAAGCGAACAGCCATAGAGCCTGCGGGGACTGATTGTCACCAACAGAACCGCGGCAACCTTCCATCAAATTAGGACGAACGTGAACCAGCACACCGTTTGGGGGGACGGGTTCGCCCACAATTTCGGATGCGTTCATCACATGCCCACCACCTCGGTACACGACCTCGTCTGCTCCAATCTGAGTTGTCGTATATGCTGTTGAAGGTGTTCCGCGATCAGGACCGGTGTCCGGCAATTCAGCATCGTCTACCTCCAGCGGGGAAGCCAGGGCTCGCAGATCCATCATTACGTGAACTGTGTGGTGGGAATCCGTCAGTTGATCGAATTCAAAAGTAATTTCACTACTCTTGCCATCAACACCAAGAGCGACGCTGACCACATGGCCCTTTACTTCGGATCCATCCGGTATCTTGGATCCATTCCCGAGGGGAGCATCCTGCATGATTCGGGCCCGTATGGTTTCACCGGGCTTGCTTTTCTTCGAAAGCGAAGAATCCAACCGCACAGGCAGAATCGTCCCGACCGGAACCGATTTTTGCGCGTATACGTGTGTGCTAAATACAAGCAATCCGACAAGCAACATTGACTTCATGTGTGTCCACCTCCACTCCTTTAGAATCCACTGCGATATCGCTACCCGTTTGGGGTTGTGCGCCTGGAGGCGTTGCGTCTACAAAACGGGTATCAATGTCAAATTTGCGAGCGATCCGAGGCCGAACCCCCCGAGGAACTTTCCGGCAGTCCAGGGAATTCGCGATCATCCGACGAGCGCGATGTATGCGAGCCTTGATCGTTCCATCTTGAACGCCCAATTTGTCGGCAGCCTCCGTGACTTTCAGTTCATCGATCTTGCCAAAGCCAAACGACGTCGCGATACTTGGGCGGAATTTTCTCCAGCAGTTCCGTCACAGTGCGCGAACTTTCTCTGCGAAGATATTCCTCTTCCGAATTGAGGCCACCGCTTGCAATGTCGTCGAAAGAGAAAAACTCTTCCTCCTCGCATCTTTCGAGATCAAGCGTAGAACCGATCGGGCGGCACTGCTGTTTTTGCTACATCGACCTCGCGGAATTGCGAAGAATCGTATGCATCCAGGTTGAAAATTTGGCGCGAAACTGAAACTGATGAATATTTCGGACGCCCAACAGCAGGGCATCCTGCAAGACGTCTTCGGAATCTTAGTGATTTCTAAGCAGGCGTTCGCTGTCTTTCTAAGCGTCGGCATACAGGACACGAACAGCTCGTCAATTTCCGCAGTACGGGGAATCTTTGACACGCCAGATATCGGCTGGCTCAAATTACTCTGATTGAACTCTAGCGTTTCTTTCAATGACTTGGTCCTACCGGCAATTCTCTTGCCAGTCAAGGAACCGTATCGGCCCCGCCGACTCCCAATAGCCTGCGATTTTCGCGAAAGTCCAATCCCACGAAATCGTGGTTGATAAGACCAACGCCAGCAAGGGCTTCGCCGCTACACACCGTTGTTTTGGCGGCGAAATGCGATGAAACCCTGTGGCACGTACGGGGCAATACCCGAAGCCGTAGGTACGGCCATCTATGACCCTCCTGTGACTAATGCTCACAGTCACCGTTCGCTTTCCTCACATTTTTAGTCCATATTCGCAACGGCCGAGTCAATCGCCGGAGGATTTCTCTTGAAAGAAATGGATTTATCGTCGATGCACAATGTTCCCACTTGGCATTTGCCTTGCACTCGTGGGTGTCGTAAGACACCGAGATCAACGAGAGCCTAGCGCGGAAGCTAATGTGGCGCGTCTCCGGATCTCGAGCAAGACCGCAGGCGCAAAGGTTCATTCGAGGCCTCAATGGACATCATTCACGGAAGGGTTCGCGAACTTCGCTTAACGACCGACGGAGTGCTGTGTGGCTTTGTTATTGATGGAGGTCTTGAGGTCCATTTTCTAATGCGGAAACGAGATCAGGTTGCTGCAGTCGTTTCGCTTGGATCGCGATTGGAGATTTGCGGCAATCCTCACCTTGGTATTTCTGGTGATCCACGTATCGCAGCGCAGTTCATTTCAAACTTAGATTCAAAGCGTTCTGCCAATCTTCAGAAATCCCCGCCCATGTACGACCCAGAGGTGTCGCCCACACGCTTCCCCAGTCCGGGCGCGGCGGCATCTCTGGCTCCCCCCTGGCGTGAGCAGCTTAACCATGACGGCAATCCAACGCGTTTGGAAAACGAGATCTCAACAGCATCCATACAGAATTTGCAAAATGCCACTATGATCCCAGCCGATTTCGCTTGTTCCGACACTTTGAACAATCCGATTGAGGTCACCAGTCACGGGGATGCCGAAGAAGATGCGACGAGGTCCATCGAATTGGCTTATGACGGTATTCATCGCACCCAGGCGTTGCTGGCATACATTAAGATCGTCAACATCGTCCCCTCAGAATCCCCTGATCTGGGCCAACCGTTTGACGAGTCTAAGCACATCTATCAACAGGCGCTCGCGAGTTATCAGAGACGAGACTATGCAGTCGCAAGCGAATTCGCAGCGGCCTCAAGCGAACTCTGCAGATCCGTAGAAATGATAGCGTCCAGAACTTTGCGAGCGGACTCCAGCTGTCCGGCACTCGTGCCTAAACCACCCCGGAATCCATCGAGAGTGATGAATTTTGGTCAGACTGAAAGCGGCCTTACTCAAGTGGGTAAACGGCTCACGCGAATTCACTGGCTCGTGCAAAACGGCACTATGCCTTCGGAAGATCGGCAACAGGTAAGAAGGATTGCCTCCTGGAGCGATATATTCTACGTGAAGGGCCGGCAGGCCTTACAGGCTGGCGCGGTTGGTGATGCGTCGTATTTTATCGCCACGGCGGAGGCTATCGCGCATTCTGCGGAGCACGTGTGTAAGCAAGACTATATTGTGCATGCTTCCGTAACTAACTAAACGCTGAGCTCCTCTTGGCATCGGTAATAAGAGATGACGCTCGTCACGCGATGCGTGCCGGGTGTCCAATTGGTAGAATGGATAGTGGGCTGCACGCCCAGGTTGCGCGGCCTTTCAACGTTGAGCTCCCAAGGGACGGCTGGCCATGGCGCCAAAATTGCCGTTGTTAAAACTAAGTTTCCGCCTGCAAGTCTTATTACTGGGCGGGCTCGTCACGGTCTTATTCCTGGCGGTGTTATTCTCCGGATTCACTGCCTTGCATTACACCAAATCGTCAGTCCTGAACGACGAGAAGCGGCACCTGCTGGAAACAACTCGCGCACTGGCGCAGGAATATTCCGATAAAGCGGAATTCACACGACGCAATGATGGGACACCTCCCCTGGATAAGTCGTCCTCGGACGCTTCGAATGACGTTCTCGCTCCTGTCAGCAGCTCTGCCCTACAGAATCTTGAGGGCGTGGAAGGTGGGTTCTATGGGCGTAGAACGGACTCGCTGCTTGGAGACTCATTTCCGACCCGGAAAGCTGAAGACTACCCAGACCAGGACACAGGCGGCACAAAGCGCCTTGCAATACTACAAGTAGCGCGCGAAGCGGTTCAGACGCGCCAACCGTCCGAGAGAGCTATAGTGACACCGCACAATATCGTCTTAATCGAGGCGGTTCCCATTCGCGATGATAATGGCGTTTCCGGGAGTGCATGGACTGTTAAACACCTTCCATCTCTTCCTGGCACGAATCGATTGCACGCCTACTTGATCATGATGGGGCTTGGACTAGCCGCTTTGATCTGCGTGCTTTCGACACTTCTGATTGCAAAAAATCTGCAGTCAGGGGTAACCAAGATTGAAGGGGGCCTTGAGAATTTGGAGCATGATCTCTCCTCGCAGATTACGCTTGGCAACGAGCCCGGCGAAATCACGAGGATCAGCTTGGCGATTAATCGCCTGGGATCAATACTGCACGAGAAGATCGAGAGCGAGAAGCAGATTGAGGATCGGCTGCGCCATGCCGAGAGGCTAGCGGCTCTGGGACGATTGATTGCTGGTGTTGCTCACGAGGTCAGAAATCCTCTCGCGACCATTCGTCTTCGTGTTCAGATGTGCCAGCAGTCTTCAAAAGATCCGAACGTTCATGAATCATGTACCGTCGCGCTGGAAGAAATTGAACGTCTCAACGGCATGGTCAACCGGCTCTTGAATTTTTCACAGCCTGTACAGCTCCATTTAGAATGGACTAATCTGAGCCTGTTGCTGGAGCAGAGGTTGGAGAGTTCTGAGGAAAAAGCCCAGGACCATCGCGTACGATTCGTCAGAAATTCTAACGGCGCTTCCCGGTTCCTGTTAGTCGATCAGAATCGAATGGCCCAGGTATTCGACAATGTAATTCAGAATGCGATTGAGGCAATGCACGATTCCGGGGGAACGCTTTGCACGAATGTTACTTGTGATGAAGGCGGGTCGACTCCAGGCAGGCAAGAAATATGCGTGGAGTTCAGCGATAGTGGATCAGGAATCAGTCCAGCAGTTAAAGGCCGAGCATTTGATCCGTTCTTCACGACCAAGCCAACCGGGACTGGGCTGGGCCTGTCAATTTGTCACGAATTGGTGCGAGCGCACGGCGGTCAGATCAAGCTGGTTAGTGGGAATGGACATGGGACAACCGTGCGCATTCTGCTTCCTGTGTCCGACCCAAGATTGGCTCCTCGCGGGTGTGATCATCTCGTGAAAAATGGTTGAGAATATCCTCATTGTCGATGATGAAACCAACCTCCGGAAGACACTCGCCACTATTTTGCAAGGTCGCGGATACTCGACGTTAGAAGCGTCCGATGGAAGCGAAGCGATTGAACTTCTTCGCAATTCTGCGCCGGATCTGGCGTTCACCGATTGGAAGATGCCAGAAGTAGGCGGCGAAGAAGTCTTGCGTTACATGCGACGGGATCCGCGGCTGTCGGGAATCCCGGTCATTGTTATCACCGCGTTTGGCTCCAGCCACAGCGCCATTGAAGCGGTACGTTTGGGCGCTTACGACTTCGTCACGAAACCGTTCGACCTTCAAGATATTTCCCTGACCGCGGAACGGGCACTGGCCCATTCTTTATTGAGCCGGGAAGTGAAAGTTCTTCGTTCGCGGGTCGAAAATATCGGCATGCCCGCGACGGGCCGGCTTATCGGGTCAAGCGGTCCGATGATGGATGTCTTTAAGATAATTGGAAAAGTCGCCGAAACCGATTCGACAGTGCTCATTTGCGGAGAATCGGGAACTGGCAAAGAGCTCGTCGCGGAAGCGATTCATAGTTATGGCCAGCGTCGAGACAATCCATTCATTGCAGTCAATTGCGCTGCTCTGCCGGAAACTCTGCTCGAATCCGAACTATTCGGACACGAACGCGGAGCGTTCACAGGCGCCGTGGGCAGGAAATCCGGCCGATTTGAAATGGCCGAAAGTGGAACAATTTTTCTGGACGAAATCAGCGAAATCCCCCCAAGCCTTCAACCGAAACTTCTTCGTGTTCTGCAAGAGCACACATTCGAGCGGCTGGGTGGCACCGAAACCATTTCCGGTAATTTCCGGGTGTTGGCAGCTACGAACCGGGATCTTGAGGCGTGTGTCCGCGAAAAACTCTTTCGCGAAGACCTGTTTTATCGCTTGAACGTGGTGCGCATCTCCATGCCGGCGCTACGTGAGAGAAGGTCCGATATCACATTTTTGGCTGAACATTTCCTTCGAGTTTACAGTGAAAAGAATGGATTGCCTGCAGTTGGTTTTTCCGATGATGCAATTCTCATGTTGCAGACCTATTCTTATCCGGGCAATGTTCGCGAACTGGAAAACATGATCGAACGCGCGGTCCTGATGGCTCGAGGACGCGTGATAATACCCCTTCATTTTCCTGCGAAATCTCCGTCGGAGAACGGGCGCGGCCCTATGCACCCCCAAATTGATCTTCTGTCTCTCCCGTTTCACAAGTCCATAGCAGAATTAGAAAGGCGGCTTATCGAAAAAGCCCTTACCGAAGCCAAGGGCAATAAGACGGAGGCCGCAGACCGGCTTCAGATTAATCGTCGCTTGCTGTATAGCAAGATGGATGAGCATCAGATTAAAGACAAAGAAGAAATCAAACTCGCCGACCAGAAGCCGTAGCGTACCGCTCCCTTGTCATCTCGCTCGCACTCTCTTCGCCTCTGATCCGTAGTGTTCACTTTTCTCACGGCTCTACTTAAATTGTGCTGATTCTTTACATGTTCGCTTTACAATTTTGAAGCTGTGCGCCGCAAAAACCGCACGGTTTAAGGTGTTACATCGACCTTCCTTCCTGGCACGCCGCGTGCTGAAGCCATTTTTGGAGATGCTCGTTGGAGTTCATGACTAATCAGTAGAGGCATTTTCTTCGACATAAGGGTAACAGTTACATCTGCAAGCAAAGCAGCACTAAAGGCGCTAGTCGGGGGGGGAGGTTTCGTGTCCAAGACAGCGATTCAAAGGCTGTGGCAACAGATAGCACACTCACATAAGCGTCAACGTCTGCGAAGCGTGAAGAGCTAGACTTCTCCAAGAGGTTTTTCTGCCACGCCTTGTGATCCTTGCATCTGTTTTATTCGGTGCTCAAACGATGAAAATGGAAGCAAAAAGGAGAAGCTCAGGCAGCCAATTCCAAATTCGATCTCATCACACAGCACGAACCTAATCCTCGCGTTAGCCCCATCACTCCTAGCGGTGGTACCCTGCGCATTCGCAAAGAGTGGAGACGCAAAATCTTCCGACGAACCTGCCACAGTGATTGCCCACATTGTGCTGCCGGGCGCTCCGCCGACTCAAATTCTTCTTCAACAACACAAAGGAAAGCAGTATCTGTACTTGGTGCGAAACTCCAGAAAGGGATTCACGGTTGTGGACATCACCAAGCCAAGTGAGCCCAAACTGATCAAGCGGTCCGCTTGGCCGGATGGCGGCTCGGCTGGACAAAACAACATGAAGAGTTTCCCGCGATTCGCCGCGCTCGTTGCGGTTGCCACACTTTTCTGCCTTTCGAGCGTTTGTGCACAATCAGTGTCGTCCTCTTCGGCACGACTCGCTTTGGTCGGAGGCACTGTAATTTCCGCTACGGGCGCGGCTCCTATCCCCGACGCGACGGTTCTTGTCGAAAATGGCCGCATTACTGCCGTTGGTCCTCGGGCGTCTGTCACCATTCCCAGGGGGACAGACGTATTGGATACCCGCAGTAAGTTCATCACTCCGGGCCTCATAGATACGAACGTTCATCTCGTCCTGATGACCGTCCCGGAATTCTTCGTGAAGTACGAAGACCGCTTCGAAGACATCGCCCTGGAGTCCGCGCAAATCGGCCTCAAGTACGGATTCACCACTCTGATGGATACCTGGGGCCCGCTCGCATGGAAGGAGTTAGCGGCCGCTTCACGCTTCCGCAAAAGGGGGAATAAAAATAGGAGAGCGAATCATTGTGCTAACTCCGATTGCAAAGAATGCAAAGAAGAGGTCTAGTTCCACTTTGCCGAGTATATCTGGTCGACGCTTGTGTCGATCATGATGGCGGGATGGCCTTCCGAAGTGATGCTGGGAAAGACCCCCTGTCCAGCGTTGCCGATAACAGCGAGACGATCGTAACCGGCCATCCGACTCCACGCTCCGTCCGCGATTGCCAGACGATAAAATCCGCGCACCTGCTCTGGACCCGAATCCGGCATGTCGAAGTACAGAAGCTGACTGTCCTTCGACCAGACCCAATTCCCCGAAGGGCGGTCAGAGATCCTCAGCACCTTCCAAGTCCCGGTTTGCGCCGAGTAGAGCACCACGCGCGTCGGATTATAGCCCGCAGCCACCATGTACTTCCCGTCGGGCGACCACCGGGGACCAATAATGCCCTGCGATCCGGGCATGACGGATATCTTCCGCGTGGCAAGATCGAGCACTTTGATTCCCATGAACTGGCCCGGTTGCGGATAGTCACTGAACGCGATCGATTTCCCGTCCGGCGACCAAGTTGGCAAGACCTCCTGGTTGGGGTTCGGAATCAGTTTTTCCGGAATGCCGCCGTCAGCCGATATCACGTAGATCTGGTTCCAATCGGAACAGGCAATTTTCTTACTATCCGGGGACCATTGCGGCATGATCGAATAAGAGTCCGTTAGTTGAAATCTCTCGCTGCCGTCCAATCGGCTGCGCCAAAGATGATGCTGGGGGTAGTCAACATAGACCATCCACTTCTTGTCAGGCGAGACAACGAACTCCGAAGCAGCCAAACCGCCCAGAAAGGGCACGAATCTCTTCTGCGCCGGATCCCACGCTTGCATCGCTCCCTGGGCAATCTCTCCAACCATAAATAGACCGGCACTGTCACGAGACGGCGTCGCCGCCAACACATTCATCTGGCCCTCCGTTAACCGCACCGCGGAGGACTTTTTCCAAAACGCGAACCCGGGCGGTCGGATGACCTCGTAGATGTTTCCACGGGTTAGGAAGACGAAGTGTTTCCCATCCGGTGTCCATTGTCCGTCCGACTGATCGGCGTCCTCCGGCCAATCCGGGTCGAGCCGATGCGGCGACCCTCCGTCAGACTTCAACTCCCATATCTTCGCCCCGTTCGTGCCATCCCCGACGGTCGCAGCGATGAGGCGGGAGTCGGGCGAGAAATAAGCTGTATCGACCTCACCCGGAGCGTCCCATACCTTCCGCACATTCGCCCCATGCCCGTCACCGACGTACACGGAATTCAGATCGGCATAAGTCATCATGCGGCCGTCGGCCGACCAGTGCGCACCGCGAGCGGTTTGGTTCCCCAGCATCCTCGGGTAGCCTCCGAGAACCGGGACCGACCAAAGCGAACCTCGACCCGTTTCGTCATTCAGATCTCTCTTCAGCGCCAGCATTTCGGATCCATCCGGAGAAATGTCCATCATTCCCATTCCGGACACGGAAGCGCGCAGAGGAGCCGTGGGGCCGCCATTCACGGACATTTCTACGGGGCCATCTTGAGTCTGAAAATAGAGGCGTGTTCCATCCGTGAGGATGGGACCTCCCTTGTGGCCGGTAGAAAAAGTGATTTGCTTCCAGACGAGGGGACCAGAAACGGGCGGGGGAGCATTCACGGCGACGATGAGAATTAAGAGCAGAGCGAGGGCCGCTACGATTGCAACGCACGCGAGGGCCCAGGGAAGTGCTCCGCGCCAGCGAGGTATGGTAACTGCCGGAGCGCCCGCGAGCGTCGCATCGGGCACGCCCGAGAGAACTGCGTCGAGCGATATGCGCGCCTCGCCGATGGCTTGCAGCCGCTGCTTCGAAGCCTTCTGCAAGCAGCGCTGCAACAGCACGCGAACCTGTTGCGGCGTCACGGCTGGCAGCTGCGTCCAATCCGGTTCCGCACGAATCACAGCCGCCAGCGTGTCCGCCACGGATTCGCCGTGAAACGTCTTCTTCCCAGTTAGCATTTCGTATAGCACGCACCCGAGCGCCCAAATGTCCGCGCGACGATCCACGGTTTTTCCGGCGGCCTGTTCGGGCGACATGTATGCCGGAGTCCCTAACAAGGTTCCCGCCCGCGTCGCCATTTGGCTGATCGTGTGCGAAGTGGAATCATCTGTCGAGACCGCATCGCCTCGGATTGCTTTCGCAAGACCAAAGTCAAGAATCTTGACCGCGTCGTTGTTCTTGACCTTCACGTTTGCAGGTTTCAAATCGCGATGCACAATCCCGCGCTCGTGTGCGTATTCCAGGGCTTCGCAAATCTGCTTGACGATGCGCAGACTCTCATCGATTTGAATCGGGCCAGAGCGGATGCGGTCGGCAAGCGTCGGTCCGTCGACCAGTTCCATCACCAGAGCGTGAATGCCGCCAGAATCTTCGAGTCCGTAGATCGTTGCGATGTTGGGGTGATTGAGAGAAGCGAGGACTTTCGCTTCGCGCTGAAACCGGGCCATACTTTCGGTGTCGCGGGCGAAAGCTTCAGGTAAAACTTTCAACGCTACCTCACGCCCGAGCTTCGCGTCCCGCGCGCGATACACTTCACCCATCCCACCGGCACCGAGTGGGGCAAGGATTTCATAGGGCCCTAGGCAACTACCCGAGGTGAGCGGCATTTGGGGCTGGATTATACCCCCTGGAGTTATTAACGCGTGGCGTTACTTAAAGAAGAAATCGACAAACAGCCGCCGATCTACCATCCCGACTTTGGGGTTTGACGGCGTACTCGGAATTTAACCCACATGCCTGATTAACGCGGTGGTCTCAATGGGTCGATGCAACACCACCTGATATAAATCTTCCTTCCGAGGTGGTGTCTATGACGCAAGGGAAATACGTGGAGCTTTCTGTGGCGCAGCGGACCGAGGTGTGGCGCCGCTGGAAAGCGGGAGAGTCGTTGCATACGATTGGGCGTGTCTTTGACAGGCCGCATACGTCCATTCTCTGTCTGTTGTCGCATCACGGTGGGATTGTTCCAGCGGTTCGTCGGCGCTCACTGCTGGTACTCACTGCAGTCGATATCAACTTCGTCACACTCGATTATCCTCACCGATGAAATTAGCCTAGCGGAAGTGCACCTCGGAACTTGGTTCGGAGATTATCGGGGCTAACTTAGGCCCTTCGTCGGCGGCGCTGCTGAGAGAACTCCCGCCTGCAACCGAAATCTGCGCCATTTGGCCGGAAAATCGCAATTTCGGGAACAGCATCATGAACAGAGAGAAAACTGCAGACTGGTTGGCGGAGGGGCAGTCATTCGAACTCACGGTTCCCTTAGTGGTTTGGAAGGGAACTGCGGGATTTCGACCTGAGAGCAACTCCGGCAAGGCGCATTATCGTTCCAACCTTAGGTTTGATCGTTAACATTTGTGATATATATCGGTTGATTCATCGATTTATTGTAGGCGGCGGGGGTTGCCGACTATGATTTTATCGATTCTTGGCAGGACACGTAATGTCAGAGCCTGACTTTGGGTATAAATCTCCGGCCAAACATACGTTCTCGAAGTGGACGTTCGGCTTTGTTCTTATTTCCTTAATTTTCTGCATGTGGCAATGCGGATCTGCATTCATGTTGGGTCGAACTCAGCCAAACAACGTGTGCGGCACTTTCATCAAGAGTTTAACTCAATATGCCCAGATATGTAGCGAAGCGGATGATGGTTTCGCCCACACATTGGTCAGAAACTCGCCAAGCCCCCCGTCACGTCGAATTAACCGAGGAATCATCATGGCTAAGCTTAACAACATTCTGGTAATGCGGTTGGTCCCCGAACGAACGGAGATCGGATTGGCAGTGTTGCGTATTTGTACAGGCGCGACGTTATTTAATACGGCACGGTTGGGAAAAATTGGGCGCAGTTCATGGCGCATTTCCCTAATCCCATCGGAATAGGACCTCATTCCTCATTTGTGATTGCTTTCTTTTCAGATTTCGTTTGCGGGATATTTTTGATAATCGGACTCGGGACCAGATGGGCCGCCTTGTTCTGTTTGGGTAACATCTTCGTTGCTTGGGCCTTTGTGCATCACTTCGCATTCTTGGGCAAAGGGCCGGGGAGTGACCACAGTGAACTGATCGTGCTTTATCTGGGCGCCTTGTTGGTTCTGCTCATCGCCGGACCAGGTGCAGCATCCATCGACCGCTTTTTGGCGCGAAAACCAAAAGGTTGAAGACTGGCGAGGAGTCCATCGGTTTCGGTGCGACGAATGCACTTTACAGTGAAAGGGATCCGCCACTGCGCCGTCTTTGTTCGCGATGACGGCTCGCGGAAACGCAAACCGGGGGAGACTCAATCTGGGTCCAAGAGCTTTGGAATCTTCTCTTGCAGCTCAAACAATTTCTGATATCGGTCGTGAATTTCTTCAGGCAGGTCGAAGCGTTCACATGCCTCATAGCACTTATCAATGTATTCGTCTGGCCGAGGAATCGCAAAGTCATCCCAAACTACGGAGATCACAGGATATTGAGTCTCGTCACCCCCGCCGATCTCGTAGCCTTCCCAAGTGATTTCGATATCCACGCCGCGCGGAGGCGCGCCGCACCTGTGTTTGAGGTACTTTATCGTCAGTTCGGTCTCGTAATCGCCAAATTCTCTGTCTGTCGAGCACTCTCCGATGTACTCGTGTCCCATTGTTTGTCCCCCCTAAACCGCGATTCGCAAACAAGAGCCAGCCAACTATCCGCGCTCGAACCTCATCTGGAGTCCTCCCTTACAGGCAGCGGATCATGGTGCTATTTAACGTTGCTCCTCGGTGTCTTTTCTTTTTTTTCTCGCTGTACCTTTTCAAGAGAATCCTGCCTTTCCCTTTCGATAAAGCGCCACGGCGCATTGTTTAGGGACCGTTTTGCTGCTTGCGATCCCAGGGCCGCCCTCATGACCATCACTGCAGTTGAACCAGTCGCACGAATAATCGTCCAACCATACTGAAGAATCATCAGAAGTGCGAACCATTGCAAAACCGCGGAGAAGAAAACGATGAAGCCTACTCTCCAGCCTGTGACGAAGAAGCTCGGAAGATGCGGAATGATCCAATGAGGAAGAAAGAACACAAGCACCCAGAGTCCGATTTGGACCAGAACGATCGAAAAGGCTCCCCAAAAGGTAAGCTCTCCTTTCGAATTACGCGCATCATCAGGTTTCAGGTCTGTTGGTGTGATGCACCAAACCACCAATGCAACGACGCCGCTCAGAATCAGAATGAGCATCAAACCTTCGATTGTTTTCTGATGCTTCCACTTGAATCTAGTTATATTTATCACACTTATAGTGTGTAGACCTATAGTGGTCAACTCCGAATGATGGCGGGGTGCCAGATCCCGACCCCAGAATTGTGTTCGGCAGGCGCCTCCGCCAACTGCGGGTGCGGCGTGGACTCTCCCAGGAAAAGCTGGCGGAATTAGCGGAACTGCATCGAAATTATGTGGGCGGTGTTGAGCGCGGCGAGCGCAACATTGCTTTGCTGAACATCGTCGCATTGGCTCACGCGCTTAACGTACGACCGGCCAAACTTCTCGATCCCTTACCTTGAATTGTCCTTATAGAAGATTGCGTGATTCTTATTAAATAGCCGCCGCGACACATTCTGAAGGCGATCCCGCTTGCAAATGGAAGCGGCTCGAGTTCCGCGGTCATCTTACTTACCCGTGAGGCATCCAAGCGACGCATCGCGTCTAGGTTCGTCTCCGGAAGATGCCCGCGGTGAACATGCCTGCGTGCGAACACCTAAGCCAGTGGTAACTGAGACGATTTATCCAGCCGCTACGATTAGCGTGGACACGAGCAAAGGCGATTTTGTGCTTCCCATTTCAGCGGACGCACAGTTCCGTATATGTCGGGAGGCAATGGTGTAGGTTTACCGTATTCGCAACACATTGCGCGTGACACCGGCGATGGAAGCTGGTATCAACAGATCACGTTTAGAATGCTCAACGCTGTGAGCCAATAACAATGGGTAATCGACTGATTACTGACAATGAACGAGAGAAAAGTGCTAGACGGCTACTAAAGGGCGAAACTGATTCTTCAAAGATTGCGGCCAATGTGGGCGTACGCAAAATGTCAGCAGCGGGCGTCTGGGCTGGACTCACGAAGCAGGGCGCTATTCCGGCGGCGCTCGGGATGCGAAGAGCACAGCGTCCCAAGCGGTCTACTTCAAAGGCGGGCAGTTTCTCAAAAAAGAAGTTACTATTACGAAAAATGGTGTTACGGGAAGGTGCAATACTAAAAATACTCCGCAGAATCTATGTGCGCGACCCTAATGCCCGTCAGCAATGCATTGACAAGTACGGTCGCATGTGTTCGATCTGTGGATTTTCATTCAAGGCGAGATATCGCAAGGTAGCTGATGGATTCATACACGTTCACCACATGCGGCAGCTTTCTAATATTCGCAAAGAACACAAGGTCGACCCAATCATAAGATTGGAACGGACACGAAAGTAGCCAAGCCCCTAGCCGATCTAGACGTAATCAGCTTGGGAACAGGGTTGGTAAATCTGTTCGTTTTTCTTCTAATTCCATCGGCTTCGGGCAGTGGTTAGTTCAGGCGAGGCCGATCTCAAGAGCAACAGTCAATCCGGACAATTCTTCGCTGAGATGCCACTAGGCATGTTTGGATTCGACACGACCTCTGCGTTGACGACCATATGCTCGCATCGCTACGGTCGATAAGCTGAAGGCTGCCGCCAAGAAGAAAAGTAATTGGTAAATGTTTAACGCTTCGCTCGAATCCTAGCCCTCCGCGAATCGAATAATTCGTGCCTGCCTTTACTCTGCGTGTATGTCGGATTCTTGATCTTGATCCACCGCGCCGATGTGGAATACTTGCTGTTCTTGCGTTTCGCAACGATGCCTTCCTGATTGCCCTCGCATATCATTTGATAGAGATCGACACCGCGACCGCTGATATGGTCTGCGAACAATAACGATCGATTCTTGCTCGTTTTGACGAGTTTCTTTAATCGCTTTTTGCGTTCAACCAAGCTCAGTCTTCGCAGATCCTCACCGTCGAGCCACAATAGATCAAAAGCATAGAAGCGCGGTTGGCCCTTGCGAAACAGCAACTCCTTGAAAACACTCTTGCCAGCGCGATCCAAGCACAAATTCGAACTGAAACACGATGGGTTCCGAGCGGTTGCGTATATTTCAGATGGCCAGTGTTGGCTGATATCTAGGAGGGACACACCGATGCAGCGAGTCTTACTCTATCAATTTCCAGTCGTCAAGCTGACGGCGCACAGTCATCAAGTGCGCCAGCAATCACAAGTGCAACCTTGAATTCATTTACAGCAGCGTAAGCCTGCGTTAGGAGAACAATGTCAATCTCAGTCGTACAGTACACCTACGGGGTGTTCAACAATTTTACGTCCGCAGGACCAACGATGCAGTCGTTCGCATTCTCATCAAATCCCGTCGCCGGAAACGCGATTATCGTTTGTCTCGGTGCGGCGGATTGCTTCGAATCGACAGTCCTAAATACGCCATCTAACACAAACTCCGATAATTTCACGAGCGTCGTCGCGGCTCCGCTAATTAATATGCCCGACCAATACTCGAAATTAGTGGTCGTCCAGAGTCAAATCTGGTGCGCGACAGGTATTGCAGGCGGCGCGAACTCGAAGACGATTAAAGTAAACGGGACCGCGCCAGACCTTTGTTGCGTGTGTTACGGATGTTACGAAATAAGCGGGCTTGCAGCTTCGCCAGTTGATGCGACTACCAGCGGGGCAGGGACGACATTCCCAGTCTCTGGGGTGACGCTGACGCCTGTACAAGCGACGACAATCGCAATTATGAATGCCGTACCGTGCATAAGCTCCGTCGCAGGAGACCTGAATATGTCGGTTTCTTCTCCGTGGAGTCTTGATTCAAACGGAGGCGAGGAAGGATATTTCCGTCCACCGGGTGAAGCGGTGGACACCGATTTGATCGGCCCGGGATGCACACACGCGTTACTAAGTTCTACGACTCCTGTGTCGTGCGCGATAGCCCAAGTGGGCGATGACACAATGAACGGCTGGGTGATTTCGGCTGCGACATTCACGAACGTCGCACCACCACCAACAAACAAAAACTCATGGATGAGTACGCCCGTTCTGGTTACTGCACTCGGCATCTGGCTTTATCGGACGAATCATTCGTCACTTGGCGGCGGGCCGATGGATTCGGTGGCGGTATTGCCGTTTGCCAACGGAGGCGGCGACCCCGATACGGAGTATCTCAGTGACGGCATCACGGAAAGTGTGATTAATAGCCTCTCGCATGTTTCAAAGCTGCGCGTTGTTCCTCGCAGCACAGTGTTCCGCTACAAGGGACAACAGAACACGCCCGAGAAAATCGGGCAAGAACTCAATGTCCGCGCAGTAGTGACGGGAAGGGTGACTCTCCGGGGCGACGCCTTCCTGGTAAGTGCGGAGTTGATGGACGTCGGCCGCGATTCTCAGGTGTGGGGCGACCAGTATTCCAAAAAACTGGCGGACATCCAGGGCATCCAGGAGGAAATCTCAAAAGCAATCGCCGCAAATCTGCGAATCGAGCTGAATGGCAAAGAACAGCAGCAGATGGTGAAACGCGATACCGAAAATTCCGACGCCTATCAGGACTACTTGCGGGGGCGCTACTTCTGGAACCAGCGAACCAACGGCGGCGTAAAAAAAGGTTTGGAATATTTTCAGCAGGCCATCGAAAAAGACCCTGGATACGCGCTCGCCTATGCCGGAGTGGCGGACTCGTATGCAGTAGGAAACGGAACATACCTCGACCTGCCTCCACAAGAGGCGCGGCCGAAATCAAAAGCAGCTGCATTGAAAGCACTGGAGCTTGACGATTCGCTTGCGGAAGCTCACACCACCCTTGCAGACACCTATCTTTATTACGACTGGGATTTCCCCAAGGCGCAGCAGGAATTTTTGCGCGCCATTGCGGCAAATCCGAATTATCCAACGGCACATCAGTGGTACTCCGAATATTTGTATTGCGTAGGACGTTACGATGAAGCGATTGCCGAATCCAAGCGCGCGCTCGAACTCGATCCGCTCTCGCTGGCCATCAACGGATCGCTATCCGACGCTTATTATTATGCGCGTAGGTTTGACGATGCCATTGAGCAGGGCAAGAAGGTTCTGAAAATAGATCCCAATAGCCTTGCAGAACACTTCAGTTTGGGAAACAACTTTGCGCAAAAGAAGATGTATCCCGAAGCCGTAGCTGAGTGGCAAACGTGGATGAAGATAAGCGGAGAATCGGCTTTAGCCGCCTCCTCGGGAGAAGCCTACAAGACTTCTGGATTCCCGGGCTTCCTGCAGGCCTGGATCGATAGCGACCGGAACGATCCGGCAGCGCTCCAGCGAGCGTTCGGGATTGCGGCCCTTTATGCCCTGCAGGGAAGGAAGAGCGATGCGGTAGCGTGGCTCGAAAAAGCTTATACGAATCGATCCGGCGGCATGGCCAGAGTACAGGCCGAACCGGCCTTCGATTCAATCCGCACTGATCCCGGTTTCAAGGCAATCATACAGAGGATGAATTTTCCGGAGTGACCGCCATACGCCCCTCGTGGAGGGTGGGCGCATACTCGCCACTCGATGCTAATTAAGGATAAGCCTGTTACCAAAGCTATTTCCCATAACGCTGTTTCTGGCCAGTGACGCCCATTTGCCTTGTGATGCAAGGAGTTAGCCTGCTGCCCGTGTGTGCGATCACGGTGGTAAGGCGTTTTCGGGTTAGTAACCGGCGTTATATAGTTTGGTTTTGTGACCGTACTCTCGCGCCTGCAACTCGGAGACGTCGGCTTGCATTTGATTTCTACAGCTTTCCTCGAGCCGAATTGAGAATTCAATTGAATGAGTTTCATAGCCTAGAAAGGATAGCCAGTAAAAATATGGGCCGGTGCCACCCCCCACTATGACCACGATTGCGGGTGGAGCTGTCACGACGGAGCTAGTCGATCTCTAGAGTAGGGTGAAGAAAGTACGTCCAGGTTTGTCCTGGTGGTTCACTAGCATGGTGCGAGGCGCCATTGGCGGCTGATTTGGCCATCGCTGCTGGCGGACTATGCGGTAAGAGTGCCGTGTGACTCCGGCGCTAGCAGGAGGATTTTCCCGATACCACCCTTCTCCCCCAGCACGTGTGCCTCAGCCGCATTACGCAGGGGCATACGGCGACCAATAGGCAGAACGAACTTGCCATCGCGCACGTCATCCGCAAACTCGCGCACCTTGGATGGATTAGGCCGCGCGAACACCCGCGTAATCTTCACTGTCGGATTTAGTGCCGCCGCGCTTTCCGGCAATACAGAGGCGTAGCCAAAGCGGCCACCCGGCTTTACCCTAGTGATCAGCTTCGCTGCAACGTCACCGCCAACGATGTCCGCAATGGCGTCCACTAAGCGGAATTTCTCAACCGCTGCATCGTCATCAATCGCCAGCACGCCAGAGACACCAAGGGAGCGGGCCTCATCCAGCTCTTTCCCGCGAACACCTGCAACCACCTGCGCGCCTATCTCCTTCGCCGTATGCACTGCCGCACGCCCAACACTGCCCAGCGCTCCCGTTACCAGAACAACCTGGCCTTTTTGCACATTTGTCGCAAGGCGTACAAGCTGGTCTCCCGTAAGGGCAATCAGTGGAATCGCAGCCGCGTCCGCGAGGTCCATGCCGTCCGGTAGATGGGTCACGTCCGAATCGTCCACTGCCACCAACTCGGCATAGGTCGCGTTGGACAATGCCAGAACGCGGTCGCCAGGCTTGAAGTGCTTCACATTTGCGCCCACCGCCCGTACGACGCCGCTCACGTCGCGGCCCAGAATGGCAGGAAACGACAACGGAAAATCTTTCTGCCGCATCCCTGAACGGACTTTCCAATCAATCGGATTGACGCTCGCAGCGGCGGTCGCGATCAGTACCGTACTTCCGCTGATCTTTGGTGCGGGAACGTTGTCTTCAAATTTCAGCTTCTCAGGACCGCCATATTCATGCAGCACCACCGCCCTCATCGCGTTTCTCCCGGTCACCCCGCAGACCTCGCAGGCATATTCAGCCTTTCAATCAGATGCGCAGGAGCCGAATCGGGTCTATGAGTTTGGGATGTTTCCTTCTCGCCGGCGGACTCAATAGGTATCCTGCGCAAACACGGCACTGCTGCAAACACCCATCAGTCGCTGTGAATAACGGTGGTCCCGCTGATACCGAAGTTTCAAATTAATTCCTGTTCTAGCCGCTCGCTGGTACGCCACATGGCCGAATTGGCGGCAGCCGTGGCCGACATGGCGTACGGGGTTGGGGGTAAGTGCCCATATGGCTTCGTCATGACTGTTGCCGGCGTTGTGGGCGAATACGCAGATGCGCATTCTGCGCGGATGCGTGAATGCCTAGATTTCGGGGATCGGATTTGGGGGTCGGAGGAACCACGGAGGGATTTACTCAACTGATGATTATCACCTTCTGCAGGATCATTTCGCCGAAATGAGCCCCGAGCAGCAGTTGGCAACCGTGAAAGCCATCGAGACCCTGCCAGACCCCACATACGGCGATGATCCAGGGCGTTTACGCCGAAACAACCACTATGAGCTGGCGGAGTGCACCATCAGCGAAGCCATCCCACCCGGGGCAGCCCGCGAGTCGCGAGGTACCAGCTCCGATGAACGGGATCAGTCTGCCGATAAGTGCAGCTTCCCGGAGCCCAGCGGGGATGGTCGGTATGGGTGCGAGCTCTGTTGCCATGGTTCGTCTGGCGCCAACTCCTGATTCGCATGAACACTATACCTTTGCGAGCGTAGGGTTGTTCCAGGCGCGTGTCAACAATACGGCGCCGGGCGAAGCGACACGAACAAAGCATCGTATATCTGTTCCAGCCCGCCTATTGGCATGCCACATGGCCGAATTGGCGGCAGCCGTGGCCAACGTGGCGTAGGAGGCTGGGGTAAGTTCGCATCCGCCACTGCTATAACTCCCTTCTCGGCTCTACTCGATGACCCGATAGTGCGAGACTACCGTGCCAATCAGGGGCTGGGAGTCCGCCATGAGGCGTTTATCTTTGGTGGCGAAACACTTGTAGTCAAACGCAGATAACGCTTAGCGGTGAAGAATTACGGTGTCCGTCCTGCTTCTGCAAGAAGTCTCGATAAGATTTTCGACTAATTGCGCGTCCTGGAATTTCCCTTCTCCTCAGGAATCTCCAGCCCTGCCTTGCGCAAGCCTTCTAGCATGTGCTCGACTAGTTCGGGTTCGAGCCATCTGCTATGCATTTCGCGGGCAACCTGCGCATAGTTGGGAACTAGAGCGAGCAGATCGCGTAGCGAGCTGCGTGCCTCGGCACTCATGCCGAGTTGCGCGTAGCTGACCGTCAGCGAGCGCTGCACCCAGGGATTTTTCGGGGCATTGAGCTTGAGCGCCAGTTCGAGTGCTTTCGGGTAGTCCTTTATGCGGTAGGCGTCGTGCCAGGCAGTCATGCCGTGCCACCCCGGATGGTTGGCGTTCAACTGCATTCCTTTTTCTGTCAGCACACCTCCTCGCTCCCAATCGCCGGCGAAGGCCATCAGTATGCCCATATATGCGATTGTGGCTCCATCCATTGGATTAAGGGAAATCGCTCGTTCCGCCGCGGCGCGAAACGCCGGGATATTCTTCTTGAAGAACAACACCTTCGCCAGAGCGTGATAAGCCAATGCGTTGGTAGGTCCCGCTTCCACCGCCGCGTGTGCCGCGCGGAGCGCCCCATCGAGGGTGTCCGCCGGCACCTGATCGATAAATCCATATGCGTCACCCTGAACGATAGCCAGCATTGCCAGGCAGTCGGCATTACCGGGGGACTGTTGCAGAGCGCGGTCCAGACAGCTGTGCACTTCGGCTATGTCGTCAGGAGAGAAAGATACGCTGTGACCGAACCCACGCAACAATGCTTCGTAGGGGGTCAACTGCTCCACAGCCCGGAACCGCACAGCTGCGCTCATGCTGCGAGGTAGGACGCCGTGCATGTCTGCAGCCGTAGAGACAATGCGCGGCACCAGTTCATCTTGCAGATCGAAGATCGCCTCGGCGCTAAATGGTCGTTCGTAGGTTTCCGACCACTGTTGCGCGCCGGTTGTCGCGTCCACCAGTTGCACCGCGACACGGAGCCGCGCGCCCACTTGTCGAAGATTGCCGGTCATTACATAGCGTGCGCCCAGTTCCTTGCCCACCGCCCGCGGATCGGAAGATTGATCGGCATAGCGTTGCGTGGAACCGTGAGTGATCACGCGCAGGTAAGAGAAGCGGGAGAGACCCGCAACGATTTCTTCGGACAAACCCTCCGCCAGAGCTTTGACTTCCGTGTTTGCGCCCGTGGATTTAAACGGCAGCACCGCGATCCAGAATCCTTCGTCGGCGCGGGCTGAGACGGAATCGGCTTTCGCTGCGGAAGGAGAAGCGTCGACTCTTACGTCCGTGGCTCCGTCCTCCGCAGGGATTTCCATCCCCGCCTTGCGTAAGCCGTCGATCAGGCGTTCACAGTACTCGGGATTCCACCATTGAGCGGCATTCATGCGCACGACGGATGGAAGATTGGGACGCAGTTTGAGCAAAGCGCGCAAGGCTTTATTCGCAGCATTCGTTTCCCCGAGCTGACCGTAGGCCGCCGCGATCATCATGTGCGCGCCGTAGTGTCCCCCGAGATTGTTTTTGAGCGCGAAATTGAGTGCGGCGCGGTCGTCGCCCTGGCGGTACGCGTTGTAGAAGTCGGCAAACCAATACCATAGGGGATGATTGGGGTTGAGCTGCTTGGCCCGCCCCGCGAGTTCCATACCTCGTTCTTCGTAGCCCGCGTAATTCAGCAATTCACCCAAAAACGCAATCGTGTTGCCGTCCATGGGATTGAGCGCGACGGCTCTCTCCGCCGCATTGCGGAAGCTCTGGAATTCCTTCTGGAAGAAGATCGCCTGAGCCAGACCGAAATAGGCCAGATGATTGGACGGTCCGGCGTCGACAGCACGCTGCGCGGCCGCTGCCCCACTGGTCATGGAATCCGATCGAAGATTAAATGACTGCACGCAATCCTGAACGCACAGTAACGCCAGCATTGCCCAGGCGTCGGCATATCCGGGAACCTTGCGCACCGCCAATTCCAGACCTGACCGTGCAGCAGCCAGGTCTTCAGCGGTGAGTCGCTCGAAATAGCCAAAGCTGCGCAGCACTGCCTCATAGGGGCTCAACTGCTCTGGGAGTTTGCTGCGCACAGCTTCGCTCATGCTCCGGGACAGCACGCCGTTCATATCGGCAATCGTCGAGACAATCCGCGGAGCCAGGTCGTCTTGCAACTCGAAAATGGCTTCTGGAGTAAAAGTGCGTTCGTAAGTCTCGGCCCAGAGATGGGAACCAGAACTCGCGTCCACGAGTTGCACAGCGATGCGCAGCCTAGTTCCGACTTGGCGAATGCTGCCTTCCATTACATAGCGCGCGCCCAGCTCCTTTGCGGCGGAGCCCGCGTCCAGCGCTTCGCTGAAGTAACGAGAACTCGCGGACCGCGCAATCACCTGGAGGTACGAGAAACGCGACAATCCTGTGATGATTTCTTGGGTGATACCTTCAGCCAATGCTTCCAGCCCGGGTTCCGCGCCTTGGTACTTGAAGGGCAGCGCGGCGACGCGAAAGGCTGCTGCGGCGCGGGCAGAGCCGGAATCGGGCGCGGCCGCGGCGTGCGAGGTCGAACTGGGTAAAGGAGTCGTGCGTGACGACTGTCGCGCGAGATCGCGGAACTCGTTGCTGACATCGCGCGCCGTCTGGACGCGGTGGCGCGGGTCTTTTTCCATGCAGCGGCGGATGACTCGTGCCAGATCGGCTGGCAAATCCGGGCGCACCTCGGTGACCGGCGGCGGACTGTCGCGCAGGATCGCGGAGATTAGTTCAGCCGAAGAATGTTCCGGGAAAGGACGCCTCCCGGTGGCCATCTCGTGCAGCATGACTCCCAGCGAAAAGATGTCCGTGCGATGATCGAGCGTGCGGCCGGAAATTTGTTCGGGCGACATGTAGGCAGGCGTTCCCATGACAATCCCTGCCTGGGTTTGACCGGCGGACGTCATTGTGGCGTCGCTGGGGGCACCGACCCGCACATCTTTCGCTAAACCAAAATCCAGCACTTTGACGCGGCCTTCGTCCGTGACCATTACGTTGGCGGGCTTTAAGTCACGGTGCACGATACCTTTTTCATGCGCGGCCGCCAGTGCTTCCGCCAGCGCGCTTGCAATTTCGATGATTTGTTCTACCGGCAGGCCTTCGCGTGGAATGCGGCGATCGAGCGATTGCCCTTCGACTAGCTCCATGGTGAGAAAGTGGACGCCGTCGCATTCTTCTACTGAATAAATTGTGACGATGTGCGAATGGTTTAGGGCTGCGACTGCGCGGGCTTCTCGTTGGAAGCGAGCGAGGCGCTCGGGGTCGCGCGCCATGTCTGGTGGCAGCATTTTGAGCGCTACGTCACGGCCCAACTTGGTGTCGGTGGCGCGGTAAACTTCTCCCATGCCGCCAGCGCCGATTTTGGCAGTGATACGGTAGTGGGCGATCGAGGACGGCGTTGTCATGGCACTATTGCGTGGGATGGTACCACTTTCGTTAAATTGGAAGCGCTAGGTCGCGCGAATCGCTGCGGTGCGTGCGGAAACAATCATCCTGTCAGTGCTCGCACAGTTAGCTCACCGACGTCGTGGTCCAGAAACGCGCTTGTATTGATTGATCTTCAGCGAACTGCCTCGATTCGACTTTCAGCATCTTGATTCCGCAGGATCACTCAGCCACAACTGGATGTCGTGGACCGGACCACTTGATGGCATGCCGCTGCGTACGGCTGGCGGCTGCTGTGGCGAACGCTGCCGATGAGGAAGCGGGGATGTGGCGGTTTTCCGTGGTCCTCTAGCTCGAGAGCGGGCGGCGGAATACGCTAAATTCGAGAACCACACTCGCAGCTAAATCTGAAATTCATCATAGCGATCCTAGTTCCTTTATTCGAACGCGAACGGATGTGACTGGTCTGTGGCGAGCGCTACTTCTCGGAGTCGCGAATCAGGACTACGTCGGAATCGGTGTGGCCTCGGATCAGGGCTAGCTTGCTTCCGTCGAAAGACCAGTGAAAGCGGAGTTTGAACCAAAAACTCAAAAGCGTGCAGCCGACGGTGCCTTACGTTCAGCAGATCGTCTGCGAGAACGGCCGCCAAGCGCTTGCCGTAATTGTACCCTACAGTGCCCGGCGTCCTCACTTTTCCGGTCCAGCATATATCCGTCGCGGATCAGAGAGTCTTCCAGCATTGCCAGAAGACCTAGATCTCTTGAGCACACTTTTATTCCGCATCGCGCAAATTGATGTGTTGCGCACATATATCCAAGTGCCGCAGGCAAATGCGGCGGTAGTAAAGATCGGCGATCCCGCATGGATCACTTTTGCCGAGTACCCCGGGCACAGCTTCGCTGGAGCGATTACCCGCACAGGCGATTCCCTGGATACCGCCACCGCACCATGCTGACTGAAGTGCAATTGCCGAATAGCGATCATGTCCTGCTGCCGGGCATGTACGCTACCGTGAAACTGACCGTTCCTACGCGAGGATCCGCAGTGCTGATACCGGGTGAGGCCTTAATGGTCCGTGCGGCAGGGCCGCTTGTGGCTACGGTCACCGACCAAAACACGATCCATTTGCAGCAGCTGAATGTGGGTCATGACTATGGCAACACAGTTGAAGTGCTGGGAGGACTCGCTGCCGGGCAGAAGGTGGTGGTAAATCCGGGCGATAGCGCGATGGAAGGCGCGAAAGTAAATCCGGTTCCCAGCAAGCAGTCGCCGGAAAATCCGACCAGCACTGGCTCAGGCTCCCCCGGACAAGCTGCGCCAAAATCACAGGGACAATCCCAGGACCAATCGCAAGGGCAAAACCAATCTCAGGATCAGTCCCAGAAACAGTCGAAGCAATCCAAAAAGAAGTGAGGGACGTGGTGAGATTTCGGTTCACATTCAGACGCCTGATAAATCAAATCCAACCGCTCGCAATCGGCGGCCTGATCCTTATAGCGTGCGCTTCCTCCACAGCCGCGCAAGATAATTCGTCCCAGAAGCCCGGAGAGACGACAACGATTCACACCGACATTCATACCGATTTTCGTACTCCTGGACCGTGGTTTTTGGTTCCGTATCATACGCCGGCGGTGAACGCTGCCCGGACCACCGATTCCGATCGCCTATCGCAATTGATTCGCGGAGACACTCTCTATCTCACTCTTCAGGACGCGATTGATCTAGCCATCGAAAATAATTTCGACGTGGAACTTCAACGTTTCGATCATGAGTTTGCGCTTACCGACATCATGCGCAGTGAGGGCGGCGGACTCCTTCGGGGCGTCCCGACTTCGATCACGGAATCGCCATCTGGAGAAGGAGGTCCCGGCGAGCCGCTGCTAACCACAGTGGGCGGTTACTCTCCGGTGATTCAACTGCCCAGCAGCGCGGCTAACCTTGCCACCATTACGCCCACTGCGTCCGACTTGTCTGTTACGGGATCGACTGCACCTTCATCTTCAACCAATGGCCCTCTAACCAGTGCATTAGGCTTATCCAACGGACCGGCCGTGCCGGTGTTTGATCCGTGGCTTGTTGGGCAGGTTGCGATATCCCAGCAGATTGTGCCGCAGCCCAGCGCGTTTAGTAGCGGATCGAACTTACAGGAAAATCACGGCTTGCTGGCCAGTCTGGGTTATCAGCAGGGTTTTTCGCCGGGAACGCAACTCATTATTACCGCGAACACGGACGCGATCAACTCCAATTCCATGCACAACAACCTGAATCCTTCAACCAGCGGCTATTTAAATGTTTCGCTCGTGCAACCGCTGTTGCAGGGATTTGGAATTCGCATGAACCGAAGATTTATTCGCATCGCAAAAAATGAGGACAAAATAGCGGACTACGTTTTTCGCCAGCAGCTGATCAGCACGGTGTCGGACATCACTCGTCTCTACTGGGATTTAGTGAGCCTCACTGCCGATTTGAAAGTGAAACGCGAATCGCTGGTTGCGGCGCAGCGTCTTTTCGAAGATACGCGGAATCGTGTGGAGCAAGGCACCCAGGCGCCGCTGCAATTGACTTCCGCGCAGACGCAAGTAGTAACCAGCCGCCAGGATTACATTAACTCCGAGGGGTTGGTGTTGCAGCAGGAGCTGTTGCTGAAGGAATTGCTCACGCGCCGCGGCATTTCTGATCCGAAAGTTGCCAACGCAAAAATTGAAACTCTCACCTCCATCCAGTCGCCTGACAATGACACGATCGATCCACTGGGCACCCTGCTGCGACAGGCCATGGAAAACAGGCCGGATCTGCGGCTCGCGCACGTCCAGCTAGAGAACACGAACATCAGCTTGGAAGGATCTCGCAATGCAGTTCTGCCCGAACTTGATTTGATTGCTAACATGCAGAACAACGGCTTGGCCGGATCAGCGAACGCAAACGCTGCGTCTGGGACCATGCCGGCAGGCTCAAACTTAATGGGCGGTTATGGGACTGTGGAGCAGCAGATCTTCAACCGCGATTACCCGAGCTACTCCGTAGGGCTGCAGCTAAATCTTCCACTACGAAACCGTGTGGCGCGCTCGGATCTAACCCGCGACGAATTGCAAAGGCGCCAGACGCAGGTGCGCATCAATCAATTGGACAGCCAAGTGCGTTTGCAAGTGGGCAACGCGGAAATCGCCGTGAAACAAGCTCGGAACTCCTACAAAGCCGCGGTCGAAGCGCGCAAACTGCAGCAACAGGCGCTCGATGTAGAACAGGCTCGCTACGATGAAGGCGTCGACACGGCCTACGATCTAATCCAATACGAGCGCAATCTGGCGCAAGCGGAATCTTCCGAAGTGACCGCACTCGGTGTGTATGGTAAATCCAAGTCCGCGCTCGAAAGAGCAGTCGGGCTTACTTTAAAGAATAACAATATAGATATCGGGGAAGCATACGTTGGAAAGGTATCCCGTCCGCCCAGCACAGTTCCAACTAAGTGAGTCGGCTCGAAGGAGCCGGAAACTATCTCTGCGGACAGAATTAATTTCTCGCTGAGAAGTCTGAGGCGAGCGAACAACCAACCTCGAAGATAAGTACATACGAGTTGCCCGAGGTGCATTCCACCCGCGAGTTTCCTCCAGGTAGGAGGCCCTCCAAATGACTGGCGAAGCCTTGCCGGGTTCGACCCGGCGGACTTCTTCTCGAAAGCTGGCATAGGAGCACCGATAGTGCAGTTGAAGACCACAGGCCCCTTCTTTTCCCAGGGGGACAAAGGCGATGACGAAACTAAACCCTTGCTTGTGTATAAAACTGCTCAGTTATTCGCTCGATAAAAGCAGAATCTAAGCCGTGGGAGTTGGTGAAGGGGAGATCACGGGTTCCCTGGCGGGATAGATAGTTTTGTCAGGAGTCTTATTGTGTCAAATACGATTCAACGTTCAGCGTTAGATCAATTGTTCAACGAAGCGAGGACGTACAACGAATGGAGCGAGAAAGCCGTCGATGAGCAGACGGCACGCGAGCTTTACGATCTTCTGAAATGGGGGCCAACATCGGCCAATTGCTGTCCGGCGAGATTTGTGTGGGTGAGAACTGCCGATGGCAAAGCGAAGTTGGCGGCGCTTGCGATGGATGTCAATCGTCCAAAAATCCTGGCAACTCCCGTCACGGTGATCATTGGGCATGACCTTGCGTTCCCGGAGACAATGCCGAAATTGTTTCCTGCGCGGGCAGAGATGATGCGCCAGTTCTTTCAACAACCAGGAGTCGCCGAAGTCACGGCGATGCGCAATGGCAGCTTGCAAGGTGCTTACCTCATTATCGCGGCGCGCGCTCTGGGTCTTGACTGCGGGCCCATGTCCGGGTTTGACAATGCGGGCGTCGATCGGGAGTTTTTTGCGGGAACTCGCATCCAATCCAATTTCATCTGCGGCCTCGGATACGGAAAACCCGGCACGCCTCACCAGCGGAATCCTCGGTTGACGTTTGAGGAAGCGGGGTGGTTCGCCTAGGAACTCATATCCTCCTCGACATCTTCAAATTTCAATCTCACATCCGGAGGTCGATATGTTCGAAGCAATAAACTGGCCAGAGGAAATGGCTCCCGGTCGCTGCCCAATCCATTTCACGAACGAGCTTGAGGTGGCAGCCTCTCCTGAAACGATCCGGTCCCTGGTCGTGGATCCCAACCAAAGAGACAGCCGTTCGGTGAATGCCCGACCCGGCAACTTAAATTTGTGTCTTCACCAACAATAGGCTGAGTAATTTCAACCTCAACACTGATACATGAGGATTCCATGAACTACGCAATTATCGGTAC
>Ga0182015_10001315_pt1 | contig 33157 bp, 30 predicted proteins | sample 712P3MmetaG_FD_120478 | JGI IMG/M metagenome (GOLD analysis project Ga0182015, IMG submission 120478) | Permafrost microbial communities from Stordalen Mire, Sweden - 712P3M metaG | ecosystem: Environmental > Terrestrial > Soil > Wetlands > Permafrost | place: Sweden: Stordalen | collected...
AGCTAAAGTGGCAGGGGTCCGCGAAAGAAACTGCCCGAGTTCCTCCTCTTCTCGATTCACCGCTGTCCGCAGCGCCAGAAACGTTTTTGTCGCGGGATGCAGTCTCTGCCTTCCCCTTGCTTTACGTCCCCCTGCCACAACCGTTGCCAGATGTTCGGTATCGCGGATAGGCCGCGCGCGAACAATTGCTCTGGCGATTCTGCGTGAGTCCCTCTCATCGGCGTTCTTGTAGAGAAGGTAGGCCAGTTCTTTCTCCGGCCAGAAGTTCACAATTTCTTCCGCTGTCAGCGGTGAGTCGGGATTCATGCGCATATCGAGCGGCGCGGCCCAACGAAACGAAAATCCGCGCTCAGGGGTATCCAGCTCGAGAGTTGAAATCCCCAGGTCGGCAATCACACCATCCAGCGGAGGGAGATTCAATTTTTCCGCCACTTCGCCGATCTTCGAAAATTCTGCGTGCACCAACGTCACCTGCCGCTCAAGCGGCCCTAGTCGCTCCCGCGCAATTTCCAGCGCGCGCGGATCGCGATCCATCCCCAGTAAACGCCCCGTGGTCAGCCGCCGGGCGATTTCGATGGTGTGCCCGCCCGTGCCGACCGTGGCATCCACATACGTGCCTTCTGGCCGTATCCGCAACCAGTTCAGAACTTCGTCCAGCAGAACCGGCGTGTGCAGAACGCTCAAAAGCTAGATGCCCAGTAAATCCAATTCCTTTTCGTCTTCCGCCGTTAGAGGGTTACGGTTCAGTTGTTCCAGGAACTGCGCGTGATTCCAGACTTCCAGGTAAGTCAGTTGGCCCTGAACGTCTACCTCGCCCTTCATTTGCGCTGATTCCCGTAGCGTGGGTGGAATTAGAATGCGCCCCTGCCCATCCACCTCCACTACTTGGCCGTAATAGTTCACCCGCGCCAAAAACTTCTGTTTGGAACGGTTGTGAGAGGAGACTTTCGCGAGTTTTTCTTCGATCTTTTCCCAGGCCTTCATGGGATAGATGCGTGCGGTACCGCCGGTTTCGCTGGTCACGTAGAACTTCGAGCCTGTCTTGCGCAGCTCCGCTAGGAAATCGACCGGAATTTTCATTCGGCCCTTTTCGTCGACTGTCGCTAGATAGCTTCCCCGAAGCATTGGTGCCTTTAAGAGCCGCGCCCGGCTTGTACAGCGAAGAAATCACTCTGTGGTTCGCCCCTGCCTGCTTGTTGCTTTTTACCACTGCATCCCACTTCTTCCCACTTTGTGCCCCGATTGTAGTTAGGTTCGAAAACATGTCAAGAGGAATCCGTTATGGAATCGAAGATTTTTGTGGAAAACAAGATGTGTCGTTGTGGCTCACTGCAACCAAACCACAATTAGTGGTGGGTAGTCATGAACGCTCTGCGCACGCCTAGTTGCTGGATTCAAAAAAAGTGCAGAAAATGTTTTGTAAGAGTTAACAGCAAGAAAAATTCCCTGCGCTCCTCGTTTCCTTGGTACGTCAGCCCACTTTCGCGCGAGCAAGCCGCAAAGTTGAGGAATGGTGAAGATTTGAATGTAGCGCCTGCCTGCTGGCAGGCGGGCGGCGGCCTTCAGCGCGGCACTTCTAGTCTGGCAAATACCGTTAGGCGGCACCGCAAACCGCTTACCCTGTCCGAATGAGATTGCAGGCCCTAGCGAACTCAGCCGCCGGCAAAGAAATTGGAATCCGAATTCAGGCTGTAAGAGTAGAAATCGAGCGTTCCGCGGAGGAACTAAGGACGGCCCGGGCTGATCGAGTCCAGCCCGCGTAATACTGACTGCTCGTCAGGACTCAGCCCGCGCATGAACTGCGGATCGTTCAGCGCCGCCTGGCGCTCAGCCGGGCTCATCCCCTGCAAAGTGTGCAAGCGCCCCGTCACAATCTGCTTCCGTTGCGGAGACATGCTTTGCCACTTCGGCAGCAGGTTGTTCTGTACGTACTGGCGCTGCTGAGGCGACATACGCTGCCAAGTACGCGCGCGATCATTCATCGCATTGCGTTCCGTGGGAGACAGATTGTTCCACCTCTGTAGATTATTTCGGATCTGAGCTTGTCGTTGTGGCGGAAGACTTCTGAAACGATCACTGTTCTGCATGTACCGCTGCTGTTCTTGCGGTGACAGCTCACGCAAATTCTGCTGGACCCCCGGAGGCAAGCTTCTCATGCCACCTTCGCGGTTAGCGTTCCCTGCGGGATTGCCGGCATTGTTAGGACGCTGCACACTTTGCGGCAGACGCGGGTTAACGCCCGGACGATATGTTCCAGGTGCCCCGGGCCGTTGTCCCCCCGCTCGCGCATTAGGACGCGCAGGAGCCGCCTGCCGCGGCGCCGCTCGCATGCTAGGCGCATGCGAAGGCGCACCACCATGCTGCCTTTGCGCCAAGGCAGGCTGCGCCGCAAGCCCCATCAGAAGAGCCAGCCCAAGCCCGCAAAGGAGTTTCAACCGCGTCATCTATCCGCCGTTATTCCTGTTGTTGCTGCTGCTGTCGATCGTTCTGCTGATCTGGCTGTGGCGCCGGCTGCTCGTCGGCAGGAACTTCGTCCAGCGCGTCGAACTTGCTCAGCACGTCGTAATTTTCCAGCACGTCCAGATTCTTGATCACCTGAAATTGCTGCTGCTCGTTTTGCGCGCTACCAGCCAGGCCGGAATTGTCTTGCGGCACGCGCGTGATCCAAACGCTCACCGCCAACAGCAGAGCCATGGCCATGGCCAACCGCGGCTGCGGCACGAACCACCGGAACCAGCGTGGTCGCGGCTCTTCGGCGATTCGCGCACGCATGCGGGCGTCAAAGCCAAGAGAGGGCTCGACGATAGGCACCTCATCCAGCACACTCCACAACGTGCGCAGCTCCTCCGCGCGTGTGCGGCAACCTGCGCAAGCCGCCAGGTGCTCTTCCACCTCGTGGCGGTCCGCCGAATTCGACCGGCGATCCAGGTACGGAATCAGTTCTTTTGATACGTCTTCACATTTCATGATGGGCTTCCCTCTCTGCGCGATGCGTTGGCGTTAACAAGCGGCGCCAACTGCACACGTAGCGTCTCGTAGGCGCGAAACAACAGCGATTTCAACGCGCTTTCCGAGCATTCTAAAATTCTTGCAATCTCCGCGTAATCCATCTCTTCATACTTATGCAGCAAAACCGCGACCCGTTGCTTTTCCGGCAACTCCGAAATTACTTTGCGGATGTAATCTGCGCGGTCGCGTTCGATCATGTGTTCGTCAATCCGCATTTCCGGCGCCGGCAACTGCATCGGCGCCGCATCCTCATCCGGCGAAGTAGGCGCGTCTATCGACACATCCTTCTGCCGATGACGGTTATCCCGCATCGAATTCAGCGCTAAGTTCGTCGCAATTCGGAACAGCCAGGTGGTGAACTTCGCGCTGGGAGAATACTGCTTGCGGGCCCGGTAAACTCGCAGGAAAACTTCTTGCGCCAGATCCTCGGCCGTCGCCGTATCTCTCACCATGCGATAGAGGAAGTTGACCAGGGGCGTGCGATACTTCTGCAGTAGAAGGTCAAAGGACGCATCGTCCCCAGCCTTCACGTCCAGCATCAATTGGACGTCAGACCTGGTCATGGCCTCCACATTCTATCTAACACCTGTAGCCACTTAAAGTTGCAGCGGTAACAAATGTGCCTATATGGAAGGATTTCCAAGTCTCTAGACCGAGCTTCGAGAAAGCGGTTGCTGAATCTAGAGGGTTTAAGGCTATTGTAGCGCCGGGCTTTAGCCCGGCATCTTGGTTCTGCTCCCTCTACGATCATGAGCTTCAAACGTGGAAGAGGTACTTAAGCCCTAACAAGATGGCCACGCCGAGGAAAACTAGCAGCGGCATTCCCGGCCCCGGCTCCCGATTCACCTCGGGAATCAAATCCGAAGCCGCAACATACAGCGTTACACCTGCCGAAAACGGCAGCGCTTCAGCGACTACATTACCCAGCGCAAACATCAGCGCCATTCCCAGCAGCGTTGCGCAACCCAATATTGCCGACGATAAAAACGCCGCGCGCCTGCTCTGTCCACTCGCCAGCATCAGCGATGCAACTGTAAATCCCTCCGGCAACTTATGCAGAAATATCGCCAGAAAAATTACCACCCCCAGCGAGGTGGAAACGAGAAGGCCGGACGCAATCGCCACACCATCGAAAAAAGTATGGATCACCAGGCCCAGCAGCGCGGCATAGCTCGCATGCGCGTGCGACATCGCTTCCGTGTGCGTCTCTTCGCCAAAATGAAAATGCGGCGCCACGGTATGCTCGAAAAAATGCACCACAAAGTAGCCCGCTAGGACGACGATGAAAACGGAATTCGTTCGATGGAAAAAGATTGAACCGTTTTCACCCTGCAGCTTCAGCGACTCAGGGATCATTTCAAGCACCGCTGTAGCCAACATGAACCCGGCGCCCAGCGCGATGAAATACTTTAGGTAACGCCGCAGCGACTTCGCCCACGCGATAAGCGACCCGCCCACCACATTGGCCCCGGCCGCCGTGATTCCAAGCAGCAGAGCGAGCGGTATCCGGTTTGCGTTGGCGGAAAACATCGTGCTAGCTCGAATGGCGGAACAAAATCACATCGCCGTCCTGCACGGTGTACTCTTTCCCTTCGAGCTTCACCTGCGCGCGTTCTTTGGCTACCGCAAAACCGCCCGCCTTCAGCAGGTTTTCCCAATTCACCACTTCGGCTTTGATGAATCCGCGCTCGATGTCGCTGTGAATCGCGCCGGCAGCCTGCTGCGCGTTCATTCCGCGCTCGATGGTCCACGCGCGACACTCCGGTTCGCCGCAAGTGAGGAATGAAATCAATCCGAGCAGCCGGTAGCTTGCCTGAATCAACCGGTCGCGCCCCGATTCCGCCAAACCGTAGGCGCGCATCATTTCTGCACCTTCTGCATCCGGCAGCTCGGAAAGTTCGGCTTCAATTTTTCCGCAGAATGGGACCACCGCTGTGTGCGGTTTCGACGCCAGCTTCTCCAAATGATATTTCTCAACCACCCGATCGATGTCCGCAGCTTCTTCGTCGCCAAGATTCAGCACGTAGAGCATGGGCTTGCGCGACAAAAATTCAAATCCCGTAAGCATCTTCAATTCTTCCGGCTTGAATTCAAGTTCACGCAGCGGCGTTTCGCCTTCCAGCGCTTTGCGGCAGCGAGTCAAAAGCTGCAACTCAGCTTCGAGCACGGTTTCTTTCTTTTTCTTTAAATCCTTTTCCACGCGCTCGATTCGCTTGGATGCCTGCTCCAGATCGTTCAGCATCAGCTCGATTTCAACGCTTTCGATATCGCGCAGAGCGTCAAGCGACCCGCCTTCGTGCGGCACCGCCGGATCTTCGAAGAGCCGAACCACATGTGCCAGCGCGTCCGCTTCGCGCAACGGCACCAGAGATGCGGAATTTTTCTCCCGGTCTTTCTGCAGACCGCCCACATCCACATACTCGATCGTGGCAAACGTTATTTTCTTGGGCTTAAAAATTTCCGAAAGTTTCACCACACGGGCATCCGGAACTCGAGCAATCCCCACATGCGCCTGATTCGGCGAACTCCGTGCTTCCACACGCGCCCGGGTGAGGATTCGAAACAGACTTGTCTTCCCTACTTGCGGCAATCCAATAATTCCAGTTTTCATAAGCCGACGATAATAACACACACGATTGCGCTGAACTCCGATAGCCGCATAAGAGCCGCACAGCGAAAATTGTGGGATTGTCCAATCTAGCGGTCTTCGCTATGCTAAGAATTCGCCCATGGCTGACAAAACCGCACTTCCCTTCGATCACAAGAAAGCGCACGCGCATCTTTCGCAGGCCGACAAGCGCCTAGGTCGCTTGATTGACGACATCGGCGAGTTCCCTTTTAAGCTGGACGAATGCGACAGCGTGTACGAATCATTGCTCGAAGCCATTACGCATCAGAGCATTTCCGGCAAAGCTGCCGCCACGATTTACGCGCGCATTAAGGCGTTGGGCAAAAATGGCCAGTGTCCCACGCCCGCGGAAATTCTGGCTGCCTCACCGCAGTCGCTCCGCGAGGCAGGGCTGTCCGCCGCGAAAGCGCTCGCCATGAAAGACCTCGCGCAGAAAACGATCGATGGCGTGGTTCCCTCTCTGGAAGACGCGCACAAAATGTCAGACGAAGAATTAGTGGAACGCTTAATCTCCGTTCGCGGCATCGGCGCGTGGACCGTCGAGATGTTCCTTATTTTCCGTCTCGGACGTCCTGATGTGCTGCCGATCCACGATTACGGCGTGCAAAAAGGCTTCGCCATTCTCTATCGCAAAAGAGCGATTCCCAAGCCGCGCGAGCTTGCCGCCTTCGGCGAACGCTGGCGCCCTTACCGGACTGTCGCGAGCTGGTATATGTGGCGAGCGGTTACACGCGCGGGCAAAAACGCCAGAAAGATCACGAAGAACACTGGCAAGAATACCGTCAAGAAAAATGCTGCCAGGAAGAAGAATCCAAAGAAGCGCACCGCCCCGCAGGAAACGGAATAGATAGTTCGCCGTTTCAGGAATTACATCGTTTGAACTATCTGCAATTCGCGGCAATCAATTCGTCGCAAACTTCGTCATCTCCCTCACGGTAAGAAACAACCCCGCAAAACCGATCAACAGCACCGACCCTTCTAAATTCACTGAAATTTTGTGCAGGCGATTGAACTCCACGCGCAAGGGATCATCGACCGGCGTGGCCGCCACCGAACCCATCTGCGTTCGCAGCGCAGCCAGCTTAGGCGTCACAAGCCGCTGCGACGCGAGCGTAAGCAACAGCATCAGAGCCACGCCAATCGCAGCCGGCCGAACGAGTCCCTTCAACGATTGCGCGAGCGCTACTGACGCAAACAGGTAGAACACCGCTGCAATCACGCCCAGCATATGTAGCCGCCCCAGCGTAAATTGCACCACCGCGCCCGCCTGGTCCGGATTTGAAAGCGTGCGAAACGCTCCCGGCGCAACCGCCGCGCTAAAATAAAAAATCGATCCTACCCAAGTGCCCAACGCGAATACCTGTATGAATCGCAAAATATTAGTCATCGATGGAAGCCAGCCTCTATCAGGATTTCGTCACTCTACCGACAGGCCAAGACTATCACGCCCCGCATCAAACGCTTCTCATCGGCAGGATTGCGACTTCGTTTCTATTGCCTCTCATTCTTCAATTGAGTAAACTTTCGCCGTTCACAAAATAATATTTGTCCAACATCGCAATCGGCGGGAGCGTGAATCATGAAATCTAAATTCGGATGGATTGCAGCGCTTGCGCTAATCATGATGTTGAGCGGCATCGCTTTGTTTTTGTCAACGCGAGCGGTCGCCGCAACGCCTCCGCAAAGCGGCGGGATTTCCGTAACTCTCGGCGTCGGTCAACAACCCGGAGCACCATATACGGTCAGCTGCGAGTCCAAATCTTCTCGCCGTACGTATTGCGTCGCTGACACCCGCGGCGGAGCTACTCTTCAGCAGCGATTTCCCGGTAGCGCGCCCTGCATTTTCGGGAACACGTGGGGAGCTGATGGCGAAGGCATTTGGGTACAGGGCGGCTGCCGCGCAACATTCATCGTGAATCCCTATAACGGTGGACCCTGGTGGTGGGATCCCGGCACGGGCCATCGGCCGCCTAGCCAAGGCATCCCGAGCCGCGGCGCCTGCTTCTTCAAGGAAAAATGTTTTCGCGGCGAATATTTTTGCATGACCCGCGGTTCCAGCTTCAATCTTGTGCCTCCAGGCTTCAATGACGCCGTCAGCTCCATCAAGGTCTATGGGAGAGTTACGGTGATTGTCTACAAAGATTCGAACTTCCGGAGCGACAACGCCACTCTGAATGGCAGCGTTCCGGACCTCGCCGCGTGGAAGTTGCCGAGCGATAGATCGCGCAACTGGAACAACAAGATCAGCTCAGTCCAAGTGAACTGAGAGTGATTCAAGACCATCGGATTCAAAAGTTCGGTCGAGCATTTGTGTCTTCGGTTATACAAACCGAAACCTCAAACAACCTTTTGAACACACCTGTACCCTTCCGCTTTTCACTTCGTCCAATGATTGGTGGTAGAACTTATGTGTGGGGTAGTGGTGGGCGACCAAGGACTTGAACCTTGGACCTCTCCCGTGTGAGGGGAGCGCTCTAACCACTGAGCTAGTCGCCCGCAGTACTAACTTTTTGTAGCAGAAGGCCACGCGAATTGCAATCAACGACGACAACTGCCAGCACTCGACTCGCCGGACTCCTACGCTCGATCTCCGGAGTAGTGAAAGGCAAAGAAGACGTCATCCAACTCGCGCTCACCACGCTTCTCGCGCGCGGCCACCTGCTGATCGAAGACGTTCCCGGCGTCGGCAAAACAACTTTAGCGCAAGCGCTGGCGCGTTCTTTCGATTGCTCGTTTCAACGCATCCAGTTCACGTCTGACATGTTGCCCAGCGACGTGATCGGCGTCAGCGTATTCAATCCCGCCACGCAAGGATTCGAATTTAAGCCCGGCCCTATATTCGCAAATATCATCGTCGCCGACGAAATCAACCGCACCACCCCAAAAACGCAGTCCGCGCTGTTGGAAGCGATGAACGAATCGCAAATTACCGTGGACAATCACACGCATCTGCTGCCCAAACCTTTTCTGGTGTTGGCCACGCAGAATCCGATCGAACATCACGGGACGTATCCGCTTCCCGAATCGCAGCTTGACCGTTTTCTGATGCGCATTCGCATGGGTTATCCTTCGCGGGCGAGCGAAAAGGAAATCATTCGCAATAATTCCGGCGCCGCCCCCGTGGACAAAATCTCTGCGCTGATGGACGCGGCCGACGTGATCGCGATGCAAGACACCGTCTCGCACGTTAAAGTGGAAGAAAGTTTGCTGGATTACGCGCTGGAAATCGTGGAGCGCACGCGCCAGACCGAACAACTGAGCCTCGGCGTCAGCCCGCGCGGCGCCGTAATGCTTCATCGTGCGGCGCAAGCACGCGCTTTCCTGGAAGGCCGCGACTACTGTTTGCCTGACGATTTCAAGCGCCTCGTCGTCCCCGTTTTCGCGCATCGCGTGGTGGTCAGCTCGCGCTACGTCTCCACCCAGAAAAAATCCGAGCAGGCCGAAACGATTCTGCGCGAAATCATGGAAACCACGCGCGTCCCACTGTAAAAGAGCGCTGCGAACGCGACGATTCTAGGCTCCGCCATTTATAGCTCGCGTCCGCGTACCGGGGTTCGTAGCGCCGGCGTCTCGCCGGCTGTTTTGACTGCGCGTTTGTAGCGCCGAGATCGTCCCGCTATTTTTCGATCCGGCTTGGGCAGACGCTATCAACGATTAGTTCGTTGCAAAAAAGCTCTCGAGGCTTATGCAGATAGCCGAACCCGACTCATTCGCAGCGCGCTGGTGGCGCGGGATTGACCGCCCCGGGTGGCGCAACTTCGGCATCGCCATGCTGGTGCTGTCCGCCGCGCTGGTCACCGCGCTTTTTTCCGCTGCGGCTGCCCAGGAAGGCCGCGTCGGAGTTGCGGCGGTCACAACTGTAATTTCGCTCGGCTTGGCTGCGTGGGTCGCAATCGTAATCGTTCCACGGCTCGCGCGGCGGACCAGCCTTCGCTGGATCGTTTATCAAGTTGATTACCGCCTGACGCGCGAAGGAATCGTCTACCTCGTTGCCGTCTTCATTCTGGTTCTCGCCGCCGTAAACACCGGAAATAACTTGCTGTTTATGATCTTGGCCTGCTCGCTCGCCGGAATTTTAATTTCAGGGGTACTCTCGCGCGTGGTCCTCACCGGGATCGACCTGAAGTTCGACATGCCCGAACATATTTTCGCCGAGCAGCCCGTCCTCGCCGAGTTAGAGTTGCGCAACGAAAAGCAAGCCTGGCCCTCCTTCTCTCTGCGAGTCACTGGCGAGAATAAAAAAGGCGCCGCTGAAGTTCTTACGCGGCCCGTGTTTTTCCCTTACCTTTCGCGCCAGGGTTCTGCCCGGCAAAAAGTTGAGCTGACTTTTCCTCGGCGCGGCGTTTATCAGCAAGATGCGTTCAGCATTCGCACGCGCTTCCCTTTCGGCTTCTTCGAAAAAAGCCGTCAGGTCAATTCGCAACTGGAAATCGTGGTGTACCCGCGCGTTTCGCCAACGGACCATTTCTACGAAGTCCTTCCCCTCCTCAGCGGAGAAATGGCCAGCCACTTTCGCGGGCGCGGCCACGAATTGCATTCCCTGCGAAATTATCTGCACACCGATAGCGCCCGCTTCGTGGACTGGAAAGTCACCGCAAAGGCCGGCCGATTAATGGTTCGCGAATTTGCGCGCGAAGACGAACGCCGCGTGATCCTCGTCCTGGATCCTTTCGTCGGCCCGGCGGACCCGGCGTTAGGTCCGACAGCAATCGCGGAACACGCCGAGCGTTTCGAACGCGCCGTCACCATGGCCGCCCGCATCGCATGGCACTTCAACGAGATTAATTCCGTGCTCCAGTTTCGAACGCATTGCTTCACCAGCTCCATGGCCCCAGCCGCCGAAATTATCTACGACACCCTTCGCGAGCTTGCCACGCTGAAAGCCGAAGACTCCGGCGTCGGCGGCACATTCCTCGACGACCTCGCCACCGAGCACGAAATTTTCAAAATCATCATCACCAGCCGTCCGCAACGCTCCATCCCTACCGCCCTGTGGTCCTCATCCTACTTCCTCTTCATCGACGCCCTGTAATTCTCAAACTCCAAATCGCATTTGTGGCGGCCGGCTTCAGACGGGCGTATCGCAGTGCTCTATCTCCACAGCGTTGATGTCCTGTTCATACGCCGGTTTCATCGACGCAATTCAAGTGCCGCATTTTGAGTTGAGCAGTGACCCCAAAAGCAGCGGAGACTTCAAAAGCTCTTGGAAGTCTCGTGTTCGTTTCATAGCCTGTCATCCCGAGCGCAGCGAGGGATCTGCTCTTTGCTCCCGCGCTACGATTCCCTGAACCATTACGGAATCATGCGAGAATACCTCGGGCATGAAAACAATTCTGTCGCCGGCGCAGCTTACAATTTTTCAAAAGCGTTTGCTGTGTTGGTTTCGCGCGCACAAACGCGACCTCCCCTGGCGCGCGAGCCGGGATCCCTACCGCATATGGGTAGCCGAAGTAATGCTGCAGCAGACGCGCATCGCCGCGGTAATGCCCTACTACGATCGTTTCCTGAAAAGCCTGCCGGATGTCGAATCACTTGCCAGCGTTCCGCTTTCTGATGTTCTGAAACTCTGGTCCGGCCTCGGCTACTACAGCCGCGCACGCAATCTGCACCGGGCGGCGAAGGACATCGTCACAAAGCACCACGGAAAATTTCCGCGCGCTCTCGACGAAGCTTTAGAACTCCCCGGAATCGGTACATACACGGCGGCAGCGGTGTTAAGCATCGGCTACGACGTCCCGCTCGGAGTCGTCGATGGTAATGTCGCGCGTGTGCTAGCGCGGTTGCGGGCCATCCGAGGAGATCTGCGCGAGCCTCGCCGTTGGCGCGAACTTGCAAACACCGCGCAAAACTGGCTCGCTCGCGATGCGCCCGGCGATTGGAACCAAGCCCTTATGGAATTCGGCGAAGTAATCTGCGCGCCGCAAATCCCGCGATGCAAGATTTGTCCGATTTCGAAATGGTGCCGCGCATATAAACTCGGCTTGACTGACAGAATCCCGGCGCCTCGTATTAAACGCGCCACCGAACACATAAAAATTGCCGCCGCAATTCTTCACGACTCGCGCGGCCGCACCATTCTGGTGAAAGATCCGGGCGCTCATGACCACGTACTCTTCTCCCGCATGTGGCAATTCCCCGCCATACAAGTCGCGCGTCATCCGCAAACTGAATTGGAAGCGCACGTTCGCGCAACTCTTGGCATCGACGGCATCGCGCTACAAGAACTTCCAGCCGCCCGCCACGGCGTCACGTTCCGCAACATCACGTTGCTTCCTTTCCTGGCGCATGTCGAACAGCTTCCGAAACTCCCGCGGACCCGCATCCTGCCCATCAGAAATTTGAGCCAAGTCCCCATATCAAACGCCACCCGCAAAATCGCCGCATCGCTGGGAAAGGTTTCAATGTAGCGGCACACTTCCGCTGTGACGCCGCACACCATCCAACACTAAAGAACGCATTGTCAGACCGCCCTGACCAATGCGAAAGAACAGTTATTCCCGCGTCATCAATTTGGCTCAATCCACCCTCATTCGAACTCCCAGGTGCTAGCATCGTATTAGGACCATGAGTTCCACCGCATCAACCAGCGCTAGCGCGCCGCCGCTTCCAGCCGTACAACGTTACTTCGAAGTGTCCCTGTTCCTGCTCGTATCCACCGGCATCCTGGCGGTCGTGCTCACCGGGAAACTTGATCCAATCTCGCTATTCGTCCCGCTGATCGCGCTTGGCTATAAAGGATTCCGCATCTGGCGCGGTCGCGGCCCGGAGATTTCCGCGCGCGTCGCCACCTGGCTGGTCCTAGCCTACTTCCTGTTTTTCCCGCTCGACCTCTGGATTTTTTCGCGAAGCCTGTCCGCCGGCGCGCCGAACCCGGCGTTGTACGCTGCATTGCTTGCCGCCATCCATTTGATGCTTTTCGCCGCGCTGGTTCGCCTTTACTCCGCGCGCACAAATCGCGATTTTGCATTCCTTGCGGTCCTGGCATTCACGTGCATGCTCGCGTCCGCAATTTTGACCGTCGAGACGAGCTTCCTCATTACGCTGGCGATTTTCCTCGCGCTAGCCGTCTCCACTTTCGTGGCGTTGGAAATCCGGCGCAGCGCTACCGGAGCCGTCTCGCCTCCTTTCGAACCGGGCTCGCCCATGGCAAATCAACTCAATCGAGCCCTCGGACTCACCTCGATCCTGGTGGCCGTCAGCGCACTACTCATCGGCAGTTTTCTCTTTTTTCTGATTCCGCGTTTCACCACCGGCTACTTAAGCGCGCTGAATTTGCAACCCAGCTTGATGACCGGCTTCAGCGACAACGTCACCCTGGGCGAAATCGGACAAATAAAACAAAGTTCCGCCGTCGTGATGCGCATACATGTGGAGGGCGATCCTGGCCGCGCCTCGGACGTTCACTGGCGCGGCATCGTGCTCACCAATTTCGATGGCAAGCGCTGGTTTACTCCCACGCACGATCAAATAGTTCTCTCGCCCAGCCCCGATGGCGAATTTCGTTTTGCCGGCCTCCCGCTTTCCAGCGGTAATTCGCGCCCACTTAGCTACACTGTGCTGATGGAACCGGTAGCCACGGATGCGGTTTTCGTCGCGCCGCACCTGGAAGCCTTGCGCGGCAGATTTACCAACGATTCTGACCGTGCCGGCGCGTTTCAACAGCGCGGCTATCTCCTCGTCGACAGAACCGGCTCGCTTTCCAACCCTTTTCACAATGAGACGAAGGTGCGTTACGAGGGTTACTCGTTGCTTCCAGCAATTCCGCCGGCCGACCTGCGGAAATCCTCCGAAACTTTTCCCGACGAAGTTCAGAGCCTTTACCTCCAGCTTCCCGAACTCGATCCGCGCATCAAACAGCTCGCTCAAAAAATTACGGAAAGTTCTCACAACGAATACGACCGCGCCGCGAATATCGAACGCTATCTGAAAACGCATTACGGCTACACCCTCGACCTTACCGGTCCGCAGACCAACGATCCGCTCGCCTATTTCCTTTTCACCCGCCGCGCTGGCCACTGCGAATATTTTGCCGCCGCCATGACCGTGATGCTGCGCGATCTGGGAATTCCCGCGCGTTACGTCGGCGGATTTTTGCCCGGTGAATATAACGACCTCGGCGGCGATTACATCATTCGCGCCAGTGACGCCCACACTTGGGTCGAGGCTTATTTCCCCGGATACGGCTGGATCACGTTCGATCCCACTCCGCCCGGAAATGGAAAACGAAACACATTTCTCTCGCGGCTCGCTCTTTATTGGGACTGGTTTCAATTCGCCTGGAGCGAATGGGTTGTCAATTACGATTTCGCCCACCAGGTTAATCTCGCTCGCAACGTGGAGAATACTTCGCGCAACTGGGGCGACCACGCGCAGCACTACTATCGCGAAAAACAACGCCAAGCTGTTCGCATCCTGATGGCGCTGGACCGGCGCACCGAAGCCTCGCCGTATTTTCTTCCCAGCGTTCTCATATTTTTAATTGCCCTGCTGATTTATCTGCGCGGCCGTCCCCTGATTGGCTATTTAATCGCGCGCTGGCGCGTCCGTGCGCGCCGCGGTGGAAATTTGACAGCCTCGCTCGCCTCTCTCGAATATCGCGAAATGCTCCGCCTCCTCGAAAAACGCGGCTGGAAAAAAGCCGCATCGCAAACGCCGCTGGAATTCGCCTCAGCCATACCCGCTGCCGACATAGCCGCCCCCGTCGCCCAACTTACCCAGCTATACCAATCCGCCCGCTTCGGCGACCACCCCACCCCCGTCAACCAAATGTCTACACTACTGCGCGCGATCCGCGATTCCCTCCGCACACTCAGGAAATCGCAGTGATATTGAGACGCATACTCGCATCAACGGTCGGTATAGTTGCGGTATTCGCATGCCTCACTTGCCTTTTCTACGCAACTAGGTGGATTCAGCAGTTCAATGATCCCGCTGTTCCACTGCGGTTGACGGCCGTCGGCGAGCTAGTCCTGTACTTGATAGCGCTTGCGTCCTTAGCAATCGCTATCCCATTGCTGCGGTTCAGCTGGACTGGCCGGGGTGGCCGGAGCATGACTTGCGTGAGGCCAATACTCCTTGGGATCGGATGTTTCTTTCCTGGATTTGCGTTTTCGTTGCCCGTGACGGTCCTGTGGGCGCGTTATACTTGGCCCGGCGACGGACAAAGCGTCTTGGGCGCGATGGAGATCAGTTTTTATATCGGCGTCGCAACCGCAATCGTCGCCTGCATAGTGCTGTTGAAAAAGCGCGTCCCGCGTGACAGGTGGGTGGCCGACTGATCCGCGGCACCGAACTTCGCCCTAAGCACAACTGAAACCCGCGTGGGTGCCGAACCCTTCGGTGTGTGAAGGGTTCGGGTTTTGACGCTGCCTTTGAAATTCTTTATGGGTCGTGGGCTTTCAGCCACGACATAAATAACGTGTTCGCTTCACCACCTTTCGGCGGATTCTCGCCGAGCCTTCACCTGGCCGATGCCAATCACGCCGCGCCCAGCACGCCGCGGCCCTCCATGATAGAATTGTATGTTTTCCACACCACCTGAAGGATGCAGTGAATGCCGAAGGTCGGATTCGTGAGCCTGGGATGCCCGAAGAACCTCGTAGACAGCGAGGTGATGATGGGTATTCTCGCGCGCTCGGGTTATGAAATTACGCCGCGCGCGGGTGACGCCGACGTGCTCGTCGTGAACACCTGCAGCTTCATCGCTCCGGCGCAGCAGGAATCCGTGCAATCCATCCTCGAAATGGCCGAGTACAAAAAATTCGGCCGCGCGCAGAAATTAATCGTCGCCGGATGCATGGTGGAACGCTATCGCGACGAAATCCGCGAGCAAATTCCCGAAGTGGACGCCGTGATCGGCACCGGCGAAATCGAAAAAATCCTGGAAGCTTGTGAAGGCAGCTTGCGCAACGACGACGCCGAAGCCGCGCAGTTGCCCACCTATCTCTATCACGACCTGACACCGCGTATTCTCGCCACGCCGCGCCACACCGCCTACATGAAAATTAACGAAGGCTGCGACCATCCCTGCACTTTTTGCGTAATTCCGCAGCTTCGCGGAAAATTCCGCAGCCGCCGCTTTGAATCCGTCGTGCGCGAAGCGGAAAATCTTGCCTCCGCAGGCGTGCGCGAAATTTCGCTGATCGGCCAAGACACCACTTTCTATGGCGAAGACCTCGGCTTGCGCGATGGCCTCGCCGTCCTCCTCGAACGCCTCGCGCAAGTGGAAGGTCTGCATTGGGTCCGCTTCCTCTATTGCTATCCGAATCGCATCACGCCACGCCTGCTCGACACCATCGCCGCATATCCGCGCTTGGCGAAATATCTCGACGTTCCGCTGCAACACGCCAGCCGCAGCGTTCTCGCGCGCATGAAGCGCGGCTCGAATGGCGACGCTTTCCTGAAAATGCTGGAGAAGGCGCGCAAAGCCATTCCCGGCGTCTCGATTCGCACGTCTTTCATCGTCGGCTTCCCCGGTGAAACCGAAAACGATTTCCGCGAGCTGTGCGATTTCGTGCGCGCTGCCGAATTCGATTGGCTGGGCGTTTTTGCTTATTCCGACGAAGACAAATCGCAGAGCTTCGCGCTCGACGGCAAAGTTGACGAAAAAACAATCGCGCGCCGCCGCGATACGCTGATGTCCATCCAGAAAAAAATCTCAGCTCGCAAACTAAAAAAACAAATAGGCCAAAATCTTCAAGTCATGCTCGAAGGCCCGTCGAAAGATACCGACCTCGTCTGGGAGGCGCGCCTGCAAGGCATGGCGCCCGACATCGACGGTAAAGTTTACGTCACCGAATTCGAAGGCGTGAATGACGCCGCCGATCTCCCCGCCCCCGGCACTCTAGCCACTATCGAGATTACCGAAGCAAAAGACTACGACTTGATCGGCCGCGTCACAAATTTTGAGCCCCCGCGCGCCACGAGAGACGTTCCCGCGCCGGCGCCCGCCCTCTTCCCCATCCTAGCCTGAAGATTTCAGCGTGTTGCGGTGTCGCTCGAAGGTTTAAATGTAGCGCCGCGGCCTTCAGCGCGGCATCTTTCCGTACTCCAAACCGCAACCTTCACCACAAACTGATTCTGCTTTTGCTTCCGTAGCGCCGCGGCCTTCAGCGCGGCATCTTTCTTTCGAAATTTAAATCACGCTGCCCTCCTCAATCCCGCGCATACTCACTTCAATTCCATTCGTGTTAGTCTAATCCTCGTACGCTGATGAAATACCATTGCCCAATTTGCCGCAAGCCCACAGACTCCGGCGCGAACGCCGACTTCCCCTTCTGCAGCGAGCGTTGCAAACTTCTCGACCTCGGCGCCTGGGCCAGCGAAAAATACGTAATCAGCGAACCAGTAATCGACGAATCCTCGTCAGAAAATTCCAACCAAGAAGCGGATGACGAACGAAACTGATCGCTCACCAGCTGACCAAGAAACGCCGCTAGCGTCCACACCATCGTCTGCATCTCCTGAAAGCACGCAACCAAAACCGCGCTTTGCCATCTTCGTAGCCACTGCCGCCGGCCTCGGCTACCTCCCCAAAGCCCCCGGAACCTGGGGCTCGTTAGCCGGACTCACGTTAGCAACGATTCCATCGTGCCTTTATTTCACCTCGGAAACCCCTTACATGATGACCAAGGGCACCGCCGGGGATTTCTTTGTGAACGTGCCTCCAGGATATTTCAACAAATTCGTATGGGAATACATCGCTCTGCTTGTTTTTGTTTCAGCAATTGGAGTTTGGGCCGCAAATCGCGCCGCCGAGTTCTGGCGGGAAAAAGATCCGGGACGGGTCATTATAGATGAAGTATCGGGCCAGCTTTTGACTTTGCTGCTCGGGTGCGGGATTCCAGTCTGGTGGAAACTTCCGGAACTTCGCTACGCCACGCTGGCTCCAGGTTTCGTCATTATGCGCTCCGTCCTTGACTGGAAATATTTGTTGCTGGGTTTTATACTTTTTCGTGTCTTCGATATTTGGAAACCTTTCCCAGCGCGCCAAGCTGAGTCATTACCAGGCGGCTGGGGTATCATGGCTGATGACTGGATTGCGGGGATTTACGCTGGCTTAGGTCTGTGGCTCGCAAGAGCGTTCGGTCTATGAGAACGCGCTCACCAAGAAACGCTGTCATCCCGACAGAGGCCGCTTTTTGGCCGACGAGGGACCTGCTTTTTGTTTGTCAGTCTGTAGCATGCGAACGTTTGCAGCCGCGTACGTATCGCTTTTGTAGCGGCGGCCTTCAGACCGGCGATCTGGAATAAGGCGCGATGTCCGAACGCAGCGTCTGACAGAGTGATTGTGAAACAAATGGAAAAACGCTTTTGAAAACAATCGGCAATCCGAGAATTGAAGCCGTGAAACCTCCCGCCGCATTACCCGGCGGAGAAGTTTCCATCCAAGGCAGCGGATTCGGCACGCGTAACCACACGCGCCCGCAGGTCCAATTCGGCTTGGCGGAAGGCAGCCTGGTATTAGCCGCCGAAAATTTGCTGATCGCGCGCGTCCCCGAAGGCGCAGCCGGAGGCGCGGTCCGCGTGCGCATGGGCAGCATCGAAAGCGCGCCATTTCCCATGTCGCTGGGCATGCAAGTAGCCGACAATCTTCATCCCGTCGCAAGCCCGGCGGTTGACGCCGACGGAAATGTTTACGTCACCTTCAGCGGCCAGCGTGGACAAAAAGTTCCCGTCTCGCTTTACCGCATCACTTCGAACCACACGGTGAAGCCTTTCATCACCGAAATGATGAACCCCACGGGCCTGGCCATTCATCCGGACGGCCATCTCTTCGTTTCCTGCCGCAACGATGGCACCGTCCATCGCGTCTCGCCCGACGGCCGCTCCATGCAGTGGATCGAGGGCATGGGCATCGCCACCGGTCTTGCGTTCGACAAAGCCGGCAGTCTCTATGTAGGCGACCGCAGCGGCACAATTTTCAAAATCGCTCCCGACCGCGAAATTTTTGTTTTCGCCACACTGGAGCCTTCTCTCTCCGCTTATCACCTGGCATTCAGTCCCGCTGGAGAGCTTTTCGTCACCGGTCCAACCACGTCGAGTTACGACCGCGTCTATCGCATCAATCCCGCAGGTGAAGTCACCACATTTTTTCGCGGCTTGGGACGTCCCCAGGGTCTCGCCTTCGACCGCCGTGGCAATCTTTACGTGGCCGCATCGCTCGGAGGTAAACGCGGCATCGTACGCCTCACTTCGCAAGCCGAAGCCGAACTCGTTCTCAGCGGCAGCAATATTGTAGGTCTCGCTCTTTTGCCGTCGCATCGCGCCATGATTACTACTAACAGTGCCTTGTATTCCCTCGATTGGGATGTCGAGGGTCTCCCTCTCAGCGACTAAGTTAGTTTCCCTTGCGTTTTGCCGGCTGCTTTCTGTTCGGGTCAACTGTGTCATTTCCTTGCGCCGGCGTACGTCATCAAGTAAAACAGGTTCTGATGAAAGCCGAAATCATCGCGGTCGGTTCCGAGTTGCTCACACCCTATCGCCTCGATACAAATTCACTCTATCTGACCGGCGAGTTGAACAAGCTCGGCATTCGCGTAATTCACAAAGCAGTGGTTGGCGACTCGCGGGATGAGATGCGCTCCTCGTTTCGCCACGCTATGAACCGCTCCGAGCTAATCGTCAGTTGTGGCGGCCTGGGTCCCACCGACGACGACCGCACGCGCGAGACCGTTGCTGAATTGCTCAGCCGGGAATTGCATCGCAATGACGAAATTCTTCGTAGCATTCAAGAACGCTTCCGCAAATTCGCTCGCACCATGCCGGAAATCAACGTGCGGCAAGCCATGATTCCCGAAGGCGCCGTGATCCTGCCAAATCCGCGCGGCACCGCGCCCGGCCTATGGATCGAAGCCGAAGGCCACATAATAATTTTGCTGCCGGGCCCGCCTGCTGAAATGAAGGCGATCTTCGAAGCGGACGTTCGTTCTCGTCTCGCGCGCATGGGCGACAGCGAACGCCTTTTCTCGCGAGACCTGCGCGTAACCGGCTTGCCCGAATCAGAAGTGGAACAACGTGTCCGCCCCCTTTACGAGCTGTATCCCGATACGGAAACAACAATCCTCGCCACACCCACCGGCACGCAACTCCATCCGCGCATCTGGTCGCGCAATGCCGCGCAAGCCGAAAACATTCTCGACGAAATCGTCAGCCGCATGCAACTCGCTCTCGGCGAGCATCTTTATTCCACGCAAGGCGAAACTCTGGAAGATGTCGTAGCCCGCGCGCTCACCGAAAATCGCGCCACCATCGCCGTGGCCGAAAGCTGCACCGGCGGCATGCTCGCCGAGCGCCTTACTAACGTCCCCGGCAGCTCGTCTTACTTTCTCGGCGGCGTAGTCTGTTACAGCAACGAGCTCAAATCCTCGCTCGTCGGCGTTCCCGCGGACATCATCGACTCAAGAGGCGCCGTCAGCTCCGAGACAGCTCTTGCTCTCGCTGAAGGCATTCGCAAACGTACCGGCGCGACGCTTGGCATTGGCGTCACCGGTATCGCCGGCCCCGGTGGTGGAACGCCCGAAAAACCGGTCGGCCTGGTGCACATCGGCATTTCCGACGAGCGCAACACACGCGAGCGCGCCACACGCTTCCCCGGCGACCGCGAGCGCATACGTTTCCAAGCTACGCAACAAGCGCTCGATACCGTTCGCCGCTATTTTTTCTTTACCGCGCATGGACGCGCCTGAATCATGCGCCTCTTCGTAGCGCTCGACATACCAGACGCAGTTCGCCGAGCGCTCCGAGAATTAATGGCGCGCCTGAAACCTGAATGCAGCGGCGCGCGCTGGGTCCGCCCGGAAGGAATTCACATCACCTTGAAATTTCTAGGGGAAACGGAGGGAGCCAAGCTCGACTCGTTCAAGTCGGCTCTTTCTTCGTTGCATCCCGCTGGTCCGGTCCAATTGGATTTCCGCGGCATCGGTTTTTTCCCGAACGAATTTCACCCGCGCGTAATTTGGTGCGGCGTGGAAGCATCCCCGAATCTCGCAACGCTGGCAGCGTCCGTCGATCGCGCCCTCCAGACGCTAGGTTTTCCGGCAGAGACGCGCGCCTTCACGCCGCATCTGACCCTCGCGCGCTTCGACTCACACAAAGGTCTCGACACTCTCGTGCGCGCAGCTAATAATCTCAAGTCTTACGATTTCGGTTCAGCGCGCCGCCAGTCCGAATTTTATCTATACCAAAGTGTTCTAAAGCGCGGAGGCTCCGAATACACTCGGCTCGCAACATTTCCTTTCGCGGAGAAAGCGTAGCGTGATCGAAAACGCAAACTGGCTGGCCCCCCTCACCGCCTACTTGCTGGGCTCCATCCCGTTCGGCCTTCTGATCGTAAAAGCCATCGGCGGTCCGGACATTCGCACCACCGGCAGCGGCAATATTGGCGCAGCTAACGTCACGCGCACCGCCGGCTTCCTTCCCGGCGTCCTTACGCTGGCTCTCGACGCCGCAAAAGGCTACGTCGCCGTTTGGCTCGCAGCTCGTTGGACTAGCGGCAATATTCGCTGGATGATGGCCGCCGCAATACTCGCAGTGATCGGACACATGTTTCCCATCTGGCTGGGCTTCAGTGGCGGCAAAGGAGTCGCTACCGGCCTGGGCGTCTTCATTCCCATCTGTCCCGAAGCAGTAGCAGCCGCTTTCGTTCTCTGGCTGGCAGTGGTGATCTTCTGGCGCTATTCTTCGTTAGGCTCGATCGTTGCCGCGGTAGCATTACCCGTTCTGGTTTACATTTTGTACGCGCCGCGCCACGCTCCGCCGCTTTTCGTCACGCTAGGCACCGTGTTTATCTCCTTGCTCATCCTCTTCAAACACCGCGCCAACATCGAGCGCCTGGTAGCCGGAAACGAAGCCCGCATTAAGTTTCCGCGTTAATTGCCTCGATTAGTAACCTGTTCTTTCGCCGCCAATAAGCCTTTTGTTTGGAATCAAGACCCGAATTCTAGACCCCTGCTTGTGCGTAAGTACCAACATGTCTGTACCTTATCAGCCAACCCCAGTACTTTCGTCCCGTTGTACGCTGCGTCCCTCTTCCCCATAATTTTAATGCGGAAATCCCTGTGCCCATAGCAGACACTCTCAAGCAGTTCACGAATAGACGCCTGCGCATCCTTTGGATTGTGCTGGGCGCTCTCTTGCTCGTCAGCGTCACTCCCCTCTGGCTCTACCATCGCCAGGTCATCGGCTTGAGCGAACAAAAGTTGCAAGACACCGAGCGCGTGCAGCAAAGCGAAATTACTCGTTCGCTCGCCAGCGAAACCCTCGAATTCGAACAAAATCTAAGCGAACAGCTGCTCAGCCAGCGCCAGGTCCTCGCTCTCACCGGATGGATTGTTGACGTCGATGACACCGCGCATGCGCCTCAACTCGCTCGCCTGCTGCAAAGTTTCGTCGAAAATAATCAAAATATTCTTTACGTCACCGCCGTGAACAAACAAGCGCGTGGCCAATCCGCCGGGAGCTTTCGCGCCGATGGCGACCCTTTTGTGCAAGTCGCGCTGAAGCACGCGTTCACCGCCAGCATTCAAGGTTTGAATTTCGTTAGCGAGCCTTTCGCCCTGGGTGAAGGGAGCCGCCCGGCCCTGATCGTCTCCGTTCCGCTTTCATCGGGCGGCCAGTTCACCGGAATGCTCGCGTCGGTCGTCTCCATCGACGGTCTGCTCGCCAGAATCCGCGACGCCAGCGTCCGCGACCGCGTTGTCTTCATCGTGGACGGCCATGGCCACATCGTCGCTCATCCTGACTCGCGCGAAATGGTTCCCGGCCGCGACGTCTCCACCAATTCTCCAGTCGTAAAACATTTGCAGGAATTGCCGCAGGAATTGCGGACCACGGAAACCATGCGCTTCTTCGAACAAGGGCGCGATGCGAAGCATCCCGTGGAAATGATCGGCACCTACAGCACGATTCCCGAGCTTCGTTGGGCCGTCATCGCGCAACGTAGCCTGGACGAAGCGCGCATCGACGCCGGTGTCCATGAACTCACCGCGCAAGCCTTGCGTTTCGTCGTCGGCGTCACCGTCATCGCCCTCTTGATCGGATATCTCTTCGCCGTCGGAATCACGCGTCCGATTCGCGGACTTGTCTTCTCTGTTCACGCGATGAGCCGCGCTGAATTTCACGAACGCGTGGAAGTCCGCGGCGCCGCCGAAATCCGCGAGCTTGCCGAAACTTTCAATCACATGGCTGGCGACATCGAGCAGTACGTCGAGCGCCTGAAGCAAGCCGCTGCCGAAAATCGCGACCTGTTCCTGGGCTCCATACGCATGCTCGCCGCCGCCATTGACGAAAAGGATCCCTACACCCGAGGTCATTCCGGCCGCGTCGCAAAATATTCGACAATCATCGGCGAATATCTGGGCTTGAACGCGGAAGATCTTGACCGCCTGCGCATCTCCGCGCTGCTCCATGACGTCGGCAAAATCGGCGTCGACGATCGCGTCCTGAAAAAGCCCGGCAAGCTTGATGACGAAGAATTCGCGCTGATGAAGCAGCATCCCGTGAAAGGCGCCAATATCATGCGCCCCGTCGCGCAACTGAAAGAAATGCTCCCCGGCATCGAACTTCACCACGAGCGCATGGACGGCGCCGGCTACCCCTACGGTCTCCCCGGCGACCAAATCCCCATGATGGCGCGCATCATTGCCGTCGCTGATACCTTCGACGCCATGACCACAAACCGCCCGTATCAGTCCGCCATGGATTTGGAATTCGCGCTAGACCGCATCCGTTCGCTAGCCATCTCAAAGTTCGACCCCGCCGTAGTCGCCGCCCTCGATGCGGCCGTAGCCGCTGGCCGCCTCCGCCTAAACGTAGCCCTCGTCGAAGTCTAATTTCCCGTCTTCAACTGCCCTCACGCGCCAAATCTCAACCGTTGTGCTAGCCTGTTTCCGGCATGATTTCTCTTTTCGGACCACCTGAACCCACGCTGCTCGAGCGCCTGAAAGACTCCGTCAGCAAAACGCGTACGGAGCTAGCGGCGCAAGTCGAAAAGGTTCTCACCGGTAATCGCCCCGTCGATCCGGAATTGCTGAAACAGCTCGAAACGGCTCTGCTCAGCGCGGACATCGGCGTGCGCACCACCAAAGAAGTCCTCGCCGCGTTGCGCCAGCAGGTAAACGAACACAAGCTCACCGAAACCGCCGAGCTGAAAAAGGAACTCAAGCGCCAGATCGTAAAAATTCTTCAAGCGCCCGCCGCGCACGCAGACGGTAACGGCGCCGGCCCCTCCGCCGACGCTGCGAAAATTTCACCGCGCGTAATTTTTGTCGTCGGCGTGAACGGCACCGGCAAAACCACCACCATCGGCAAGCTCACCAATCGCCTGAAAAAAGAAGGCGCCAGCATCGTCCTCTGCGCCGCCGACACGTTTCGCGCCGCCGCCATCGAGCAACTGGAAATCTGGGCGCGCCGCTCCGGCGTCGAGTTAGTGAAACAAAAACCAGGTGCGGATCCTTCCGCCGTTGTCTTCGACGCACTTTCCGCCGCCCGCGCGCGCAACGCCGACGTCGTAATCGTCGATACCGCCGGCCGCCTTCACACCAAATCGAATCTCATGGCTGAGTTGGAAAAAATGAAGCGCACCGCCGCAAAAATTGTTCCCGGCGCCCCTCATGATGTCCTGCTCGTTCTCGACGCCACCACCGGACAGAACGGCCTCAACCAAGCCCGCGAATTTTGGGGACACGCCGGCGTCACCGGAATCGTGCTGACCAAGCTCGACGGCACCGCCAAAGGCGGCATCGTCATCGCCATCGCCCGCGAACTCAATCTCCCCATACGCTTCGTCGGCACCGGCGAAAAAATCGACGACCTCGTCCCCTTCGACGCGCAAACCTATGTCAACTCGCTCTTCGACTAAGAGCAGCGGAACGAATGGTTCTCGCGACGACCTCGTCCCGTTCGACGGGCAAACCTATGTCAACTTCCTCTTCGACTAAGAGTGGCGGAACGAACCGTTCTCGTCAGGGCACGGCTTCAGCCGTGCCGACAAGGCCACATAACTCGCGGGCTTTAGCCCCTGAGGCCGCAGGACCTCTGTCTTCAGGTGCAAATGACGACCGTATGCTGCACGCAATCGCTCTTGCCCGTCGAGGTGTTGCCCTCGCTCATCCCAATCCCATGGTCGGCGCAGTCCTGGTAAAAAATGGCCGCATAATTGGCGAAGGATTCCACGCTTATGAGCGACGCGACCACGCCGAGATTGTCGCGCTCAAAAAAGCCGGCGAGAAAGCGATCGGCGCTAGCCTTTACGTCACGCTAGAACCTTGCTGCACGAGCGGCCGCACCGGGCCATGCACAAAAGCCATCATCGCCGCCGGAATAAAAAATGTTTACGCTGCCATGGAAGATCCAAATCTAGCGGTTGCCGGACGCGGATTCGCAGAATTAAGACGCGCCGGAATTGGAGTTCATCTCTCGAAAGATCTCAGAGAGCGTGCCGAAGCCCTGAACGAGGACTTCGCCAAATGGACTCGCACAGGCCTTCCTTTTGTAACCTTGAAAACCGCGCTCACGCTCGACGGCCAAATCGCGTCTCGCGCTGGCAGCACCACATGGATTACTTCCGCCGCGTCTCTCGAACGAGTCCAGCGCCTGCGTCACGAGGTTGACGCACTCCTTACCGGCATCGGCACCGTGCTCGCCGACGACCCGCGCATGTCCGATCGCACCGGCAAGCCGCGCCGTCGCAGACTTTTGCGCGCCATCGTCGATTCGCGACTGCGCACGCCTCTGCGTTCCAAATTAGTAAAGTCTGCGCAAAACGACGTTGTTGTGTTCACCACGCGAAGCGCCGATTCCCCAAAAGCGCGTGCCTTGACTCGCGCCGGTGTTGAAGTTTTTCAAGCGCGCTCGCGCGGCGGCCACGTGGACTTGCACGCCGTCCTCCGCGAGCTAGGCCGCCGCGAAATGCTAAACGTCTTGCTGGAAGCCGGAGCCGAACTCAACGGCGCCGCCCTTCAATCCGGAATTGTGGACAAAATGATTCTCTTCTATGCTCCCAAGGTCATGGGCACGGGCGGCGTCCCCATGGCGCGCATTCCGCGAAAATGGTTTGCGAAGTCGCCGGCGTTGAAAAATATATCTGTAGAAACTTGCGGACCCGATTTTGTAGTCCAAGGATATTTTCACGATGTTTACAGGGATCACCGAGCACGTCGGAAAAATTGATTCGCTCGAACTGGCGAAAGATGGCGGGCGCCTCCGCGTCACCTTGCCCGATGCCGGGGATTTCGCCGCCTCCATCAAACTCGGTGACAGCATCTCCGTAAACGGTTGCTGCTTAACGGTTGTCGAATTTTCGAACGACCATTTCTCCGCCGACCTTTCCGGCGAAACTCTCCGCCGCACATCTTTCGGCGAAAAAAAATCCGGCGACCTCGTCAATCTCGAAAGACCTCTAGCTGCCAACGCCCGTCTCGGCGGACATTTCGTGCAAGGCCACGTGGACGGCATCGGCCGGGTCACCAGCCTGCGCGCCGAGGGCGACAACTGGTGGCTCTCCGTCCGCGTCCCCGAAGACCAGCGCAGCTACGTCGCGGAAAAAAGCTCCATCGCCATCGACGGCATCAGCCTCACCGTCGCGCGCTGGCAAGAAGGCATCGCCGACATTGCCATCATCCCTTTCACCCACGCGCATACCAACGTCCGAGCCATGAGTCCGCACGACGCAGTGAACATTGAAACCGACATTCTCGCCAAATATGTAGAGAGCCTTCTCGCCAAACAAAAATCGCCCGCCAGCTCGCACTTATCCGTAGCAAAATTAATCGAGGAAGGTTTCTAATTGCACGCTGCGATCTGTGTAGGGTTTAAGTGTAGCGCCGCGGGCTTTAGCGCGGCGGATTTCCCGGGCAACTCTACCGACTCCTGCAGCATTTGTGTCGGTGCCACAATCTTTCATTTCGTGTTAGCTTGATTCCGCTAAGAGAGTCGGCAGGAGCCGGATGAGTGATGTGATCCCATATGACGTCGCAGTAATCGGCTCCGGCGTCTTCGGCGCGTGGACGGCCTATTCCCTGCGCCAATCAGGAGCCACCGTCGCATTGATCGACGCATACGGCCCCGCAAATTCCCGCGCAAGTTCCGGCGGCGAATCGCGAATCATCCGCATGGGTTACGGTGCCGACGAAATTTACACGCGCTGGTCCCTCCTCGCCCTTCCTCTCTGGCAGCAACTTTTTGCCCAGGCCGGCAAGCCCGAGCTTTTTCAACGCACCGGCGTGCTTTGGATCGCCCACGAAAATGATCGGTACGCACTCGACACGTTGGCAACGTTGCAGAAACTTCAGATACGCTTCGACAAGTTATCACTCGCAGATTTGCGCGATCGCTACCCGCAGATTTCCTTCGACGATGATGCCTGGGGGATTCTGGAACCCGACAGCGGAGTCTTGATGGCGCGCCGCGCGGTCGCCGAACTCGTCGCGCAGGCCAAAAAAGCGGGAGTAGATTTCCGCGCCGGTCAGGTAATCGCACCCGAAGGCCGCGGCCGCATCACCTCCCTGAAAACGTCCAGCGGCGAAGAAATTTCAGCAGGCACATTCGTATTTGCCTGCGGCCCTTGGCTTCCGAAACTTTTTCCCGACGTGCTGGCCGATCGTATGTTCATTTCGCGCCAGGAAATTTTCTTCTTCGGAGTTCCCGCGGGCAGCTTGGAATTTGCGCAGCCGGCCCTGCCGACGTGGCTTTACCTCCGCGATGAATTTTACGGAATGCCCGACCTCGAAAGCCGCGGCTTCAAAGTTGCCGACGACCGCCACGGACCAATCGTTGACCCCGACACGCAACCCCGCATGTCCAGCGTCCAAGCAATAGCCGCGGCGCGAAACTTCGTCGGTAAGCGTTTCCCTGCCCTGAAGAATGCGCCGATCATTGAATCACGCGTCTGCCAGTACGAAAACACATCCAACGGTGATTTCCTGATCGATCGCCATCCCGAATTCGAAAACGTCTGGCTGGTTGGAGGAGGCTCAGGCCACAGCTTCAAGCACGGCCCCTCCCTAGGAGAATACGTCGCAGAATTAGTTCTTCAAGGCGGGACGCCGGAAGCGCCAAAAATCGAACCTCGTTTTTCTTTAGCGACAAAGCAATCCGTGCAAAACCGCGCCATACATTAAACCAGCTTCGCCAAAAGAGGTGTTAAGGTTTCAATGTAGCGCCGCGGCCTTCAGCGCGGCAGCTGTGCGGCAGCTGTGCGATCCTTCCGCGCGGCACCGGGAGTTCGCTTCAAGCACGATTGAAACTCGCGGGGTGCCGAATCTTTTCTGCGGTTCGTGCAGAAAAGGTTCGGGTTTAGATTTCATACGTAGCGCGCCGGTTTTCTCGCAGGACGTACTCTAGCCCCGGGAATGTATTCGATTCGACCCAAGCTCGGGCATCATCACGCGACTTCCCGCGCCTTCGTTCGCGCCCCGCGCACAAAAAGAACCACACCAAGAAGAAGTGCAAATCCCGTCCCGCCAATTAATTTCACTTCGAATATCCATTTATGCGTGCTCTCACCGGGCGGAATCACGGAAAGGACGATGCTCATCAGCACAATCAGGAAACCGATGCCGCCCGCAAGCCACACGCCCGCTTTGCCGCCGGGTATCAGCGCCGCCGTCGACGTTTCGCGATCCGGCCGGTATGCCAGCACGATCACCGCCGCGTACATATACAGGAACGGAATGAAATAGAGAATGTTCGTTGCGTCCACCAAAATTTGATAAGCGCTCACCGTCGTCTCGCTGATCTGGCTGAGCAGCAAAATCGCTCCGGAAACCCCAGCCTGCACCAGGATGGAAACGTAAGGCGTCTCCCATTTCGGATGTACTTTCGCAAACGCCCGAGGCAAATATCGATCCACGCCCACCGCAAACGGAACGCGCGAGATTCCCGCCACTGTCGAACCCACGCCACCGGCATTTCCTATCGTCACCAGAATCGCCGCAATGATTCCCAGCGCGCTGATTTTCAAAGCCGCCGAAGCAATCGTCAATGCCTGAAACACGCCGCTCTTCGGATCCACTTGCACGCTACTCATCAAAGACAACACAGCAATCGTGCCCGCAATATAAATCACCGCAATTATGATGCCCGACCCCAGAATTGCGCGCGGAAAAGTCTTTCGCGGGTTTTTTACTTCCTCGCTCATTGACGACACCAGTTCCAGCCCGCCGAACGCAAACGCAATCTGCGGCCAGAAATTCACCGTGTCCCAATTCCAGTGCGGCTGAATATTGCTCCAGGTGAATTGCGTCACCGATCCGAATCGAGCCCAAACAACCGCCGCTGCAACGATCAGCATTACCAGCGGCACAAAAGTGCCCACCGCGCCCGCATTCTGAAGCCACTTCCCAATGCGCAGCCCGATGATGTTCATGTAAACGGCCACAAAGAAAAGCAGGAACGAAACTACCAGCAAAAACGTGCGGTTCTGCGCCAGCGGCGCGTATCCAATCCCGCCGATGTAAGCCGCCATCGCAGCGCTCGCAAACAACAGTGCCGGAAAATAAAACAGCGTGTAAATCCAGTAGGTCCACCCGGCCACGAAGCCGTGAAATTCTCCGAACGCGTCTTTAGCCCACGCGTACAGTCCGCCTTCTTGCGGAAATCGCGTGGAAAGCTCCGCAATTACCAGCGCAGTGGGAACGAAAAATAAGAACGCGGCCAGAAACCACAGACTGATAGAAGACGTTCCGTTGTGCGCCGCCGCCGCAATCCATCGCGGACCCAGCACGGTCACAATGTTGAATAGCAAAACGTCCCAGAAGCCCATCACGCGCGGGAGTTTTGGCTTAGAGTTCTCTGCGGAAGTCTCGCTCACGCCGTGGCGTCCAAAGCAGGAATCAACTCATCCTGCGCCAGAAAATTTCGCAGGAAGGGGTCCTGCGAATTTTCCAACTCTTGCCACGTTCCAAAAAAAGCAACGCGCCCTTCCACCAGAAAAATCACGCGGTCGGCCAGTTTTCTTCCCAGATGCGTATCGTGCGTCACCACGATAGAAGTTTTCTTGAATTGCTTTTTCAATTTGACGATCAAGTCGCCCACATGCGCCGCCATGATCGGGTCCACCATAGTGGTTGGTTCGTCGTACAGAATCGCATCCGGGTTTTCGGCAAGCGCCCGCGCAATCGCCACAGCGCGTTTAGTCCCAGTGCCCAGATCGGAAGGAAGTTGGTCGGCATACTGCTCTACTTCCAACATTTTCATCAGTTCGCTTACAGTTTGCTCGGCCTTTTCCTGCTCTTCGGCGACGCCGCGCGTTTCCACCGGAAACGCGATGTTTTCCTTCACGGTTAGCGAATCGAACAACGCGCCGGACTGAAAAACCATGGTCACTCGCCGCCGTATTTCCGAAAATTGTTTTTCGGTCAAACCGGCCACATCTTTTCCCGCCACGATGATTTGCCCGGAATCCGGCTGAAGAAAACCAAGCAGCAGTTTCAGCGAAACGGATTTTCCCACTCCGCTGCGTCCCATAATCACGGCAGTCTCGCCTTGGTTGACGAAAAAGCTGACATCCTTCAATACTTCGTTATCGTCAAATGATTTGAAGACGTTTCGAAATTCGAAATAGTGTTCGCTCATGAATTTTTCTGCTTGCTGAGCCGCGCCTGGGCTTCTCTGTAGTCCGCGGGCGAATTCACATTCTTAAATAGTACGCCGCCGGAAGCAAAGCCTTTCCATTCGCTCGGTTCCACATGCTCCACAGATAGCGTGGCAAACGAGTCCGTCACTTTGCGCATTCCGCCTTCCACCGCCGCGCGGATTCGCGCCCCGGCATTTTTGTGATACATCGCGCAAAGCGGCTCGGGCCCGCGCACATTCATCGGCACCACCGCATCCGCTACTGATTTCAGCGCTCGCTCGACCAAATATTCCAACCACGGCTTGGTAAGGTACGGAAGATCGCAAGCAATCACCAGGTTCCACGGCTTCGTGGAAATGTGCAGAGCCGTCGCAATCCCTCCCAGCGGCCCATACCCCGGAAAATCGTCAGCCGCAATCTTTAACCCTATCGCCTCGTAGCCGGGAGTGGAGGCGATGACCACCGCCTCGCCCAGAACTGAGTTCGCAAGCCGCGTCGCGCGCACGATCAACGACTCACCGTCGATTTCCAGCAGCGCTTTGTCGCGCCCCATGCGCGAGCTCTTGCCTCCCGCAAGAACAAAGCCGCTCACATTTTCTTTTCCCATAATTTCGAGCTAAACTAGCATGATCTCCGTGTCCAATCAACCACCTATATATCAGAAAATAAGTATTTTAATGCCATCACAGACATGTGAGCGAATAATTGTCAACTTCGGCCTTGACTGTATCCCTGCATTTGATACTATTGGCACTCGTTCATGAGGAGTGCTAACGCCTCGGCTGCGGCCTCCCTTCGAACGATACCTAAAGTTCTCCACCGGAGGAAAAGCACAAATGGCAGTGAACATTACGCCACTACACGACCGCGTGTTAGTGCGGCGCTTGGAAGAGAAAGAAACCGTAAAGGGCGGCATTATCATCCCTGACTCGGCCAGAGAGAAACCCCAAGAAGGCGAAGTGGTTGCCGTAGGCGCAGGCCGCATGGAAAAGGGTACCCGGATTCCGTTGGACGTGAAGCCTGGGGACAAGATTCTGTTCGGCAAGTACAGCGGTAACGACATCAAGATCGACGACGAAGAATTCATGATCATGAAAGAAGATGAAATCCTCGCCAAGATCGGCGGCCAGGCCAAAGCGGCTGGCGGCAAAAAGTAACTTCGGCCCACGAAGGCCGGGTCCGGGCGGCATAAGCCACACGGACACAGATAACAGATCAACTTCCGGCATGAGCTGGACCTCAACGCAACGCGGGGCTGGCTGAGCCGGACTAACACTTAGAAATCAGGAGGAAGGAGAATTATGGCAAAGCAAATCGTGACTGGTGAGAATTCACGCCAGGCCATTTTGCGCGGCGTCAACCAATTGGCGGATGCCGTGAAGATCACGCTGGGCCCCAAGGGTCGCAATGCGGTGATCGAAAAGAAATTCGGCGCGCCGATCATTACCAAAGACGGCGTGACGGTAGCAAAGGAAATCGAATTGCAGGACCCCCTCGAAAATATGGGCGCACAGATGGTGCGCGAAGTCGCTTCCAAAACTTCCGACGTGGCTGGTGACGGCACCACTACAGCGACCGTGCTGGCTCAAGCTATCTTCCGCGAAGGCGTGAAGACGGTGGCAGCCGGCGCAAGCCCCATGGCACTCAAGCGCGGTATCGAACGAGCCGTGGAAGTTTGCGTCGAGGAAATCAAGAAGTTCCACAAGGACGTCAAGGGCGACATGATCGCGCAAGTCGGCACGATCAGCGCCAACAACGACAAGCACATCGGCGGAATCATTGCCGAAGCGATGAAGAAGGTCGGCAAGGACGGCGTCATCACCGTTGAAGAATCCAAGACCATGGAAACGACGCTGGAAGTGGTCGAAGGAATGCAGTTCGACCGCGGCTACCTCTCGCCTTACTTCGTTACAGACCCCGAAAGAATGGAATGCGCGCTCGAAGACGTCCGCATCCTGATCCACGAAAAGAAAATCAGCTCGATGAAGGACTTGCTTCCCCTGCTCGAGCAGATCGCCAAGATGGGCAAGCCTCTCTTGATCATCGCAGAAGACGTCGAGGGCGAAGCGCTCGCGACTCTGGTGGTGAACAAGCTCCGCGGCACCTTGCAGTGCGCTGCGGTTAAGGCTCCCGGTTTCGGCGACCGTCGCAAAGCCATGTTGGAAGACATCGCTACGCTGACGGGCGGCAAGGCCATCACCGAAGATCTCGGCATCAAGCTCGAGAACGTGAAGGTGGAAGATCTCGGCCGCGCCAAGAAAATCACCATCGACAAGGACAACACCACGATCGTCGAAGGCGGCGGGAAATCCAGTGAGATCGAAGGCCGCGTTCGCCAGATTCGCACGCAGGTGGAAGACACCACGTCGGATTACGACCGCGAGAAATTGCAGGAGCGTTTGGCCAAGCTGGTAGGCGGCGTCGCCGTAATTAAAGTCGGCGCAGCAACCGAGACCGAGCTGAAGGAAAAGAAAGCTCGTGTTGAGGACGCCATGCACGCCACACGCGCGGCTGTCGAGGAAGGCATCGTTCCCGGCGGCGGCGTAGCGCTGGTTCGCTGCATCTCGGCGCTGGAAAAGCTCAAGCTGCACGATGACGAAGCCATCGGCGTCAACATCGTGAAGCGCGCCCTCGAAGAGCCCATGCGCCAAATCGTTCACAACGCCGGAAACGAAGGCGCTGTGGTGGTTGGCCGCATCCGCGAATCGAAAGACGACAACTTCGGCTTCAACGCCGACACCGGCGAGTACGGTGACCTGGTCAAGGCTGGCGTAATCGATCCAGCCAAGGTTACGCGTCTCGCTCTCCAGAACGCCGCTTCCATCGCCGGCCTGATGCTCACCACCGAAGCTTTGGTGGCCGACATCAAGGAAGACGAAAAGAAGGGCGCAGGAGCAGGCGGTGGTGGCGGAATGCCCGGCGGCGGCGGTATGGGCGGCATGTAC
>Ga0182015_10001316_pt1 | contig 33147 bp, 28 predicted proteins | sample 712P3MmetaG_FD_120478 | JGI IMG/M metagenome (GOLD analysis project Ga0182015, IMG submission 120478) | Permafrost microbial communities from Stordalen Mire, Sweden - 712P3M metaG | ecosystem: Environmental > Terrestrial > Soil > Wetlands > Permafrost | place: Sweden: Stordalen | collected...
ACGGAAGCCGCTCTGGCGCAGCGCGGAGGCCATGCCGTGCATCACCTGCGGGCACAGCATCTGGCAATCGTAGTACATCAGCGCGAGCATGACGGGACGGTTGTGGTTGAAGAAGTCGCCGAGCTTCACGTCGCGGCCGGATTCATCTTTAAAGGAGTCGGTGAGAGGCAGAGGGCCGTTGAGCTTCTGCTCGATTCCGGCATTCTTTTGCCAGGCAGGAGCTTGCTGCGCGGTTGCGCCCACAGGACGGTCGGCGGAGTATTGGGCGCGCGCTGGCCCGGCGGTGAGCGCGAGGCTCGTGGCGATAACGAGGGCGGCGATGGGGACGCGCGGGCGGATCACACTCCAGAATACGCTGCCGCGTGGCGGCTTCATGGCAGGGGTTGAAGGGTCACGGTTTTTCCGGTGCGGGCGGACTGGCGGGCGGCATCGAGGATTTGCATGACGACGATATTGGTGTCGAGGGAGGTGAGGTCGTGGTCGGGATCAAGTTGGCCGCGGACTACGGCGGCGAGGTAGTGCAGCGATGTGTCCTGGGGAGCGGGGAGCGCCGGTATGCCGAGAGCGACTTCGGGTGAGGCTTCGTTGACGCGCTCGCGAATCTGCGCGGGATTGGAGGCAATGGCGTAGCCCTTGGTGCCGTAGACTTCGGTGTCTTTGCGGCCGAAGGGCCAGTTCCAGGAAGGCATGAGTACGGCCTGGGCGTGCGCGTAACGCAGGATGATGGTCGCGTCGTCGTCGACGCGGGGATAGGTCTCGGGCTTGTCGGTTTGCGCCACGGCGGTGACGCTGACGGGCGATTCGCCGTGCATGAACCAGGTCATGAGGTCGGCGCCGTAGCAGCCGAAGTCGTAGAGGGCGCCGGCGCCATTTTCAGCGGGGTCGGTGAGCCAATGGAGAAATTCTGGCTGAACGCCGATTTCTTTCGGACCCTGATGGCCATCGTGGATGACCGCTTTGCGGAGGTCGCCGAGGCTGCCGTGGCGCAGCAGATCGTAGAGGGCTTTGTTGCTGGGGTACCAGGTGGTTTCGTAATTCACCAACACCTGGACGCGGTGGTCGCGGGCGATGCGGCGTATGGCGAGCGCGTCCTGGAGCGAGATGGTGAGAGGCTTCTCGACCATGACGGCGACGTTGTGGGCGGCGGCTGCCTCAATAATGCGGCGATGCTGCGCGATGGAGGTGTAGACGAGCAGAGCCTGCGGCTGCTGGTGCGCGAAGAGGTCGTCGAGGGTCGGATAGAAAAGGGTGGGGTCCAGGTGGAATTGCTGAGCGTATTTGTCACGGAGGGCTGGATCCGCGTCCACGATCCCGACAAGTTGAGTATCGGTTTGCTTCGGAAATTGCTGGAGAAAGCCGACGACGTGGCCGTGTTCAAGGCCGACAATGGCAACGCGAACCGGGGCGGCCTGAGCGAGCAACTGCGGAGCAGAAAGAGCCGAGACGATGATGGCAACGAGCAAGGCAACTGCGTACAGCCGGATGCGCATGCATTCATGTTACCGCCGTGAAGCAAGGCGGCCGCCATACGTTGCACCGCTGGTTTCGAGGGTGTTAGCTTGGGTATTCGATCAGTACCCATCAACCAATCACCAAAGCCAATCAGCGAAGGAAATCAGCACACATGCAGACGAGCTATAACGGGTTGACCCTGCCTAAGGATGGCGAGGCGATCCAGTACGCGAATGGGAAGTACAGCGTTCCCGATCATCCGATTATTCCGTTCATCGAAGGCGATGGCACGGGCCGCGATATTTGGCGGGCTTCGCAGCGGGTTTTCGACGCTGCCGTCGAGAAGGCCTATGGCGGAAAGCGCGCGGTGAAGTGGTTTGAGATTTATGCAGGCGAGAAGGCGTTTCGGGAATTCAAGAACTGGCTGCCCGACGATTCGGTGAAGGCGGCGACGGACTTCCGCGTGTCGATCAAGGGGCCGCTAACGACGCCAGTGGGCGGAGGGATTCGTTCGCTGAACGTAGCGTTGCGCCAGATCATGGACCTCTATGCGTGCGTGCGGCCAGTGAAGTACTACGCGGGCGTGCCGAGTCCGGTGAAGCATCCGGACAAACTGGACGTGGTGATCTATCGCGAGAACACCGAGGACGTGTATGCGGGGATTGAGTTCAAGGAAGGAACCGCGGACGCGAAGAGGCTGATTTCGTTCCTGAACGACGAGATGCTGAAGGGAACCAAGAAGCGGGTTCGCGAGGATTCGGGGGTTGGGATCAAACCGATTTCGATTACCGGGACAAAGCGGCTGGTCCGGTACGCGATCCGGCACGCGATTGATGGAGGCCGCAAATCGGTGACGCTGGTGCATAAAGGGAACATTCAGAAATTCACCGAAGGCGCGTTTCGTGAGTGGGGTTATGAGGTTGCGGTGGAGGAGTTTCGCGGCGACGTGGTGACGGAGCGCGAGAGCTGGATCCTGGGGAATGTTGAGGCGAATCCAGGGCTGACCGTCGAGCAGAATGCCGCGATGATTGAACCGGGGCTGGAATTTGGCAATGACGACTTCAGGCAAGCGCTCTATGCGGAGATCAAGGGCGTGCTGGATTCGATTGGCAAGTCCCACGGCAACGGGCAGTGGAAGAAGAAGGTGCTGATCAACGACCGCATCGCGGATTCCATTTTTCAGCAGGTGATTATTCGTCCGGAGGAGTACAGCATTCTGGCATGCCCCAACCTCAACGGCGATTACATTTCCGACGCGTGTGCGGCGCAGGTGGGCGGGCTCGGGATTGCTCCCGGTGCGAACATTGGCGATGGCTATGCGGTTTTTGAGGCGACGCATGGGACCGCGCCGAAATATGCGGACAAGGACGTGATCAACCCTGGATCGGTGATTTTGTCGGGGGTGATGATGTTCGAATTCCTGGCATGGTCCGAGGCCGCAAAGCTGATCGAGACTTCGCTGGAGAAGACGATTCAGCAGAAATTTGTGACGTACGACTTCGAGCGGCAGATGCAAGGCGCGACAAAGGTGAAGACCAGCGAGTTTGCGACGCACATGATCGCCAACATGTGAGGACTAGCCGCCCAGGCGGCCGCGCCTTCGGCGCAAGATCTGGCGGGATGAAGAGCATGGCTGTCGGATGAGATCAGTCATTGTTACGTAATCGAGGAGAGTTATGCGGAAGAAAGTAACGATTGTCGGGGCGGGGAATGTGGGCGCGACAGCCGCTCATTGGATTGCGTCGAAGGAACTGGCCGATGTTGTGTTGATCGATGTGGTCGAGGGGATTCCGCAGGGCAAGGGGCTGGACCTGCTGGAAGCGATGCCGATTGCGAAGATGGATTGCCACATCATTGGCACGAACGACTACGCTGACACGGCAAACTCCGACATTGTGGTGATCACGGCGGGGATTCCGCGCAAGCCGGGGATGAGCCGCGACGATCTGCTGCAGACGAACTACAAGATCATGTCGGATGTGGTGGGAAAGGTTACGGCCAATTCTCCCAACTGCATCCTGATTATTGTTTCGAACCCGCTGGATGCAATGGCGCAGGCGGCATTCCGGCAGGCGAAGTTCAATCGCGAGCGGGTGATTGGAATGGCGGGCGTGCTGGATTCGGCGCGATTCCGGACTTTTATTGCCGAGGAACTGAAGGTTTCTGTGGAAAATGTGACGGCATTCGTGCTCGGTGGACATGGGGACACGATGGTGCCGCTGGCTCGCTATTCGACGGTGGCGGGAATTCCCATCACGGAGCTGGTCGAGAAGGACAAGCTGGATGCGATTGTGCAGCGCACCCGTGACGGCGGCGCGGAAATCGTGAAATACCTGAAGACGGGCAGCGCCTACTACGCGCCCTCGGCGGCGACGGTGGAGATGGTCGAGGCCATTCTGAAGGACAAGAAGAAGATTCTGCCGTGTGCGGCGTATCTCGAAGGCGAGTATGGCATTCGCGGATATTACATCGGCGTGCCATGCAAACTGGGTGCGCGGGGCATTGAGCAGATTATCGAGATCAAGCTGACGCCTGAAGAAGATGCGGCGCTGAAGAAGAGCGCGGAGGCGGTGAAAGAGCTGTGCGCGGTGATTGGCGTTTAGGGACTCGCCGTCCCGGCAGACGCGCTTCGCGCAAATAACTGACCGTAGTGCAGATCTTGTTCGGGCTCCTAGCCGCGCGCTCGCAGGAATGCGATGACATGGTCGGCTTCGACGACGCCGACCAGCTTGCCTGCTTTGTCGACGACGGGCAGGGCGCGGAGATTGTATTTGTCGAACAACTCGGCAACTTCATTTTCGTGCTGGTTGGCACGGACTGTCACGAAACGTGGTTCGGTCAGAACCTCCATGCGGGTTTCGGGGCGAGCGAGCACCAGGCGCGCGAGGGGAACTACGCCGTGGAGGACTTCGCTGGAGTCGATCAGATAAATCTCGGTAATCGTCTCAGGATCGCCTTCGAATCCGCGGAGCGCGCGGATACCGTCGGCGACGGTGGCGCTTTGGGGCACCGCGATGTATTCGGTGGTCATACGACCTGCGGCGGAATCTTCGCGGAATTCGAGGAGGTCTTTGACCTCCTGGCGCTCCTCGGGATCCATCTCTTCGAGAATCGCTTCGGAGCGTTCATCGGGAAGCTCGGCGAGCAGATCGGCGGCGGCGGAGGGATCCATTTCCTCGACGATGCCGGCGGCAGTTTCCGAATCGAGGGCCTGGACCAGGGATTTCTGCAGTCTGGGCTCGACTTCTTCGAGGGTTTCCGCGGCGGTTTCCTCATCGAGGGTACGCAGCACGGCTTCGCGCTCGGCGGGAGCGAGGTCCTCGAGGATGTCGGCGATGTCGGAGGGGTGCAGTTTGGCGAGGCGCTCGTATTCGATGTTGAGTTTGACGCGACGGGCCGGGTCGACCTCGATCATATCGACGAAGTTCCAGGGGATGACGCGCGAGGGAAGTTTGGCGACGAGGTTCTCCAGCGTGCGTTTAGGCATCGTGCCGCTGAGCAGGCGGCGCAAGGCTCCGCGCAGGCCGACCTCAACCTCTGTGACGCAAAGCTGCTCCCCATCTCCGTCGGATTGCCAGCGCAAATTGACATCGTTGACACGAACGACTTTGCGACCGTGGACATCGATGATCTGACGATCGAGCAGGTCCTGGCGCAGGAGGATGAAGTTCTCGTCGCCCTGAACCGGATTCAGTGTGGCATCGGGGCGGAGTTCCAGTGCGCCGCTGGGGGTCCAGCGAACCTCACGGGAGGAGACAATCTCAAGACCCTTCCGGGTTTTCAGGACCAGACCTGCGACGCGACCGGCCTCTTCGCCCGTGCCAACGGCGACATCTTTGAGGCGGCCCCGCATGCGGCCGCGCACGTTGGTGATGGGCGTGCCGAGAAGGGCGGTCAACGACCGCAATGTGACGTCGTCGGTCATGATCGAGGCTCGGCATGAGTGTAACAGTCCGTTTTTCTCGAAGGGTGGAGAAAGAATGCGGCAATCGCGGATGCTCGCCTGAGCAGTGCGCGGAGCCTCGCCGATCGTTCGTCACGCGTCGACGGAAATTGGTTTGCAATGCGAATGGCGGCGGTTTCCATTGACTGGGCAGCGCTACAGACATACACTCAGCGCTGGGCGCGTCGGCGGGAGAACAGTATGAATCCGCGGCCGCCTGAGAGCCTCTTCGCCCCACATGTCCTCAGGAACCACCCGGTACGCGCCTCCCTCCGATCGAGTGAAGCTGGTTGTTGCTTCCTCGGTCATGCTCACCTTTATTTCTTTTTGGCGAGCAGCGGCTGTGGTGCTCAACGATCTTGGCTCGTCGGCCTTCTACGCGGGAGGCATTTCAGAACAGGCAGTTGGGAAGGCGGCGCCCTGGTTCATCCTGGGCGTGATGCTGTTTTCCTTCGCGGTGCGCGCGGTGTATGTCGAGAGCTGCTCGATGTTCACGCGCGGAGGCGTCTACCGCGTCGTGAAGGAAGCGCTGGGCGGGAATTTCGCGAAACTGAGCGTGTCGGCGCTGATGTTCGATTACATCCTGACGGGCCCGATCTCGGGCGTTTCCGCAGGGCAGTACATCGTAGGACTGATGAACGAGCTGCTCGGGGTGGGAGCGAGATACAGATGGGTGCCCCCGGCGCTGATGCCCTTTGCACACCGCGGCTTCGAGATCAATGAGACCTCGGCGCTGTTTGCGGCGGCGGTGACGATCTACTACTGGTGGCAAAACACCAAAGGAATCGAAGAGTCCACCGATAAGGCGCTGAGTGTTATGCAGATCACCACCGTGATGGTGGTGCTGCTGCTGGGGTGGGGCTTCCTCACTGCTTTTCATACGCACGCCAAATTGCCGCCGCTGCCCATCCCTGCGAACCTGCATTTTTCGTCGGACGCACTTGGATTCCTGGGAGGCACAAGGCTGGCTTCGATGCTGGGGCTATTCGGCATCCTGATGGCATTTGGGCATTCTGTGCTGGCCATGAGCGGCGAAGAGACGCTGGCGCAGGTAAACCGCGAGATTGAGCACCCGAAGCTGAAGAACCTGAAGCGGGCGGCCATCGTGATTGCGATTTACAGCTTCGTCTTCACGGGAGTCGGGACGCTGCTGGCGACGATGATTATTCCGGACAACGTCCGGGTACCTGTTTATCGCGACAACCTGATTGCCGGAATGGCGATGTACATGTGGGGACCCCAGGTTCTGCGCATTATTTTCCGGGTCTTCGTGGTCATCGTCGGATTTCTGATTCTGTCCGGGGCGATTAACACGTCCATCATTGGATCGACGGGCGTGATGATGCGCATCGCCGAAGATGGCGTGTTGACGGATTGGTTCCGTAAACCGCACCGCCGATTTGGCACGAGCTATCGCATCATCAATCTCATTACCGCTCTGCAGTTGTTCACAATTATCGTCAGCAGAGGCAATGTCATCACGCTGGGTGAAGCTTATGCCTTCGGCGTGATCTGGAGTTTTACCTTCAACTCACTCGCCATGCTGGTTCTGCGGCGGAAGTACAAAGGTGAACGCGGATGGAAGGTACCGGTCAATCTGCACATTCGTGGTGTCGAGCTGCCGGTAGGACTGTTCTGCGTCTTTCTGGTTCTTCTTACGATCGCTCTGGTTAACCTGGCGACGAAGAGCGTGGCCACCGTGAGCGGGATCGCATTTACGGCAGTATTCTTTACGATTTTCGCTGTCTCTGAAAAACGCAATGCCGCGAAGCACCAACTAACGCAGCAACAGATGAAGGAGCATTTTCAGCTCGAGCAGCAGGACACGATCGGGCGAGAGGAGCTTCAGGTACGACCGGGTGGCGTGCTGGTGACTATGCGGGATCCGGTGAACCCGTTCGCGCTGAAGTGGGCCCTGGCACGAACGCGGACCGAGCAACAGGACATTGTTGTGCTGACGGCGAGGATGATGGGCGCCGGCGGTCCGGAATACGTTGATAACCAGATATTCAGCGAACACGAGCAGATGCTTTTCACCAAGGCTGTATCCGTAGCGGAAAGCTTTGGGAAGCACATTTCTCTCCTGGTGGTTCCGGCTGGAGATATATTCGCCGCTCTGGTGCAGGCGGCTAACGCGCTGGAAGTGGCTGCGCTGGTCTCCGGGTTGTCGACAAGGATGTCGGCGCAGGAGCAGGCGTTCCACATAGGTCAGGCGTGGGAGAGCCTGCCTGAACCGAAACGGCAATTTACTTTCTATGTAATCATGCCGGACGGCGAGGCGGAGGCGTTTCATATCGGTCCGCATGCGCCCTCATTGCGGGCGGAAGATGTACAGCTGGTGCATCGGCTGTGGTTGAATTTCCGTCGCGATCCGGAGATGCAGGGGCTGCATCACAGCGACATCATGACCTATGCATTGACTCGGCTGGCGATGGACTATGCGCGCGATAAGCAGGAGACGCTGAGGAGCCTGCGCCGCTATACGCAGGAGGGCGGACGCGATGCGCAGCTGGGTATAAGTTATCGTGCGCCGAGCCGCGAGGACCAGTCGATTCCGGCGCCCCGGCCGTCGCTGGACGATGAGGGACACTAAGGTCTCCAGCGGGTGCTCAATTCGTAATTGTAAAGTTATTCCTTCCCATTTAGTCTCATTAGGAGCACCAGCGGGCCCACCTTGCCTGAAGAGAGCAAGGCGTTATTAAGTCGAGTGCGGAGGGTAATGTGGAAGTTAAGAAGATCATCGCGGAGTTGGAGGAACAGATTGCTCGTTTAAGGGAAGCGCGGTCGCTGCTTGCAGGCGCCGAAACAGGCGCAAAGAGACGCGGCAGACCACCGGGAAAGTCCACTGCGAAGGGCAATGGCCGGAAGCGGCATCTGAGTGCGGAAGGCCGCAAGCGGATTTCAGAGGCGTTGAAACGCCGCTGGGCGCTACGGCGTAAAGCCGCAGCAAAAATGGCGAAAGCGGCATAGGGGAAGGCTGGCACAAGTGCCCGCCTTCATTGTTTAAAGAGTGCGCTTGAACAGCGGCGTGGCCAGTAGCAGGGAAACAATTCCGAATCCGAAGAGAAAATAGATGTCGGATTGGATGGCTGCGAAGCCGCCGTCCTTGATGAGAACGGCTTTGAAGCCGTGTACAGCGTAGGTGAATGGATCGACGACCGCGATGGCGCGCAGCCATGGCGGAAACGCCGCAATCGGATAAATGGCGCCGCTGGGGAAGAACAGCAGGGTATTCAGCACGCCGAACATGGCGCGCGGAACCAGCGGATCCTCGACCCGCACCATCAGCAGAAACATCATGCCATTGAAGGCAATCGATGTGGCGACGATCAGGATCGCCAGCTGAAGGACAGCCAGGGGATGGAAGATAACGCCGAGTCCCGCAAGCAGAGAACCAATCACCGACAGGCTGATGCCGGACAGCACCGCCTTGATGGCGCCGGCGATATTAAGGCCCAGGACGAGCTCGAGTTTTGTGATGGGTGTGACGAGATAGCCCTCGTGGACGCCGCGGGCCTTGTCGTCGATGTATAACATGCCGCCCCCGATCATGACCGAGATATACATGGCCAGGGCCACGGAGCCGGCGAGCAGGAACTTCATGTACTCGATGTAGGGATAAAGCTCAACGATGTCGAGGGTGATGGACTGTACGACTTTGGGCTGGACTAACGGCTGGTTGAGGGCATCGACCAGCGACTGCATTTCTGTCTCAAGGCTGCCGCTGACGAACTGATCCGAATTATCGACGACCAGACCGATGTGGGGGGATTCGCCGGCGAGCACACGGCGCGAATACTGTGCAGGGATGATGATGGCGGCATCGATCTTGCCGGTGCGCACATCCTCCTGCGCGGCTTTTTCGTTGGCGTATGGAACCGTGTTGAAGGTCCGAATGTTGGCCGCCACGGTCTGGAACGCTTCGTGAATCTTCAGTGCTTCCTCGCCGTTGTCGTAGTCGACGACGCCCATCCGCGTGTTGGTGACTTTCCCCCCAAAGGCGTTGCCAAGAATGATGAGCTGCACCAGGGGCAGCGTCATCGACATCAGCATGAGCGCAGGGGAGCGGAAGAATTTGCGCATCTCGCGCTCGACGATAGCCCACATTCTGTTCATGGCTGCATCCCCGGACGCGGCGGCATCATGAAGCCGAGCGCCTTGACCTGTTCGTCGCGGAGCTGGCGTCCCGTGTAGTAGACGAAAACGTCGTCGAGGGTGGTGTTTTGCACGCTGAGACCGTGGATGAGATCGCCGGAGGCGGTTGCCATTTCCACCAGCTGCGTGGTGGTCAGCGAGCCGTTGGAGGTCATCAGACGATATTCTCCGGAGCCGCGGGATTCTACTCCGGTGACGCCGGCCAGTTTCTCGAGCTGCGGTTTGCGGTCGGCCGAACTCTTGCCGAACTGGACTTCGATGACGCTCGATCCAGGCACGCTGGACTTGAGGCCGAGCGGCGTATCGAGGGCGACCAGTTTGCCATGGTCGATGATCGCGATGCGGTCGCAGAGATTGTCGGCTTCGTCCATGTAGTGCGTGGTGATGAGGATGGTCAGCTTCATGCTGTTGCGCAGCTTGTCGAGCATTTCCCAGACAGCAACGCGGGAGACGGGGTCGAGGCCGGTGGTGGGTTCGTCGAGGAAGAAGATGCGGGGGTTGTGGATGAGGCCGCGCGCGATTTCCAGCCGCCTTCTCATGCCGCCGGAGAGGGTTTTGGTCTGGGCTCCACGCCATTTAGCGAGATCGACGGCTTCGAGCAGTTCTGCGATGTTCCGCTCACGCTGCGCTCGCGGGACATCGTACAGCTTGGCATAGATGGAGAGATTCTCTTCCACGGTGAGGTCGATGTCGCTGGTGAGGGCCTGGGGGATGACGCCGATGAGATGCCGCACCGCGTTGGGTTCCTTCTCCACGTCGTGGCCTCCGATCACAGCGCGCCCCTCCGTGACGGGGATAAGGGTGGTCATCATGCGGATGAGGGTGGATTTGCCCGCGCCATTGGGACCGAGCAGGCCGAAGATCTCTCCGTCGGCAACCTCGAAGCTGACGCCCTTGACCGCCTCGAAGGTTCCGTAACGCTTGACGATGTTCTCGACGGCGATGGCTGGCGGCGGTGATGCCGGGGCCGGCGCCGGAGTGGGCTTTGCGGAGGGCGCGCCGGAAGTCATGGTTTCACCAGCTTGTCTTTGGGAATGTAGACCTCGGCAATCATGCCGGGAACGTAGCGCATCTCAGGGTTATCGATGAGGAGTTTGATCTGGACGGTTTCGATGTCGCGCTTGCGGCGGCTGACGTCGCGCTGTGTGGCGAATGCGGCTTCGGCGGCCTTGGCGATGACGGTGCCCGAGAGGGTGGCGCCGCTGGGCATCACGACGCGAAGCTTGTCTCCAAGCTGGACGGCGTCGGATTCGGTTTCGGGCAATGGAGCGTAGACCCAGGTTTGAGACAGGTCGACGACAGTGACGATGGGCGTTGCGGGCGAGACGACTTCACCCTGGCGCGCGGCCCGCACATTGACGATACCGGTGACGGGGGAGCGCACATTCGCGTAGCCGAGCTCGACCTGAGCCTGATCGAGCAGGTCCTGGGCATTGCGCATTTCATCCCGTGTGGCAGACACCGTTTTTGCGGCCGTCTGGGTTTGCAGCAGGTTGGCCTGGGCAGTTTTCAGCGAGGCCTGGGCGGCTGCAACATTCTCGCGGGCCGAGTCGACGGCGGCTTTGGCCGCGTTGAGGCTGGTGACCTGCTCATCGCGCGTTTGCTGGCTGGTGACGCCGGCTTGGGCGAGCGCTACGGCGCGGGTGGTGTCGGCGTCTTGGTGCTCGTAGTTCGCCTGGGCCTGCGCAAGGGCGGCTCGTGCGACGCGGAGCTGGGCTTCTGCGGCAGCGACCTGGCTGGTGGTATCGCCCTGGGTTTGTTCTTCGGTGTCGCGCGAGCCGAGGAGCTTGTACTTTTCTCCGGAAACGGTGGCGGCGGCCGCGTTGCGGGCGGCGGCCAGATCCTGAGCTTCGATGGTGGCGACCAGTTGCCCGACGGTGACTTTCTGGCCTTCGTCGACGGCCAGCGATTCGATACGGCCCTGAATGCGCGAGCTGACGATGACTTCGTTGGCGTCCACGGTGCCGATGAGCTGCAGGTCGCTGGTGCGCTTGGTAGAAAAGAAATACCAGCAGAGCGCGATGACGAGCAGCACGCCCATGATGATGAAAATGCGATTGCGAGGTTTCATGCGGTCTTTCTCTCCGGGACTGTGGTATCCGGAATGAGCATCGCAGCGAGCACGGCTTTTGCGAGGCGCGCACCGCGTTTGCGGTCGGTAAAAATGGTTTGGCCAAGATACTCAATGGCAGCGGTGCGGCGGCCGGCCATGGCGCCGGGCTCAAGGGGATCAGAAGCGGTTACGAGGCGAACCATGGGCGAGCTGAGAAAGTAGAAGACGTTGGCGCCGAGAGCGGCGTAGAGCATCTGCATGGGATCGACGTTGCAGAGCTCACCGGAACGGATACCCTCTGCGACGAGTTGCAAAGAGCGGCCCCACATGGGCTCGAAGGCTTTTTTCGCGATGATGCGCATGGCGTTGGACTGGCCGGTGCGGAAGCGGACCATCTCCTGCTGCATGAGCGCATGAAATCCGTGGTGGGAGAGGTGGCGGTCGAAATGCTGGAGGACCAGGCGGAGGACGCGCTCGCCGGGGCTGCAGTCCAGATCGAGAAGCGCGAGCGCGTCCCCCGCGACTTCCCCGGCCACTTCTTCGAGTGCCGCTATGTAAAGAGCTTCCTTGTCGCGGAAATAGTAATAGAGCAGGGCCTTGTTGACGCGGGCCGCAGTGGCGATGGCGCCGGTGCGCGCGCCTGCCAGTCCGTGCTCGCTGAATTCCCGAATGGCTGCATGCAGAATGCGGTCGCGGGACTGGTCGGAGCGGCTGTGTTGAGATCGAGGCATTGATTGACTGGTTAGTTAAATTAACCAGTTAGTCAAAACTGTACTCCGGAATGCCGTCGGGGGCAAGGAAGGCCCGGGAAAAAATTCTCAGAATTGAGTTGCAATGTACTAGATAGATAGTTCACTATTATTATCCATGAGGCAGGGCGCGGGAGTTGCGGCAAGTGAATTTGCATTCCGGCTCGATGCGCACAGCGGCGTGCCGGTGTATCGGCAGCTCATCGATCAGGTACTGGGGGCGGTGGCGACGGGTGTGCTCCGAACCGGCGATCAGCTGCCGACGGTGCGGCAGGTGGCGGTCGATCTGGCGATCAATCCAAACACGGTGATGCGTGCTTATCGGGAGATGGAGATTCGCCGGATTCTCGATACGCAGCAGGGAGCAGGAACGTTTATTGGAGAGCAGAGGGCGGCGCCGTCAAAAGACGAGCGGGAGCGGCAGTTGGCCCAATTGGCGGGCGAGTTTATTTCGAGGGCGGGATTGCTGGGGCTCACGCTGGAGGAGCTGATGCAGGCACTGGGAAACATGTCGCGGGGGCCAGAAGGCCGAAAAGCGGAGACAAGAGCGGAGACCAGGAGGAAATCATGAAACAGCGGAAGCAATTCAGCAGTGTCGGCGCGGCGGTGATGCTGGTGTGTCTGGCGGCCGGACTGCTGGCGACGAAGTTCACCCGTCTACCGTTTGGTGCGGTGGCCGGCGCGCTGGCGGGAATCTATTTTCTATTTTGCGATCAAGGTGGTCGACCAGTGGGAGAAGGTGGCGCTCTTGCGCTTCGGCCGTTATCGCGGGCTGCGCGGGCCGGGCGCGTTTCTTATCGTCCCGGTGATCGATACGCTGAGTCGCTATGTGGATCAGCGTGTGCGTGTGACGACGGTGAGCGCGGAGTCGGCGCTGACGCGGGACACGGTGCCGGTGAATGTGGACGCGATCATTTTCTGGCTGGTATGGAATGCGGAGAAATCGATTCTCGAGGTCGAGGATTTCATGCAGGCGATCAGCCTTGGATCGCAGACAGCGCTGCGGGAATCGATTGGGCGGCACCAATTGGCGGAGATGATCACAGACCGCGAGGCACTGGGGCAGGAGCTGCAGAAAATTCTGGACGAGAAGACGACGCCGTGGGGGATCACCGTGCAGTCGGTGGAGATTCGGGACGTGCGGATACCGCAGGCGTTGGAGAATGCGATGTCGCAGCAGGCGCAGGCGGAGCGGGAGCGCCAGGCGCGCGTGATTCTGGGCGAGGCGGAGGTGCAGGTGTCTGCGCAATTCGCGGAGGCGTCGCGGGTTTACGGGGAGAATCCGGGGGCGCTGCATCTGCGCGGCATGAACATGCTGTACGAGGCGATCCGCGAAAAGGGAGCGATGGTGATTGTGCCGTCGTCGGCGGTGGAGACGATGGGTCTGGGCGGAACGTTGGCCACGGCAGCGATTGCGAAGCAGCAGTAGGAGCGAGGAGATATAACCATGCAGTGTCGAATGATTCTTGTTGGGTGTCTGTCGATCGTGTTGGCTGTGCCGGCTGCGGTGCATGCAGGCGAATCAGAGGGGCGAAGTAGTGGTTCCAGGCCGTCGGTGCAGTTTGTCACTGTCGAGCCCGGGGTAAAACTCGAGGTTCTGGACTGGGGCGGGACGGGACGGCCGCTGGTTTTCCTGTCGGGCCTCGGAGACACGGCGCACGTCTACGAGCAGTTCGCACCGCAATTCACTGCGCACCATCACGTCTACGGAATCACGCGACGCGGCTTTTGGGCTTCCAGCAAACCTGAACCGACGGATGCAAACTATTCGGCGGATCGCCTGGGCGAGGATGTGATTGCGGTCATCGACGCGCTCAAGCTGGATCGGCCCGTGCTGGCGGGGCACTCGATTGCGGGCGAGGAATTGAGCTGGATGGGAAACCGTTATCCCAAGAAAGTCGCCGGGTTGATCTATCTGGACGCCGGCGATTATTACGGCTTCTACGATCAGGCGCGGGGCAACAGCTGGCTTGACATGCTGGAGGTGAAGCGGCGGTTGGACGCGCTGCGTGCGGGCGCGGTGTACGACGGCGCATACAGGGAAGGCTTGCAGGAGAGCGTCGCGCAGCTGGACAAGGAGCTGCTGTTGGAAGAGAAGCGACTTGCGGCTCTGCCCCAGATGCCGGCTCCTCCGGCACCGCCGGCTATTCCGCTTGCGGTCCTGTTTGGGGAGGAGAAATTCACGAAAGTCAGCGCGCCGGCAATCGACATTGTGGCGTGTCCGGACGATACGACCTGGATGTTTCGTGGGCCGCTGGAGCATGACGCGGCCGGGCAGTCGGCGATCAAGACGGACGATCTGGAACGATGCATGGCGCAGTCAACGGCGTTTGGAGCGGCGATGCCATGGGTGCCCGTGGTGCGCATCGCGAACGGGAGCCACCATGTCTTTGTGTCCAATCCAGAGTTAGTGATGCGGGCGATGAATGACTTTATGGCGAAGCTGCCCTGAAGCGAGGGGCTCAGTGGCCGAGGGGGCGCGTGGTGCCCTCGACGGGCGGCTGCCCTTTGGCGTGTTTGTCGGAGTAGCGGCCGAGAAGGAACATGGCGAGGCCGAAGACGAGCATCACGATCCCCCAGATGAGATTGATATCGATGCCCGCGGAACGGAAATAGATTGCGCCGCCTCGGGTGACAAAGCCGTAGATGGTGAGCATGGCGCCGACGATGAGGAACATCAGGCCGAGGGGGATGCGGAGATCGAGGCTCATGGCGTGTCCTTTTAACCGTTCTCACAATTCAGCAAAAAGTTCTAGCGGAACACAAAGTTGAGGCCGGCGAGCACAATCAGCAGACCGATAGCGAGGACGCTGGGCCGCGCATACCACGCCATGTGATGCTCGACAGGTTTGGGGGTCAGCGAATAGACGAGGCCGACCAGTTCGCTTTCTGGGCGGGGTTTGGTCATGAAGCTGATAATCACCGCGAGCGTGAAATTGACGGTGAAGGCGAAGATGGCCTGCGAGAAGTCGAGAGCCATGGCGCTGGGATAGGTGTGGACGACGTGAATCCAGCCACCGTGGATGCCGGGGCTGGCTCCGGCAGAAAGCGTGAGCCCATGGTGCACCACAGCGGCAAGCGTGCCGCCAACGAGGCCGATAAAGGCGGCATGCCCGGTGGAGCGCTTCCAGAACATGCCGAGCAGGAAGGTCGCGAACAACGGCGCGTTCACGATGGAAAAGACCAACTGCAGCGTATCCATGATGTTGTTGAAGCCCATGACGAGATACGCGGCTCCCATGGAGATAAGGATGCCGACGACGGTGGTCCAGCGGCCGACCTTCAGATAGTGAGCGTCGCTGGCGCCCTTGCGGATGTACGACTGGTAGAGGTCGAAGGTCCAGACCGTGTTAAAGGCGGTGACGTTGCCGGCCATGCCGGACATAAAGCTGGCGAGTAGCGCGGTGAGACCCAGGCCGAGGATGCCGGTGGGAAAGTAGTGCAGGAGCATGTTGGGAATGGCGAGGTCGTAGTCGAGTACCGGCTGGCCGTGCGTATCGAGCATGATTTTGCCGGTGACAGGATCGACCTTCGCGGGGATAAGGCCTTTGCCTGAGTTCAGATTGTCGGCGTTTGCGGTGGCGGCGCCCACCATGCCGACCGGTGTTGTCTGAGCAATCATGTGATGGGTGAAGGCGGGGGTGGCAATGGCGATGAGGCCAGGGAGGATCACCAAAAACGGGAAAAACATTTTGGGCACCGCGGCGATGAGCGGCACGCGACGGGCGGACTCTTCGGAATTGGCCGCCATGGCCGTCTGGATGACGAGGAAGTCGGTGCACCAGTAGCCGAAAGAGAGCACGAAACCGAGACCGGCCACGAGGGTGAACCAGTCCACACCGAGCGGATTGGTATGGGCGCTGCTCAGCCCCTGCCATGAGTGCATGTAAGCCTGGGGAAGGGAAGTTTTGAGGCCGTTCCATCCGCCGACATTTTTTAGGCCGACCCAGACGAGGGGCAGGAATCCAGCAACGATAAGGAAGAACTGGAGGACTTCGTTGTAGATAGCGCTGGTAAGTCCGCCGAGAAAGATGTAGCAGAGCACGATGAGGGCGGAAAGGATAATCGAGAAGTGGAAAATCCACTGGAGGGGCAGGCCAAGGTTGATAAAGAGTTTGTCGAAGACGTGGAGGGTCTGAATAAGGCGTGCCATCGCATACATGGAGATGCCGGAGGACAGGACCGTCATGAACGCGAAGGTGCAAGCGTTCCAGGCGCGGGTTTTTTCGTCGAAGCGCAGACGGAGAAACTCCGGGACGGAGCGAGCTTTGGAGCCGTAATAGAAGGGCATCATAAAGACGCCGACGAAGATCATCGCGGGGATGGCGCCGATCCAGTAGAACTGGCTGATGACGATGCCGTACTTGGCGCCAGAGGCGCCCATGCCGATGACTTCCTGCGCGCCGAGATTGGCGGAGATGAAGGCGAGGCCGCAGATCCAGGCGGGCAGCGAGCGGCCTGCCTGGAGATAGTCCTTGCTGGTTTTCATGAAGCGCTTGAGTGCGAAGCCAATGCCGAGCACAAAAGCGAAGTACAGCAGCATGATGAGCCAGTCGATCGTGGTCAGGTTCACGCTTTGCTTTTCCTCACTGGAGGATTTGGATGCCGTCGCCGTTGGCCACTGTACACGGTTGCATAGGGCAAGTCCAGATGAGGAAAGCAGGAGGCAGCTAAGGCCCGGTTAGCTAAAGTCCGGTTAGCTGAAGAGCGGTTATCGAGGACGTTCGCTAGAGAGACTGCACCGGAATCAGCGTGAGGTCGTCGACGAGTCCGATTTCTTTTTGGACGAAGGGCTCGGCGTAGCGAACCCCAGCGAGGGTTCCATAATGGCGGGCTTCAGAGAATGTGCGCTCGCGAATTTCTTCTTCGGGGACAAAGAGGCCGCTGCCGGCGGATTGATTCGCGTACTGGGATGTATAGGCCATCAGCGCGCGATGACGGTCCTCAATGAAAGGGGTGATGTCGACCACGAAGCTGGGGCGGACGTCGGCGTAGAGGCTGGCGTAGATGATTTTGAAGGGGCGGTGCGGCGAGGTTCCCGTTTCGACCTTCGCGAGGCCGGAGAGGAAACAGGCTTCGTAGCCGAGGGTCGACGTTGTGTAGTGATCGGGGTGGCGACCGGTCCAGTAGGGAAGAATAACGACGCGGGGCCGCACGCGACGCAGGACTTCGACGACTTTCAGGCGATTGTCCCAGGTATTTTCGACGCGGCCATCGGGAATGTCGAGAGCTTCGCGCCACTGAACGCCCAGGATGCGGGCTGCCGCTGCGGCTTCCGCGGCGCGATCTTCGGCAGAGCCGCGCGTGCCGGCTTCGCCCTGGGTCAGATCCAGAATGGCGGTGGAAACGCCCAGCGAGCGCATGCGGAGCAGGGTGCCTCCGCAGGTCTGCTCCACGTCGTCGCGATGGGCGGCGATGGCGAGAACGTCAGCTGTCGGTTGTGCCGCCATGCCAGTTGGCGCTTCAGTAGATGGTGTTGTCGTCGTCCGTGCCGGCATCCATGTAGGCACAGTCGATGGCGGTGCCGGCCAGGGTGACGTTGGAATTGTCGAGTGCGGTCATGGTGGTCGTGTTGTAGATATAAATCTGACCGCCTTCGGTGGTGTAGACCTTGTGCAGACTTTCGACGCCCGCGATGCCGGTGCCGTCTCCGTGATACGGGCCAATGGTGGCGGCGTTGCTTGATGTATTGAACATGGTGATGCAGCCGAACTGAATGGCGGTTCCGGATTGCGCCTGCTGGTAGCGAACGCCCTGATTGCACTGCGAGGAGCCGATCCAGAGAGTATTGTCGTCGGCGAAGACCATGCGATTATGCAGACCATCGCTGATGGAGTAGCTTCCTGTAATGGTGTTCGCGGGCGTATTGAACACGGTGAGGTAGCCGGCGAACAGTCCGCTGGAGCTTTGGTATTGCTGGCCCGCCACATAGAGCGTGTTGCCGTTGAAGATGGCGTTGGTGGATCCGTTGGGAATAGCGATATTGCTTTGCGCCACCAGGGCGATGCCGCTGGCTCCCGTGCTGCCGGTATTGATGGAGGAGGCGGTGATGGGGATGGCTGTCAGCCCGGCCGTTGTGCCGCCGCACTCAGGACCGCAGTCAATGATGTAGGCGGTCGTGCCATCCGGTGAGAAGACGGCCTTGATGGGGTGGTCGAAGGTAGCCGAGGGACCCGTGCTGACGGGAAAGACGCACCAGACGGGCAGCTTCTGGGGCTCGCAATCCTGGGCGCCGAGATAGTTTGGATTGTTGATGGCGGCGGACTGCTGGGCCTGGGTCAGCTGGACGATGCTGTAGACGGCGAAGCTGGCCGGATTGGCAACGTTCACCGTTTGGCTGGGGGCCTGGATCGCGTTCTGGATGAAGACGAGAGCGATGGTGCCGCCCGGATTGACGGAGATACCGTAGGCGTTGGGCAGGTTCAACGTGATAGATCCGCCGTTGTTGCGATTAACCACACTAATGATGTGATTGGATGGGTTAGCGGCGTACGCATAGCCAAGGTCGCGGCTAATGAAGACTCCGTTGTATGCAACGCCTTCGGTGCTGCTGGAGAGGCCGCCGGGGATTGAGACTGTGGAGCTGACCTTTTCCTCCGCATAGCTGATGAGAGCCAGGCTGCCGTCGCCTTCACCGTAGACCGCGCCGGTCTGTTGCTCCGGCATATTTTGGATAGTGAGCGGCAGTTTGCCGGAATAACCGCTGATCGCAAGCTGTCCGCTGGAAGAGTTGTAAGGGTGGCGAATGTCGTAGTAGGCGTCCATGAAGGGCAGGGCGCCGGTGGCGAATGCGCTGGGATTCTGCTCCGCGACCAGCACGCGATTGGCGACGCCGCTGGGAGGAAGGTTGCGCCCGGCAAAGTAGAAGTTTTTGCCACACGAACTGATGACGTTGCAGACCACGAAGACTGTGCTGAGGACGACAACGAAGTACAGGGAACTTCTCTTCTTCAAAACCTTAGAACCTCATCAAGCGCAGGGCTTATCACGATCGTTTGGGAAAGCCCAAGTATATCAGGGCAATGACCTGTGTTCGTTGGACGCTGCCGCTGGGAATGCGTGAGAGCTGCGCGAACCCCTGTCGGTGTGTGTACGGCGATCTCAGCCTGATACCATGAGACAGGAATATCCCTGCGATGACCAGCCGTCTTGAGCAACTATTTGGCCGACGCACCGTTCTTTGCGACGGCGCTATGGGCACGTCTTTGTATGCGCGCGGCGTCTTCATTAATCGGTGCTTCGATGAGCTGAACCTGTCGCAGCCGGAGCTGGTACGGAGCGTCCACGAGGACTATCTGCAGGCGGGCGCGGAGATCATCGAAACCAACACTTTTGGCGCGAATGCGCTTCGGCTGCAACGGTATGGGTTGCGGGACAAAGTTGGCGAGATTAATCGGGCGGGAGTGGCAATCGCGCGCCAGGCGGTCCGCCAGCTGGCCGACAAGCAGGCAGGCACGGCTTACGTGGCGGGCTCGGTCGGTCCCCTGGGCGTGCATCTGGAGCCGCTGGGCAAGACGGGCCTCGATGAGGCCAGGGACGCGTTCCGGGAGCAGATCGGCGCGCTCACGACGGGCGGACCGGGCGTAGCAGTCGATTTGTTGATCATCGAAACGATGCCGGCGCTCAATGAGGCAGAACAGGCGGTGCTGGCTGCACGGGCGACCGCGCCGGATGTACCTGTCGTCGTGATGGTCACCGTCGATGAAGAAGGCAACTGCCTCGATGGAGCGTCGGTGGAGACCGCGGCGGCGCGCATCGAGTCGTGGGGCGTGGACGGGATCGGCTGTAACTGCAGCGTGGGTCCGGCGACGGTGCTGTCTGCGATTGAGCGGATGGCGGCCGTAACGACACTGCCGCTGATGGCGATGCCGAACGCCGGTATGCCGCGCTCGGTGGAAGGGCGCAACATTTATTTGTGCTCGCCGGAATATATGGCGAGCTTCGCGCGGAAATTCAATAAGGCGGGCGTGCAGTTTGTTGGCGGCTGTTGCGGAACGACGCCTCCGCACATCCGAGCGATGAAGTCGGCTCTGCGCGCCACAGAGGCACAGGCCGCGGCCCAGCGCAGTACGAAGAAAGAACCGATTGTGTCGGAGACGCCGCCGGCGGCAATCGAGGAGCGCTCGAAGCTGGGGCGGCTCGTGCACGAGGGCGTCTTCATCACGATGGTCGAGATTGTGCCGCCGCGCGGAATCGACTGCAGCAAGGAACTGAAGGGCGCGCAGGAGATGGCCGATCTTGGGGTCCACGTCATCAACGTGCCGGATTCGCCGCGCGCATCGGCTCGTATGAGCGCGCAGAGCCTGTGCATTCAGATCCAGCAAAAGACGGGCATTGAGACGCTGCTGCACTATACGTGCCGTGATCGGAACGTACTGAGCATTCAAAGCGATTTGCTGGGGGCTTCGTCGATCGGGCTGAAGAATATTCTGTGCCTCACGGGCGATCCGCCGAAGCTGGGGAATTACCCTGATGCAACGGCTGTTTACGATGTGGACGCAATCGGGCTGGTGAACATCGTGCACCGGCTGAATCACGGTCTGGATATCGGCGGTAATCCGATTGGCGCGTCTACGGGATTCACGATTGCGGTGGCGGCGAATCCAGGGGTGCCGGACATCGATCACGAGGTTCGCCGATTTGCCTGGAAAGTGGAAGCGGGAGCGGAGTACGGAATTACGCAGCCGGTTTTCGACTTGCGGGTGCTCGAGGCGTTCCTGAAGCGCATCGAGGGTTTTCGCATCCCGATTGTGGCCGGCATCTGGCCACTGACGAGCTTGCGCAATGCCGAGTTTATGAAGAACGATCTGCGGGTCAGCGTTCCGGACGAGATTATGGTGCGGATGCAAGCCGCGACGAGTCCGGAGGCGGCGCGGGCTGAAGGGATCCGCATTGCGCAGGAGATGTTGGCGGCGGCTCGGACGATGGTGGAGGGTGTTCAGGTGAGCGCGCCGTTTGGACGATACAGTGCGGCGGCGGAAGTTTTAGAGGCAGTGCTGCCAGGACGCGCCGGTGCGGGCGCTGCGGTGCGGGAGGAGACTCGAGTTGGCCAGCTTTGAGGAATCATTGACGAAGCTGGAGGAGATTGTTGCGCAGCTGGAGCGCGGCGATCTGAGTCTTGAGGATTCAGTGAAGCTGTTCGAGGAAGGCACGCATTTGTCGGCTGATTGCCGTAAGCAGCTGGAAGAAGCTGAAGGAAAAGTCGAGACGCTGGTGAAGCAGCGCGATGGCTCGATGAAACGCGAGCCTTTCGGACAGTAGCCGCTAGTCCAGCAGCGCTTCGATTTCGCGGAGTTCGAAGCGAATTCCCCTTTGCGGCTCGTCGAAGAGACTGCTCGGGGCGAGATGGCCGTCTTGAAAACGCTGGATCGAAGGTCCTTCCGGATCGATAACCCAGATTTGCGGGATACCCATGGCTTCGTAATCGTTCAATTTGCGCGTGAACCGCGTATGTCTGTCTTCGGGCGAGAGAATTTCAAAAACGGCAACGGGAGGATGGGTGATGATCTGCTCGACCGGCTGGTTGCGATCGAGAATGGTCACGTCCGGGACGCGGAAGCGAGTTGCGGAAACCTGGACTCGCAATTCCGGCCGGACGCGGATGTCCCATTCTTTAGCGTGCTGGCGAAACCAGGCGCTGATCGCATCTTGCCATGCTGAATGATTGTTTTCTCCCACGGGTCTTTCCTCGATCTCGCCGTCTACATATTCGGCGTCTGGCTCCCAGTCGGAGCAGTGGAGATAGACCTCGAGAGGAACCTGCCGAGGTTCCTTATCCTGGATCTGGGCGGCCGATGCCATAAGCTGCTCCTGTGTCAAGAATATTCCTCTCCTCCAACCTTTGTATTCTGAAATTACGATGTCCGACGAACCCGTCTGTCTTCGCCCGACCCAAACATCCGTAGTGCGGCGGCTGCGACTCAGCAGTGACCTCCTGCTCCGACGCCGCTTTCTGCTGACGGATGAGCCGGTGCGTTCGAATCTGCGGGCCGGTGTTCTGCTGGAAGTTCTGGACAAGCTGGCCGAGGATACGGCGCTGCGCTATGTGCGGCACTGGCATCCTGAGGCGCGCGTGGTGACGGCCGCGATGGATTCGATGCGGGTGCGTGCGGTTCCTGATGAGACGAAGGATATGGTTCTGCGGGCGCGCGTGAACCTGGTGGGGCGCACTTCGATGGAAGTGGGGGTGCGGATCGAGCAGCCCGATTGCGCGGTGCCGCACATCGCTTCCTGCTATTTCACGATGGTGGGGCGAGCGCGCGATGAGAACGGCGAGGAGCACAGTATTCCTCTGCCCGCGCTCGAGTGCCACGGCGCTCTTGAGTGTGCAAGGGCGGAACGGGCGCGGCGGCGGAGAGAATCATATCGGGAGCATTTGAGCGCTGCGGAGGAGCCGCCGTCACGGGAAGAATACGATTTGCTGCGACGTCTGCACGAGGCGCAGGAGCAACCGCAATTTGCTGGATTGCTGGCCGGGCGCCTGGTAGCGGAGGGATGGGAGCGGACGTATCCGGAGCAGGAGAATGTGCCGCAGACCATCTTTGGCGGATACGTGGCGCACCGGGCGCTGATGTACGCGCATATCTGTTCGGAGATGGTGGCTAGCGATCGGGCGCTGTTGGTGTCGGTCGATCGGATCAACTTCTACCATCCGGTGCGGATGGGCGATAAGCTGCACTTCGTGAGTCGCGTCGTTTACGCGGGTGAGACTTCGATTGCGGTGGAGACGGCGATTACTCGGATCAGCAGGGACCGCACCGGCACGGCTCTCAGTAACGTCTGCACGTTCACGTTCGCGAATGTCGATGCAGAACTGAAGCGCGTGCCGGTTCCCCGGATCTATCCCACCAGCTACGCGGAAGATGCGCGGTATCTGGCAGCTTATCGGAGACGGAAGGCTTATTTGACGGGGAAGGTCGGCTAGTCAGCGCAGGGCGGGAAGACTGGCCGTCAGACGTTGGCGAACAAAGTCTACAACGTCGTCGGTTATGTAATCGGGCGGGGCGATGGGGAACTGCGGCGTGTGCGCGACCGTGGGGTCGAGCTGCGAGAGAGCGGAGCTCGAGGAAAGCAGCACAGCATCAGCTTGCGGAAGGAAGCGGCGGGCGGAGTCCTTGAAGTCGGCGACCGCCGGATCGAGGACGGTGAGGTAAAGGTCGGGGCGAAGAAATTCGAGAATGCCGTTCGATTCAAGGATGGCGTTTTCGGAGGCGGCAAGTTCCTTCTCGATGCGGGGGATCGCCTCCGCGAGCATGCCGATCCGAGTTCGAACCCAAAGAGAGCGTGCGGCGCCGGCCGCGAGGAAGCGGGAGGTGTCGGTTCCGCTGGTTGCGTCGCGTTCCGAGGTGAGGGAGACGCAGGAGTCGGCGGTCTGACACTGGCAGGGTTTGCCGTCGGCGGTGCAGAATCCGTGGCCGTATTGCGTGATCTTGAAGGCGGTCCAGTTGAACTCCGGCAGACGCGCGATGAGGCCGGCGACGACCGAGGTCTTACCGATGTTGCGCGAATGTCCGCCAACGACGATAACGGCCATTACTGCTCCTCCTCGTCTTTAGATGAGCGAGCGAGGCGGGCGAGTGCGGCTAATTCTTTCAGGTACTGGCGGAGCGGACGCGCGGGACGTCCCCAGAAGACGACGCCGGGGCCTTTAACCTTTTTGTGGGTGAGAATCCCGGAGCCCGAGCCAAGGATGACCGACTCGCCGATGTGGGCATGGTCGCCGATGCCGACTTGTCCACCGACGATTGCGTTGGCCCCGATGGTGCTGGAGCCGGAGACGCCGGTTTGGGCGGCGATGACAACATCGTGTCCGACGCGGACGTTGTGGCCGAGATGAACGAGGTTGTCGATTTTGACGCCGCGCTCGATGCGGGTTTCTTCGAGGGCGCCGCGGTCGATGGTGGTGTTGGCGCCGATTTCGACGTTGTCCTCGAGGATGAGGCGGCCTTGTTGTGGGAACTGGAGATATTCGCCAGTCTTCGCGTCGCGGACGTAGCCGAAGCCATCGGAGCCGAGGACGACTCCGGCATGGAGGACTACGTTATTGCCGATTTCGGTGCCAGGATAGAGGACGACGTGGGGATAGATACGGCATCGTTCTCCTATTTTGACCCCGGCCCCGATGACCGATCCTGCACCGATGCGCGTTCCGGCGCCGATTTGCGCGGCCGCTTCGATGACGGCGCAGGGCCCGACGGAGACGTTCGCAGCCAAGATTGCGGACGAGTCGATGACAGCGGTGGGATGGATTTCTGCATCGGGTTGCGCAGACTGGAGTAGGCGAGCGGCCTGAGCGAAGGCGAGGCGGGGCTGCGCAGCGATAATAAGCGATTTGTTCGACGCGTTGGCAGACATTTTGGGTGAGACGATGACAGCGGCTGCTGGTGAGGCGAAGGCGGCAGACAAAGTCGCAGCGTCTTCCGCAAAGACAAGGGTGCTGGGCGTCGCGGTACTGACGGCGGAGACGGCAGTGATCTGGACATCGGGGCCGGAGAGGCGCGGTTCAGCACCAAGCCCCGCAGCGATTTGGGAGAGCTTCATTGGAGATTAGGGTACAACCTGCAAGGCTGGATGCTTCGCTCGCTGGCGCCAACTCAGGATGACTGCGTCACTTCTCGCGGGCGACGACGAACTCCGGCATCCACTGCAGGGCGCGCTTGTATTCGGAGTCGGGCACGGCGGCGAGCGCGGTCTGGGCGGCCGCGGAGTATCCAAAGGCGGCCTGCATGGCGTAGTTCACAGACTGGTTCCGGTTGAGGATGCGCAGAATCTCTTCGTGGGAGACGCGCTCGAAATTCTGATCGCTGAGAACGGTCTGGATTGCAGTTCGCTCGGCGGGCGTGCTGCCATTTTCAAGCGTGTGGATGACAGCGAGCGTCGCTTTGCCTTCGCGAAGATCGCTGGCGACGGGCTTGCCCAGGACCTGTTCGGTGGCGGTGAGGTCAAGGACGTCGTCGACGATCTGGAAGGCGAGGCCCAGGTTGCGGCCGTATTCACCCATCGTGTCTTCCAGAGGCCGGTCGGCGCCGGCGAGCACTGCACCGAGGCGCATCGAGACTTCGAAGAGACAGGCCGTCTTGCGATAGATGAGGTCGTTGTACTCGCCTTCGGAGATGGGCTTGCCGAGGCGCTCCATCTGCAGCAGCTCGCCTTCAACCATCTGCTGGGTGAGCCGGATGAGCAGTTCAAGGACGCGGAAGTTCCGTTCGTCGAGCGCGACGCGGAAGGCCTGCATGTAGAGCCAGTCACCGACCAGAACGCATTTGCCGTTGCCCCAGGTCCGGTTCGTGGAAGGACGGCCGCGGCGCATGTCGGCGCCGTCGATGATGTCGTCGTGAACGAGGGTTGCGGTGTGCACCATTTCGACGACGGCGCCCAGGCGGATCATGCCGTGGCCCCTGTAGCCGAGACTGCGGGCGGCAAGCAACAGCAGTGAAGGGCGAATGCGCTTGCCACCACCCTCGCGGAGATATTCGGAAATTTCGGTGATGGCCGCGACTGAGGAAACGGCGTCGGTGCCGAACTCGCGCTCGATGGCGACGAGGTCGTCATGCAGCAGATCGAAGACTTCCTTCGCTGTCGCTGTCGCCACTATGCTCACTGAGTCGTCTCCAACCTGCGGGGCCTGGCCGTTCAATTGGAACGGTAATTCGTGAACTGCATATCGATGCCGAGATCGTGCCCTTTGAGCAGCGCGATGATTTCCTGGAGAGCATCGCGGTCTTTGGCGGACACCCGGACGGTATCGCCCTGGATCGAAGCCTGGACCTTCTTTTTGGAATCTTTAATGATTTTAACGATCTCCTTGGCCTTCTCTCCAGCCAGCCCCTGCTGCAGGGTGATCTTCTGGCGGACCGAGGAACCAGCTGCCGGCTCCACTTTACCGAAGGTCAGCGCCTTGAGAGAAACGCGCCGTTTGACGAGCTTCTGGCGCAGGATTTCGGTGACCGCCTGCAATTTGTATTCGTCGACGGAGGCGAGCTGGATCGCATCCTCGCCTTCGAGGTTGATTTCGGACTTTGAATCTTTCAGATCGAAACGCGTGCGGACTTCCTTCGTCGCCTGTTCGATGGCGTTCCGGACTTCCTGCATATCCACTTTGCTAACGATGTCGAAGGAATTCTCCGCTGCCATCTCGAGCCTCTTCTATTAGATTATCCGCTACTGGCGCGGAAGGTGGGTTGGGGCAGGAATTTCGGTACCGAAAAACGCGCAGAAGTTACTGGTGGTGCGAGTGGAGACCTCGTTCGGGTCGATGTTGCGGACTTCTGCGATTTTGGCGGCGACCTCTTTGACCCAGGCTGGCTCATTCCGTTTGCCGCGATTGGGGATGGGCGCGAGGAACGGCGCATCGGTCTCGATGAGTATCCGATCGAGGGGGACGGCAATGGCGGCATCGCGAATGGGCTGCGCTTTGGGGAAGGTGATGTTGCCGGCAAAGGAGATGAGGAAGCCGAGGTCGATGGCTTCGGTTGCGTGGTGGAGTTCGCCGGTAAAGCAGTGCAGGATGCCGCCGAGGCCGGTGCGGGACCAGTCGGTTCGCAGCATTTCGAGGGTATCGTCCCAGGCGTCGGTCGAATTATTGGAAGGGCGGCAGTGGATAATGATCGGTTTTTTGCGGGTGGCGACGAGTTCCATCTGGCGGGCGAAGACCGTCTTCTGAATGTCGCGCGGGGAGTGATCGTAGAAGTAGTCAAGGCCGATCTCGCCACAGGCCAGGACTTCGGGCTGCTGAAGCAGATGATCAAGCTTGGCGTAGGCGGCTTCGTCGGCGAGGCGTGCCTCGTGCGGATGGATGCCGGCACTGGCCCAGATTTTTGGCAGGTTGAGCCGTCCGGAGTACTCGCGGCTGATTTCGAGCGCCTGATGCATGGTGTCGGGGCCCTCGCCGATACCGATGGAGAGGATGGCGCGGACGCCGGCGTCCCAGGCGCGATCGAGAAGGGCTTCGCGGTCCTCGTCGTAGCGGGGGTTGTCGAGATGGGCGTGGGAGTCGATCATCGGTAAACCTCACGACGATGGCCGACGCGAACGACGACCACAATAAGCTCCTTGTCCCGGATTTCGCAGACGATGCGGTACTCGCCAACGCGGTAGCGCCAGAGGCTGCCGAATTGCGAACCTTGAAGGGCTTGGCCGAGGCTACGCGGATTTTCGAGGTTGGCGACGCGTTCGTACAGGAACTTCAGAATTCGCCGCGCTACTGTGCGATCCAGTCCGGCCAGCCCTCGATCCGCGGTTGGGGACAGTTCTATCTTCCATGCCATACCGCTTCATGACTTCCTCGATGGGAATTGTTTTGCTGCGGCCCTCGCGGAGTGCGATCAGTTCCTGCTCGGCCAGGTACACATCTTCCAGATCCTCAAGATGATTCAGGACAGCCTCTCGGACGTACCAGGTCTTCGTGCGCCCGGTTCGTTTGGCCAGGCGGTCCAGGCGCGTTTCGATGTCTGCCGGGAGACGGATAGCGAGCATAAATGAGGCCTCTGCTATACAAGTATAGCAAAGGCCTAAAGCGAGCCCATCGAGCGCCCGTGGGCACTATTGCGTTAGCGCTACTTGAACTGGTGAAGGACGTGCGGGTGAGGCCTTGCCGGCGAGGAGCTTTTCGACCTGAGCGGTCACTTCGGTTTCGAGCTGATGGTTGTCGGCACCTGTCGCCGGACCTGCATAGCCGGTATGAATAGCCTTCACTTGGCCATCCCTTCCGACGAAGAAGGTGGTCGGCCAGCAGTCGAGATGGGTGACCCGCGGGAACGTCGCGGCGAGCTGATCGGGCGTGCCGGCGAGCAGGACGGGATAGGTGATGCCATAGCGCTGGATGACGGCGCTGAGGCGTACAGGGTTGTCGCGCTGCGAGGCTTCTTCGAAGCTCAGCTCGACGATCTCGAGACCGCGGCTGTGGTACTTGCGGTAGAGCGATTCGAGGAAAGGCGCTTCATCCTGGCAGTTGGGGCACCAGCTGCCGCCGATGGAGACGATGACGGCTTTGTTGGCGAACTCGGGATCGATGCTCGAGACGAGCTTGCCGGTGAGGTCGGGGAAGCGGAAGGCGAGCGGCTCCTCGGCGTTCTTCAGAGAAGTGTGGTGCAGCGGGTCGTCGACGCTGGTGAGCGCCACGTTGTGGAGCGGGGTAGCCCGATGGGCGGCAAAGGTCTGGACGCCGCCGCCGTGGGCCGCGGTTTCGAGCTGGAGGGTGCCGTCGGCCTCGGGGCGCAGGACCGCGATGCTGGGACCAGCGGCGGTGAAGTGGCTGATGGTGAATACGCCGTCGCGCCAGACGCCGTAGAGGGTGCCGGTGTCGCCATCGATGCGCTCGATGACCGCGACAACGTCGGGGCCGGATTGGCGAACGCGGAGCTTCCAGGAGTCCTCGCCCTTCGCGCCGTTGTCGACGGCGACGTTCCAGACGCCGGCGATGTGGGGTGGATTAGCAGAGGCGGCAGGCTGCCGGCCGTTCAACTGAGCCGTGATGGGGAGGGTGTGGCTGGGTTTGCCAAAGGTGCCAGTGAGTGTGCCGTTGGTGAGGGTCGCGTCGAGGGTGTTGGCGTAATAGTCAAAGGTGAGGACGAGATGGCCGTCAGCGAAGGTGCCACTGGAGGAGACGAACTTGCCTGACGTGCCGGACTTCTCGGACCTGGCTTCAGATCTGGCTTTATCTGAAGCATTGGAGCCGTTGAGAAGCGTGCCCTGGACCTGGTTGCCGGTGCCGGAGATTTGGAGGCGGAAGGGGACCTGCTGGTTGTTGAGCTGCGCTGTGCCGGTCCAGATGCCGTCGGGCGAGCCAGTGGTCTGGGCGAAAAGTACGGGGGAAGCGGCGAGGAGCGAGCCTGCAAGAAGGATGCGGGTCGTCGCTTTGAAAACTGGGGACCTCATGGACGAGTCCTTTCTCAATGTCTTATCGGATGGCTGCCGGGAAGCTGGGGATTCACGGCGGATGGCGAATCTCGTGGGAAGGTGCGATGGAAGCTTCAACAACAGGAACAGAAGCCCGGCGCGGCGACGAGCGCGGGGCGACAACAGGTCCTGTGGAGCAACGTCATGGTTGAGAGCCTACCATTGGCTGGATTATGGCGCAAACTGGGGAAGACAGGAGCAACGAGACGATTACAGATTCACGGTTGCTGAGACAGCGGACGGGGCTTTGCGTGTGTCCGCGCGTCCGCTAAGGAATTACTTGAGGCGGGCGCCGATTTCGATGTCTTCGAGGAAGCTGGCGAGGACGGCTTTGCCGCCTTCAACCGAGGCGGCGACGATCATGCCATTGGACTCGTAGCCGCGGAGTTTGCGTGGCGCGAGGTTGGCGACGATTACGACCTTACGTCCGATCAGCGATTCGGGAGTGTAGGACTCCGCGATGCCGGCGAGGATCTGCCGGGTTTCGTAGCCGAGGTCGACTTCCAGGCGGAGGAGTTTGTCGGCTTTGGGGACACGCTCGGCAACCTTGACCTGGGCGACGCGGAGCTCGACTTTGGAGAAGTCGTCGATGGAGATTTTGCCTCCGGGAAGTGCGGGCGCGCCCTCTGGACCGGGCGCGGAGGCTGGAGTGGCCGTGACGACCGCCGGTTTCGGTGGGACCGCTTCTTTGCGAGAGCCCAGGGTTTCGCGGACCGTTTCCGCAATAGCGTTCTCGATGCCCACTACGGCGGCCGTCTCGGTGGTGGACTCGGCGATGGCGACGGCGAGACCGTCGACCAGAGAGTGCAACTTCGAAATGCTCGCGGGCGACGGTTGGGTTTCGGGTGCGGTGGCAGCGGCTGCCGAGGACAGCGCTGGTTCCGTGGCCGCCGGCGGCGGAGTATTTTTCTGCTCGAGTTCGCTCATACGGGTAATGGTCTCCTTGTCGGCGCGAGGGAAGAGCGGCGAAAGCTCGCCGAGTTTGGTTCCGGGCTGGAGTCCGCGCCATTGCAGGTTTTTGAGGTCGGCTGTCCGGATGTCGCCGAGACCGAGCTGCGCCCAGACTTTGGCGGCGGCGTCGGGAATGACGGGGTAGACGAGGGCGGTGATGATGCGGATGGCTTCGGCGGCAGTGTAGAGGATGTCCGCACGCAGCGCCTGTTGCTGTTCGTCGGTCGTGCCCTCGAGTTGTTTCCATGGGGCATTGGCGGTGAGATAACCGTCGACGGCTGCAACCAGAGCCCAGGCAGTTTCGAGCGCCCGGGAAAAATCGAGCGCGTCAAAGGATGCGCCGAACGAGTCGATGGCACGAGGAATTTCGACAGCAATGGAGTGGGCCTGTGCCTTCGATCCAGACGCGGCGGGATAGGGCACGATGCCATCGAAGTAACGGCCAATCATCGACAGCGTGCGGCTGACGAGGTTGCCGTAGCCGTTGGCGAGGTCAGAGTTGTACCGCTGCACGAGGGCGTCGAAAGAAAAGCTGCCGTCCGAGCCGAAGACAATTTCGCGCAACAGGAAGTAGCGGAGGGCGTCGGCTCCAAAGAGGTCCTGCTCGGCTTTTGTTGCTTCGGGCTTCAGTGCGCCGAAGCCTTCGAGGATGGTTTCCGTGCGGACGATGTTGCCGCGGGATTTCGACATCTTGTTTTCTTCGAAGAGCAGCCAGCCGTGAGCGTGCACGGATTTGGGCAGCGGCAGACCGGCGGCGAGGAGAAACGCAGGCCAATAGACACAGTGGAAGCGGATGATTTCTTTGCCGACGAGCTGGAGGTCGGCGGCCCAGAACTTTTTGTACTTCCGGTCGTCTTCTGAACCCCATCCCAGAGCCGTGATGTAGTTGGCGAGAGCGTCGAACCAGACGTAGATGATGTGCTTCTCGTCGCCGGGGACGGGAATGCCCCAGTTGAAGCTGGTGCGGCTGACGGATTGGTCGCGCAGGCCGCTTTTGACGAAGGCGATGACTTCGTTGCGGCGCGCTTCGGGGCGGATGAACTCGGGGTGCTCGTCGTAGTACTCGAGGAGCCGGCGCTCGAAGGCGGAAAGTTTGAAGAAGTAGTTTTCTTCGCTGACGGTTTCCGTGGGCCGACCGCAATCGGGGCAGGGCGCCCCGGGCGGGGCCTCGACGTAGAGCTCGTCGAAAACGCAGTACTGGCCGGTGTAGGAGCCCTTGTAGATGTAGCCGTTATCGCGCAGCAGGGCGAAGAGTTTTTGGACTGCCTGAATGTGGCGAGGCTCGGTGGTGCGGATGTAGTCGTCGTAGGTGAGGCCCATGCGATCCCAGAGGCCGCGAAATTCAGCGGAAACCTTGTCCGCGAAATCCTGGGGAGTGCAGTGGGCGGCCTCGGCGGAGCGCTCGATTTTCTGACCGTGCTCGTCGGTGCCGGTGAGGAACCACGTGTCAATGCCGAGGGAACGTTTGCGGCGGGCAATGGCGTCGGCGACGATGGTGGTGTAGGCGTGGCCGATGTGCGGGCGCGCGTTGACGTAATAAATCGGGGTGGTGAGGTAGAACTTTTGGGAGTCGGGCATATGGGCGAGCACACTGCGAGCGAAAAGCCAGGGAACTGCGAGCTGAACAGCAGGCCGACGCTCTTCTCATCTTAGAGCATGCGTGCGAATGGGGTGAGTGGGTGCTTGCGCTGCTAGAATCAAGCTTTTCGTGAAAGCGAATTGGTGATTGCAGCGTGTATTTGAAACGGCAGAGAGAGCTTGCGGAGCGGATTCGGGCCGCGCTCCGCAGTTTGTATCGGATTGAGATGGAAACGGTGATGCTGGAGCAGCCGCCAGAGCTTGCGTTTGGCGAGTTCGCTACGCCGATTGCGTTTGAGCTGGCGCGGAAACTGCGCAAGGCCCCGAAGAAGATTGCCGAGGAGATTGTCGGGGTGCTGGGGTCGGGTCAGGATGCGCTGCCTGGGTTTGCCGGGTTTGAGGTCGCCGGTGCTGGGTACATCAACGCGCGGCTGGATCGCAGTCAATTTGCGCATGCGTTTGCGCGGTCGGGCGATGTGCCCGCTCCGGCGGAGCGGCTGCATGCGCTGGTCGAGCACACGAGCATCAATCCCAACAAGGCGGCGCACGTTGGGCATCTGCGGAATTCGATTCTGGGCGACACGTTTGTGCGGCTGCTGCAGGCGGCGGGGCAGAAGGTCGACGTGCAGAACTACGTCGACAACACCGGCGTGCAGGTGGCCGATGTGGTGGTGGGGTTCTCGCATCTGGAGGGGCTGAACCTGGCAGGCGTTGAGGAGTTGATGGCGGAGCTGACTGAGGATGGCATGCGCATCGATTTCTATTGCTGGGATTTGTATGCGCGGACTTCGTCCTGGTACGATGCGGTGCCGGAAGAGACTGCGTCACGGAAAAAATTGCGGCTGGATACGCTGCATGCGATTGAGGCGGGCGGCAACGAGACCGCGCAAATTGCGGAGCTGGTTTCGACGGCGATTCTGCGGCGGCATCTGGAGACGATGCTGCGGCTGGGGATCGAATACGATTTGCTGCCAAGGGAGAGCGAAATTCTTCATCTGCACTTTTGGGATTTGGCCTTTGCGCAATTGAAGGCGAAGGGCGTCCTGTATTTCGAGACGGAGGGGAAGAACATAGGCTGTTGGGTCATGACCAGACCTGGCGCTGCCGAGACTGCTGGTGACGAGGGTCCCGATGAAGATGCGAAAGTCATAGTGCGGTCGAATGGAACGGTGACTTATGTGGGGAAGGACATCGCGTATCACCTGTGGAAGTTTGGTTTGCTGGGGAAGGATTTCGCGTATCGGAAGTTCTTCAAGTACGACGATCGCGAGTGCTGGATTTCGGCGGAGACGGGTCAAGCGAATCATCCGCAGTTTGGCGGGGCGCAGGCGATCTACAACGTGATCGACGCGCGGCAGTCCGATCCGCAG
>Ga0182015_10001317_pt1 | contig 33092 bp, 32 predicted proteins | sample 712P3MmetaG_FD_120478 | JGI IMG/M metagenome (GOLD analysis project Ga0182015, IMG submission 120478) | Permafrost microbial communities from Stordalen Mire, Sweden - 712P3M metaG | ecosystem: Environmental > Terrestrial > Soil > Wetlands > Permafrost | place: Sweden: Stordalen | collected...
AAAAAACCTGGTGCCATCGAAGGGACTCGAACCCCCACACCCTTGCGGGTACATGGACCTGAACCATGCGCGTCTGCCAATTCCGCCACGATGGCAATAGTGACTCGGTTACAGGCCGACCCTTACGGGCGACCTTTTAGGAGAGAACCACAGCAATTATTCTACAGGCGCATCGCTGCCTGTCAAACTTCGGGCGTCGCGCGTCGGGCTTCAGGTGTCCAGACCCGACTATCTGAATTATATCGAGGTTCGAAAGCCACGGATTCGTTCCGCGAGTCTGAAGCCGGCAGCCTGAAGCCAGCTAATTTCATCCTTCGAGCTTGGCCGTCATCGTAATATTTGCTTTCAGCACCTTTGACACCGGACAGCCGCTCTTGGCGTTCTCAGCGGCTTTCTGAAATGCAGCCGGGTCGGCATTGGGCACGCGGCCAACCACATCGAGATGTACCGCCGTGATGGCCCAGCCGGAGTCGAGTTTTTCCATGGTGAGTGTCGCAGTGGTTTCGATGCTGGATGCGGTCAGATTTGCAGCGCCCAACTGCCCGGAAAGCGCCATGGAAAAGCAGCCTGCGTGCGCGGCCGCAATTAACTCCTCAGGATTCGTCCCGGGAGTGTTTTCGAATCGCGTGCTGAAAGAATAAGGTGTATTGTTCAGCACGCCACTCGATGAAGATACCGCACCTTTCCCGTCCTTCAGTCCGCCTTTCCAGACCGCACTTGCCTTGCGTTGCATTTCTTTCTCCTAGGTTATGAAGTGTGTGACTAGCTATTGTAGATGGAAGCGAGGGAAGGTGTCAGGTCATCGAAGCCATGATGAGGCTGGCGAACCCTCAATAAAAGTCGGAGCAGCTCAAATAAAAGCCGCAACTGGAGCAACTCAGTTTGCAGCGATGCTCTTGCAATTCGGTCGAGCAATTGGGGCAGAAGCGCGAGGCTACGGCGGGATCAGGCTTGCGGTCGACGGCTTTGTTATCGAAAGTCTTGGAAACAATTGGACCAGATTCACTCATAGCGGACGCGTTTCCTTTGACTCAACTAAGCAACCTTAGCACCGCCGAATCTGACTTCCTGATCAAGTGCCGGGGAAGTATTGTTCCAGGAATCCGCGACGACGCGCCACACGCCTAGGCGCCGCCATGCGCGCAAAAATTCTCCCGTCTCGCTGACAGTTGTACTCCGCGATTGAGATGAAACGCTGTACCGGCCTATCTCAATGGCCATGTCGCCCGAACTGTCCACGCGGGTAGTTTCGAAGCGAAGATTCTCATATCCCGAGTCCCCATACTGCCGCAGCATGCGCTCAATCCCTTTCGTTCCTTGCGACGATTCACGATGCGACAGCATGAAGGTGCCGTCAGAAGCGAATAACGCTGCCGCCTGATCATAGTTTCCAGTATTGAATGCCGTACAAAAATCTTGGGTAAGTCCACGAATGGTTGACTCGGCATCGAGCAGCGGATTGACGCTGCTAAGGGGAGGGCGATACATCGAAATACCTCCTGGGGGGAACAGGCTTAATACCCCTTTGCGGGATTGGTCTGTGGTTGAGAACCAACCAGGACGTTACATGCATTGTAGCGCAAAAATCGCAGTGGAAAATTGTTAATGTCGCCGAGTATTGACACCTATCGCGCCAACCTTCGTCATGATTTCAGAATTGTTTCGAATGACGAAACCAATCATTGGAGTGTCATTGGGATAAAACTATCTTTAGTCGGTGTTCTGCCGTCACCTACGACGCAGATATCTATTTTGATACTGTTTAGAATGAGAGCCAAGTATCCCTCCTCTCCCCCATTTTTTTCGTAACTAAATCTAAATTGACATTTTGATGACGTGCAGGAACTTGAAAAATCACGCCCCGGCTTGCAAGAGATTCTGAACCGGCCCATTCGCGATCTTGGTCTGAAGATCGAAGGTTCGCTGCTGCAACCTTTGATTCAGCAACTGTATTGCGAACTTGAAAAAAAAAGCTTGATGAAATTTCATCCACTTTGCTATCTCAGCGACGAGTGGGGCTGTCCATCCGGGGAACCGGTAATTGGCATACCGTTTTATCTTGCCAATGCGGACCTCGGCTATCTGGAAAAGCAAACGAATGACCTCGAAGATGCCCGCGAGATCATGATGTATCTCCGGCATGAAGCGGGACACGCATTCAACTACGCCTACAAGCTTCATCGCACGCCGGAGTGGAAACAGCTGTTTGGTCCGTTTCGCCGTCCTTATCACGACAATTACCGGCCGATTCCATTCTCGCGGAACTTTGTCCGGCACCTGGCCGGATGGTACGCCCAGAAACATCCCGACGAAGATTTCGCTGAAACCTTTGCGGTGTGGCTGACTCCGCGTGGCGCGTGGCGCAAGCGCTATCGTGGCTGGGGCGCGATGGCGAAGTTACGGTACATGAATCGGATCGCCAAGAAATTAGGAAACGTCGATCCGATCCGTCGGCGTGGACGCACCGACATCACGGTCGATGAAATGGAAACTACGGTGGCTGAGTTTTATCAGCGGGTCAACGGTGAAACGCCGCTTGTAGACCTGGCACTCGACACCGACTTGCACGACATTTTCGACGCTTCTAAAAGACGCAAGACAGCGAAGCCGGCGCATGAATTTCTGCACGCGCAAAGGAAAGCCGTAGTCGACAAGGTTGCTTACTGGACCGGAGCCCAGCGGCCGCTGATTAAGAAATTGATCGAGGTGATTGAGAAAAGAATCGAGGAACTCAGTCTGTACGCCGACAGCGAACGCGAATCCGAACACTTGATCCAGATCACAGTTTACGTCACAGCTCTCGCTATGAATTACGTGGCGCGAGGAAAGTTTGTTCATCCGTGATTTCGATAAAACGGGCAAAGGGAGATGGCAATCTGCCTAGAGTCTGGAGGGCGCAATGATCAACGCGAAACTCAAAGTCGCGGTTCTTTATGACTTGTGGGAGGACGAACCGGCAGCCGCCGAAGTTGTCCCGGAAGAAAAGACCGCGCGCAAGACAAAATCAAAACGCAAGCCGCGAATCGAAAAAGAAGATCGCCAAGAAATCTTCGAAGCGCTGGAGAAACTGGGTCACGAACCGTTTTATCAGGTGCTTGACGGACGTCCGCAGTCGCTCACGGCACTGGCAAAGTGCGATGCGGATCTGGTCTTCAATCTGACCGAGTCGTTTGCTGGCGACGACACCAAAGAAATGAATGTGGCAGCTTATATGGACCTCATCGAAATGCGCTATACCGGCGGCGGCCCGCATGCGCATTTCCTGGCACAAGATAAGGGCACAGCGAAAAAGATGTTCCAGTTTCACGCCATCAAGACTCCATTTTTTGCGACATCCTATCGCGGACGGATCGAACATGCTCACGACATCTCGTTTCCGCTGATCGTCAAGCCGGTTTCAGAGGACGGTTCCATCGGCATCAACGCGGATGCCGTCGTTAACAGCGTGAAGGAACTCATGGAGCGGGTGGAATACATTCAGAACGAGTTCGATTCGCCGGCGTTGATCGAAGAGTATATCGAGGGCCGGGAAATATACGCCGCGATCCTCGGAAGCTACGAGAATACTGAAACCCTGCCCCTGGTTGAGCTCGACCTTTCACGTTTGCCAAAAGGCACTCCCAAAATTGCGAGCTACGACGTTAAGTTCGAAAAAGATACTCAAGCGCACAAGCTGACCAAATCGCACTTGGCCACCGATCTCGCGCCGGAAACGGTTACATGCCTGCAGGAAACCGCGTTGGCCGCGTACCGCGCGGTCAAACTGAGGGATTACGGCCGTATTGACATGCGTCTTACGGAGAAAGGTGAAGTGTACGTGATCGAGGCTAATCCAAATCCCTGGCTTTCGAGCAAGCAGGAATTCGCCATGGCGGCCAAAGCTTCGGGTCGCTCGTATACGCAGCTGATCGGTGAGATCGTGGATATGGCGGTGCAGAGATACGCACCGCGAATGGCTGAGACTATTGCCTGAAAGGGCTAGGCAACTTTCTTTCTTTTTTGTCGCGTCACCATCTGCACCACGGGCAACGGCAACTGTAAGATGCGAGCCGTGGTTTCCCGCTTGGAAAACGCTCGAATGGCAATGCCACTCTCGTTCGGAAACGGATTAGACACCGCTTCAAATTCCTGACCATAAATGCGTATCCGCTTGGATTGGGCGTATCCCATTTTCTGAAGCTGATCGCATACTTCGTGTACTTCGGATGATTGCGGGTTCGCCAGTAAGTAATTGGTAGTCACAGTAAATATTGTATCGGATAAACGGACCATCCGTCTGAGTCGACCATCACAGTTCGGTGTGATGGTGGTAAGTTGTTTTTTTACCGCAACTTCAAGACTATGATTGAAGGTCAACCTTAAGCCGACTTCAACAATTCCACATGGGGTATGCGCACGCCCAACCTCTGCGTCAGTTCGGCAATACGATGTTTGATATAACCATCTTCGGTCAGGTGGGCGGCTGCAGTGTTGTCCAACTGCGATGCCACTAATCGATCCAGGGGCTCACGTTTGCTGAAATTTGGATCAACGCGATTGCAGAACTGGCAGTCGCGGCCCGTGGGTGTGTCCTTGCCCAATACTTCTCGATGGAAAAAATCCATTATGACGGTTTCTCCTCGGTCGAGGCATATGAATGCGGCAACATATATACCATGAAGTACGGGTTGCCGTGCAAGCGCAAATTTGTCAGATGTAAGTGCCTTCCTATGTACGCGGGGTTTCTAAAAAATGTGACGAAATCCCCAGAACAACAATCCCGAGAGAAGCATCGCGACCGGCAGGGTGAGAACCCACGCGAGTGCGAGATTCCGTACCGTCGCCCATTGCAGTCCGGAGTGATTAGCATACATTGTCCCGGCAACGCCGGAGGACAGAACGTGCGTCGTACTCACCGGCAAGCCGAGCCAATCCGCAGCCCCGATCGTGAACATCGCCGTAATTTCCGCAGCCGCGCCTTGCGCGTAAGTTAGGTGATCCTTGCCGATTTTTTCTCCTACCGTGACTACGATTCTCTTCCAGCCAACCATGGTCCCGAGGCCCAAGGCCATGGCGACGGCGACCTTGACCCATCCCGGAATGAAGCGGGTCGACGCGTCGAGATGCTTTTTGTAATTGGCAAGAACAGCGTCATCGGCCGCGGAGAAATGCGGTTGCCCGTTTTTTTTCATGAAGCGCAAAGCTTCGCTGACAATGTACATATCGTTGCGGAAGTTGCGTACGCGATCCGCCGGTACATTGCGGAGCTCTTTAAACATCGCCATCTCGTTGCCGATGTCAGTGACTAATTCACGCAAGGCCAGCATGGTGTTGGGAGTGAAGTTGCGGGTGCGAACGTAGTCGGTGACTTCGTCCCGCGCATCGCCTATCACTGCATCGGGCGACACATAGCGATTAAGCACCTCCGCCGATTGTTGTGACACTGCGATAAAATCCTGCGATTGGCGGGCGGTTACCGCGTGATTCAAGGCGTAGGCGGTGGGAACGGTACCGACCAGGATCAGCATGATCAGTCCCATTCCTTTTTGTCCGTCATTTGATCCGTGGGCAAAGCTCACGCCTGTGCAGGTGAGAACCAGCAGAGCGCGAATCCAGAACGGGGGTGGCTCGGTGCCTTCGGGGGCTTCATACAATTTGCGATTCTTCAGTAAGGCCTTCGAAAGCAGCAGGAGCAAAGCGGCCACGGTGAAACCAACCAGCGGCGACAGCAGCAGCGATTTTCCAATATTGCTGGCTTGGCTCCAATCTACGCCACTGGTCCCGGTCTTCGGCGAAAGCAGTTGGTTGGCAATACCTACGCCGATGATTGAACCAATCATGGTGTGTGAACTGGACGCAGGCAAGCCGAAATACCACGTTCCAAGATTCCAGACGATGGCTGCCATAAGCAACGCAAACACCATGGCGAAGCCGCCCTTGCTGCCCACTTGAAGAATCAGTTCCACTGGGAGCAGGGAAACGATGGCAAAAGCGACAGCCCCGCTCGAGGTAAGCACGCCCAGGAAATTCCAGAAGCCCGACCACACCACCGCGATGTGAGGCTGCAAGGAATGTGTATAAATCACAGTCGCGACGGCGTTGGCAGTGTCATGAAAACCATTTACAAACTCGAAGCCCAAGGCGACCATCAAGGCTAGGGCCAAGAGTAGATACGGCATGATCGAAGTACTGTGAAAGCCTGAAAGATCGGACACCAGATTGACGGCGGCATAGGAAATTCCGATCAGCAGCACTCCGCCAAAGATTGCCATGCCCAGCTTTCCGGGCGGCTTTTGCATTTTTGAATCGAGAACGGTGGATACCGCAGTGGCCATGGGTTTCCTTCAAATGACGGAAGTTGGGCCGATACCATCGGCCTGCAGGTCGCAACTATACGCAACGATTGTTACGAGAGTGTGAAAAGAGGCGCTGCAAAGAAAGAAAATCTTGGAGAATTATTGGTTTGATAAAAGGCTGCGGGTGGCCCTATTTCTTCAGATCTTTCAAAATTTCTCTCGCCGCGTTGGCGCCCGAACCTCCGGTCAATCCTGCTCCCGGGTGCGTTCCTGAACCGCACATATATAGATTCTTGATTGGCGTGCGATATCGCGCCCAATCCAGCAGCGGACGCATGGTGAAAAATTGGTCAAGCGCTAATTCTCCATGGAAAATGTGGCCTCCGGTCAGCCCATAAGTATCTTCCAAATCCTGCGGCGTAATGATCCGGTGCGTCAGAATCAGCTCCGGAAGTTTCGGCGCGTATTGCGCCAGCGTGCGGACAACGGTGTCGCCTAACGCAACGCGCTGGCTATGCCAATCGCTGCCCTTGAGTTTATAGGGCGCGTATTGCATATAAATCGACATCACGTGTTTGCCCGGCGGTGCCAACGAGGGATCGGTCACTGAGGGAATCGCAACCTCCAGATACGGCTGCTTGGAAAAATTGCCGTACTTTGCCTCGTCGAAAGCCCGCTCCAGATAATCGATCTCTGGACCGATGTGAATTCGTCCGCTTAAACCGCTGGCATCGCTCGCGCCCTTTAAGCCAGTGAATTCGGGAAGAGCAGCCAGCGCGAGGTTTACCTTAGCGACGGTACCTGGCATGCGGTAGTGTTGCAGCTTCATGACGAAATCGGGCGAGAGATGAATGGGATCGATAAGTTTCAACAACGTTCGCTTGGGATCGGCATTAGAAATAATTGCCTTAGCGGTGATCTCTTCGCCATTCGAAAGAACGACACCAGTGGCTGCGCCATCTTTCACTCGAATCTCAATGACTTCGGCACCGCTACGAATTTCTGCGCCTGCCTGCGTTGCTGCTGAAGCCATGGCCTCGGCGATTGCGCCCATTCCGCCTTGCGCGAAGTAAGACGAGCCCGCCGGATGTGGATCTCCCGCGCCGCGAATAAGCAGGACCAGACTCGTTCCTGCCGACCATGGACCCAAGAATGTTCCGAAGATGCCGCGAGCCGCAATGGTCGCGCGAAGCAGTTCGGTATCGAAATACTCGGCGACCAGATCTGCAACCGCCATTGGCCCCCAGCGGAGCAAGCGATACATATCCTTCTTGCCCAGATTTCGGATTGAGCGTCCAGTCTGGAGCACGCCCCACAAATCGCCGCGGTTGGGATGGTCGATGTTCGGTGGCGCTAGAGCCAGCGCGTCGCCAATTACCTTCCCAACCTTCGCCAACGATGTTTGTAGCTCCGGATACTTGGCCGCATCTTTCTGGGAGAATTTGCCAATCTCCTGCATCGATTGCTTAACGTTGTTATAGAGAATCAGCGCGCGCCCGTCGGGCGACAGCGAAACCACACCTACGTCCGGCATGATCAGCCTCAGTCCGTACTTATCCAACTGCATATCGCGAACGATGTCGGGACGAAGCGGGCCGGCGGTGTGGGCGAGAATGGAACAGCGAAAGCCGGGGAAGAATTCTTCAGTTAAGGCAGCGCCGCCGGGTTGCGCACGGCGTTCCAGAACCAGCGGCCTGTATCCCGCTTTAGCAAGATAAAAGGCGGTGACCAGCCCGTTGTGGCCTCCGCCAACGATGACGGCATCGCGCGCGCCGGGCATCGGTTAGGCCGCTCCTTTGAAGTCTTTGAGGATTTCGAGCGCAGCCAACCGTCCCGGCCCTCCCATAATTCCGCCGCCCGGATGCGTGGCTGAACCGCACATGTATAGATTCTTGATCGGCGTGCGAAACTGCGCGTATCCCGGCACCGGACGAAGAAAGAAAAGTTGTTCGAGAGAAAGCTCCCCCTGAAAGATATTCCCTTCCGATAATCCCCATTCTCTTTCGAGATCGAGCGGCGTGATGACTTGCTTGTGCAAAATGATGTCTTTGATATTGGGCGCATACTCGGCGATGGTGTTGATCACGTTGTCGCCGAAGTCCTCTTTCTGATCGTCCCAGTTGAGGCCGGGCCGCAGTTTGTAGGGCGCATACTGCACGAAGCAAGAAAGAATATGTTTCCCCGGTGGCGCGATCGACGGATCAGTCAGCGTGGGAATAACCATGTCAATGTAGGGCCGACGTGAGAAATTGCCGTACTTGGCATCGTCGTATGCACGCTCCATATACTCGACGCTCGGCGAGATTGAAATCGCGCCTCGCAGATGGGCGCCCGGTCCGGGCATGGCTTTGAAGTTTGGCAGGGCATCTAGCGCTAGATTCACTTTGCCGGAAGACCCGCGAAATTTATAGCGATTGATCTCTTCGAGAAAGTCGTCAGGCAAATTTCCTTTCTCGATCATCTTCACGAACGTGAGCCGTGGATCGACGCTCGAAGAAACAATGTCGGCGTAGATTTCATCTCCATTGGCTAGCACTACGCCTTTCGCTTTGCCATTTTTCACAATGATCTGCGCAATCGCCGCCTCGGTGCGGATTTCAGCTCCAGCCTCGCGCGCCGCGTCCGCGATTGCGTTGGAAATCGCGCCCGTACCGCCGCGAGCAAATCCCCACGACCGGAATGCGCCGTCGATTTCACCCATGTAGTGATGCAGCAACACGTATGCGGTTCCCGGGGAGCGCACACCCAGAAATGTGCCAATGATTCCCGATGCCGACATGGTCGCCTTCAATACATCGGTCTCGAACCACTGATCCAGGAAGTCGATGGCGCTCATGGTCATCAACTGCACCTGGTTGTACTTGTCTTCGCTGGTGAGGCCGTGAAAGCGGCGCCCGACGAAAAGTAGTTTCATCAATTCTTTCGGATTAAGTGTGGCCGGGTCAGGCGGCACCATGCTGAGTATCGGTTTCACGAAACGACACATCGCCTGCATCGCCTTGCCGAACTCGTCGTAGGCCTCGGCGTCAACTTTGGAGTGACGCGCGATCTCGCGATGCGTTTTTCCGTGGTCGTTAACCCGCCACAAGTGATCGCCATTCGGCATGGGCGTAAACGTGCCGTCGAGCGGCAGGATTTCTAAACCGTGCCGGGGAAGGTCGAGGTCGCGAATGATCTCCGGACGAAGCAATGAGACCACGTAAGAGCAGACCGAAAATTTGAATCCGGGAAAAACCTCTTCGGTGCAGGCTGCTCCGCCCAACACATAACGGCGTTCGAGCACGAGAACTTTCTTGCCCGCGCGGGCGAGATAGGCGGCGTTGACCAGACCATTGTGGCCGCCGCCGATCACGATCACATCGTATTTCGAGTTGTTTGAAGCCGCCATAAACTGTGTCGAACGTGTAGCGCCGTCGCCTCGGGCAAGATGCCCTGGGGAGAGCCAGCAAGATGCCGGGCGCTACACTTGTTCAGGATTCCTGAGAATCATTGCAGGCAAAGGACTCAACATTCTACCGGGGAGTGCATCTTTTGTCTTGCAGCCTCAAGCGCGCACGTTTGACTTTGAGTCACAGCTGAACTGGGTTTGCTGGGGAAGCTGATTGCTGCATATAATCCAGCGTGCGAGAAACGTTGCAAGCAACGTCTCTACGGCACAACAACAACTGTAGAAACGTGCTTGCTACGTTTCCGGTCAGCAGATCATGTTTGAGGTACGCGCGTGCCCGTAGGAACCGCTTTTCACGAAAGAACTTTCCCGCTCTGCCACAGCCTCAATTACCGCGAGTGGTCTGGCTATTACACGGTTAGCGTTTACGAGGTGCATCATGAGCACGAGTACAACGCCATTCGCAATGCGGCTGCGCTCATCGACATCTCTCCTCTGTACAAATATTTGGTTACCGGGAAAGACGCAACCAAGCTCGTAAACCGCGTGATCACGCGCGACATACGCAAAGTATCCGTGGGGCAGGTGATTTATTGCTGCTGGTGCGATGAGCAGGGCAAGGTCATCGACGATGGCACCATCACGCGTCTCGACGAAAATAAATATCGCTGGACCGCAGCCGATCCCAGTCTGCGCTGGTTTCGCCAGAATGGTATCAACATGGATGTGCAGGTCGAAGACATTTCCGAAAAAGCCGCGGCGCTCGCGCTGCAGGGACCGACCTCGGGCAAACTCCTGAAGTCGGTGGCCGAAGCGGACATTGCCAACCTGAAATATTTCCGCGTGACCCACGGAAAGATTGCAAGCGTGCCCGTGGATATTTCACGTACCGGATACACCGGCGATCTGGGCTACGAAATCTGGGTGCCATGGAACGACGCGGTAAAAGTCTGGGACGCGGTGATGGAAGCCGGCAAACGCTTCGACATCCACGCCGCCGGAATGCTGGCGCTCGACGTAGCGCGCATTGAAGCTGGATTGCTGCTCATCGAGGTCGACTACACCAGCAGCAAGAAGGCCTTGATCCCGTCGCAGAAGTATTCACCTTACGAGCTGGGATTCGGCAAGATGGTGCATCTCAACAAAGAAAATTTTATCGGCAAGGCAGCGCTTGAGCACGACCATAAGCAGGGAGTCACAAGACAGTTCGTCGGGCTCGAGATTGATTGGACAGAAGTCGAGGCTCGCTACGAAACATTCGGCCTCACACCCGCCGCGCCCAGCCAGGCTTCGCGCGTAGCTGTTCCCGTGTACTGCGGCGAAAAGCAGGTCGGCAAGGCCACTTCGACTACGTGGTCGCCGGTGCTGAAGAAGATGATTGCGCTGGCCAGCATCGAAACCTCACATGCAAAGCTCGGCACGCGGCTACAAATCGAAATCACCATTGAAGCCATCCGGCAAAAGGTGACCGCAAAGATCGTCAAGATGCCGTTCTTCAATCCCGCAAGGAAAACTGCAGTTCCAGTGTAACGCCAAGGCTATTTTTAGCTTACTGCTAGTGGCTTTTTCCCGCTCCGCTTCCAGTACAAATATCCCGGAACGCCGATGAGAACAATTGCCGTTCCCCAGAAGGCTTCGATTGGGCGGGTGATGATCGTGTTCAATGTCCAAGCGGCGCCGACTAGCACGTAGATTGCGGGCAGCCACGGATAACCTGCGCAGCGGTAGGGACGCGGAATGTCGGGCCGCTTCCAGCGCAGGATGAACAGTGCAATTACGGTCAGCGTGTACGAAAGCACCATCCCGAAGATGACGTAGGTGTAGAGCTGGTCGTAGCGTCCGCTGAGCGTCAAGATTGCCGCCCAAGCGCCTTGTCCGATCAGGCTGAACGCCGGCGTGCGCCACTTGGGATGGATGACTGCCATGCGCTTGAAGAAAATGCCGTCTTGCGCCATGGCGAGGTAAACCCGCGCGCCCGACAGTGTGCAGGTGGCCGCGGCACTGAAGCAGGAGATAGCGATCGTGGCGGAGAGCCACACCGCGGCACGCGGAGAAAACAAAACTGTCGCGGCCGCGTGGGCGATGGTCTCATGTTTGGCGATTTCGCTTAGCGGCATGGCGTAAACGTAGGTCAGGTTCATGGCCATGTAGATCACGCCGACCACGAGAATCCCCAACACCATTGCTAACGGCACATTGCGGCGCGGCTCTTTGACCTCGCCGGCAACCCAAGTGATGTAAACCCATCCATCGTAGGCCCAGAAAACCGCGATCAGGCCGATGCCCATCGCGGAGATGAATTGGCCGGGGCTGAGACCCATGGTCAAGCTGGCGCCAGGGCTGCTGAAGTTTACCCAATGGCCTTTGCCGATGGCGAATCCGAGAACCACGAAAGCGGCCATGGCAGCGAACTTGGTCCAGGTGGAAACGTTTTGCATCAGGGCTCCCCAGCGCAACCCCACAACATTCACATAAGTGAGTACAGCGATCAGGAGAAGGCCAACCACGTGAGCGCGGGTGAGCGTGATGCCCAGCGCTGAGACCACTACGTGCTCCTGCGAAATTACGGGAACAACTTGCCCCATGTACGCGGCCGAAGCCACGGCGAGCGCGGCGATGGAGCCACCGTTGGCTACGCTGAAGAGCATCCATCCGTAGAGGAAGGCGGGCAGGTCGCCGTAAGCTTCGCGCAGGTAAATGTATTGACCGCCGGAGTCGGGGAACATCGAACCTAGCTCCGCGAAAGCTACGCAGCCGAACAGCGAAATTATGCCGCCCAGCACCCAGACTCCGAGAAACAGGATTGGCTGAGGCAGCGGGCCAGCGATATCTTTCGCGGTCAGAAAAATTGATGAGCCGATGATGCCGCTGGCGAGCAGCAGAACAGAATCAAGCAGCGTAAGGCCGCGGACCAGGGTGGGCTGAACCTCGGATTTCGCAGACAGCGGAGATGCGACTGGGATTCCCATCGATCAACCCATTCCCAACTCATCGGCTGATTCGAGCGGTGTGCCGCAGCGGCGGCAGATGACGGCGGAGCAGTCGCCGCAGCTTAGCGGATCGCGTACTTCAGCGGCACATTTTGGACAGTAGAGAAGTTCGGGCTCGGGTTCCTTCGGTGGCTGGGGATTTGAAGCCATAAGGAAGGCAAATGTAGCATATCCTTTGTGTACCTTTGTGTCCTCTGTGGTTTATGCCTTTAAACTTTAACCACAAAGGACACAAAGGTTCACAAAGGAGAATAACTTGGCTGACCATTCCGCAACTCCCGATGAGCGTTTGCAGAGCGAATTTAATCGCTGGGCCGAGGAGGGTGAAGGCGAGAAGATGGAACGCCATCACCTCGACATTACTGAAAAGACCCTTCGGCTTATGGACCTTCGTCCCGGGGAGCGCGTGCTTGATTTGGGATGTGGCTCGGGTTGGGCAACGTGTCTGCTGGCGCGCTTGGTCAGCGAAGGCCCGGAGGGTTTCGGCCAAGTGGTGGGCGTCGACGTTTCGGACGAAATGATCCGCCAGGCACGCGCTAGTTCGAAGGACTTTGAAAATATTCTTTACGTGTGGGGATCGGCTCAACAGATTCCGTGGGAAGAAAACTTCTTTGACAAAGTGCTTTCCGTCGAGTCGTTTTACTACTATCCCGATCAGGAGCGGGCGCTGACGGAGTTGTTCCGGGTGATGGCGCCGCATGGGCGCGTGTTCATTCTGATTAATCTGTACAAGGACAATCCCTACTCGTTGCAATGGGTGGACAAGCTCAAAGTGCCGGTGCACGTGCGCTCAGAGGCGGAGTACGTCGAACTCCTCAAGAAACATGGCTTTGAAAATGTCGAAGCTCGGCGGATTCCCGATGATACGCCCACGCCGGATGACTATCAGACGAAGTCGTTTCACAGCCTGGAGGATTTGCGCGCGTTCAAGCGGATTGGAGCCTTGTTGCTAATGGCATCGAAGCCGGATGTGAGGACGCGGGCGCCGGGGCATGCGATTTATTGACGCACAGATGGCTTTTTATTCAATTCCCAACTGCGTTCTGGCTTCGGGACTCAAGCGCTCAGGTGTCCACGGCGGAGTCCAGACCACGTTTACCGTTGCGGTGCGGATGCCAGGTAATTGCTCCAGCCGGGCTTTTACTTGTTCACCGATCATAACGTGCGACGGGCAGCCGGGCGAGGTGAGGGTGAGGTCTACCGCAACATCTTGGCGGTCGTCGGCAACAGATTCCAAGCGTACTGCATAGATCAAGCCCAAGTCTACGATGTTCACGGGTATCTCGGGATCGTAGCACTGTTTCAGCGCACTCAGAACGTCGCCTTCAGTCACGGCAGCCATGGGGTCTCCTAAAGCGGGGCGGAACAGATCTTATTTCCCTACCAGTTTACCGCATCAGACCGGGGTTCACGAACGATGCTCGTCAAATGCTTCCATTCGAGCTCTTAGCACGTAGGGACGAACGCCCTCGTCTGTCCGGCGGTGCGAAGCGCCGTTCCTCCGCGCCGACGCCTGTCCGGACGAGGGTGTCCGGGCCTACGTGTTCTCACATAGTGAATAATAGTCTGGTAAATTTACGCTTTATGCAGATGAGTCCCGAACTCAAGCAGAGACTTCAGTTGGTGATGCTGGTGGCCATTCTCATATCTGGCGCCAGGCTCGCCTACATTTTGTACCAGAGGCATGAGAGCCGGCTCGAAGCCCGGAAACAGCCGCTGTCTTTGAATGCTGATTACTACGTCACACCGAAAAAACTTTATCCCTATGATTTGAAATCGGCGCGTCAGCTAACCCAGCAACCGGTGTGGGTTAAAGTCGGTTACGGCTACACTTATTATCCCTACGATGCCGCGCGCCATCGTGTGGATTTTTCCCGTGAAGCGGGGAAGCTTTTGCCGATTGAAGAATTGCAGATCAAAGACGTGATTAGTGAAGCTGCGCCAGAGGCCCCGGGCGAGCGCCAGGTGATGGCAGTGTTTGACAAAGATGGCAAGGCTTATGCTTTTTCGATTGGATCGATGAAGGACGGGGAGTACAAATTTTATTCCGACGATATGCTCTTCATTCAGGATCCGCATGAGCTTTACAATCATTGGCCGAGCGACGTGTGGAACGCGATTGATCAACATCAAGTCAAACCGGGGATGAGCGAACTGCAAGCGGATTTTGCCGTGGGTATTGGGATTCCGGAAAGTTCAAGCAGCGAGTCGGGAAATCGCACGGTAAATTATCCGAACGGCGGGAACCCACTTAGCGTCACCTACCGCGACGACAAGGCAGTGAGCATCAAGCCGGGGCCCCCGGGCTAGTAAGGGTATGCGCGGGCGTCCTCAGTAAGGGATTGGTACTCGAACCGGGTTCCGCAGAAGCCGAGAATGCTACGTTAATATCGGGTTCTGTTGAACAACCTACATTACGCTGCGTGACGCTAAACGGCTTTTGATTATTACTTGTTCGGGGCTCAGCAATTTGAAGCAACTCGTGCAGTGGTACGTGTCATCGACCATCAAATGTGGGCAAGCATTTTGAAGGTTCAAGAATTGCGCTTCGGTAGGTTCAGCCAAACACTTAGCACAACCTTCAATACGATCACAATCACAGGTGGGATCAACTTTGATTTTCATCTTTTGCTCCTACATTGTGCCATGTTTAGCAAAAAGCGTTCAGATGGGTATCTGTGAATGATACCCCTCGCCCGTGCGGGGTAAGAGCAGTCGCCAAAAAAAATCGTCGATGGGCGCAAAAAGCTAGCCTCAGGCGCTAAAGCGCGGACGGATTCCAATGACTTAGTGGCCCGACTTAAGTCGGGCCCTTCCCAAAATCACTTCACCACTGGCGAATTCTCGTCCGCGGCTTTTTGCTCATCGCCATGGATGACCCCGTCTTCGTTGGCGTAAAACGAGCGGTGTTCCGTATCCAGTTGTTTGGGGGTGAGGGTCAGCTCGTAGCCATCTTTGCGGGAATGAAAAGTGACTTGGTAATCGCCCCGGTCGGTTTCGGCCATGCGGGGGGTGAAAGAGCCAGTGTGGACCAAGTCCATGAGGCTGGACGCGTATTTGTCGTTCTTTTTGTAATATTGCTTTTGTGCCCGGGTGACCGTGCGCATGTAACCGAGGGCGTTTGCTTCGGAATCAGAACGGGCTGGGTCGCCTTTGAACTTCGGCTGATAAGCCGTCTGTGCCGCGGAAGCCAACGCCGCCGCTGCCAAGAACAACAAAATTGCTGCCATCTGCCGCCGAGATGGTAACCGGAAAAGTGATTGCATTAGTATTCCGCCTCCCCTTCAATGTGGTATGCCTATGTTACTGCCGTAATTAGCAAAGGCTTACAGCACTTTCTATCCGAAACGAATACAGCTATGCTAGCCCCATCTACTCGAGTAGGAAAGCTATGAAATCTGCTATGGGCGCGAAAGCAGCACCGGTAAAAAAATCGCCGATACGTATTGCTGTAGTGGAAAGCGATCCACTGCGGTTCGTGGGGTTCAGGGCGCTGTTTGATAACGAAGTCGATTTCGAGCTGATTTCAGCCTCGCTTCCCGAGATTGGCAACTTGCAGGGCATCGATCTCGTCCTGCTGGGCAATCGCAACGGCCAAAACCTATTCGACCTGATGGCCAGCCTGAAAGCCACGCGTCCCGACCTGCGGATTATTGTGACAGGTTCCGGCATCGACGAAGAAACCATTCTGAAGGCAATTGCTTCCGGCGCGAAGGGCTATGTGGATGAAGCGGCCGCGCCCGCCGAGTTTGTGCAAGCCATCCGAGTAGTGAACGAGGGTTCGGTATGGGCTCCCCGGCGAGTGCTTTCCATGTTTATCGAGCGCGTATCGTCGTCGCCGGGACGCATGTTCCCGGCAGGCCGTGTGACCTTTACCGACCGCGAGAAGGAAGTTCTGGAAATGCTGGTTGCGGGCCGCTCCAACAAAGAAATCGGCTCTGCGCTGGGCATTGAAGAGCGCACAGTGAAAGCGCACGTCGCCAAGTTGATGCGAAAAGTAGGCGTGCAGAACCGGATCGCCCTGTCGGTGCACGCTATTACGCACAACCTGGTGGCAGCAAAGTAGTTTCAGGCCATTCGTAATGTCTGCTGTTCCCCACGGCGGATCAAGACTATCCCTTTTCCATTGGAGAGAGATAATGGAAAATTTTCTCTTGCCAGCGAGTGCCTGGTCCAGGATTTGCAAACCGCGATCGCAACATCCGCATCGCTCACAGTGGGGAAAATATTTCTGCGCAGTGTTTTGCGTTGCCATAGTAATGTCGTCCGCTCGTTCGGCCTACGCTCAAGAAACCGAATCAGTCGGGGATGCAGCCCGCGCTTTTCGCGCGCGGCGCGCAGCGCAGGGCAATCCGGATGCGAAGCATCCAGCGCAGAATCCACTCTCAGCGACCACTGTCGTGGAGTGGCAAATTGCGGGCATGGCCCTGCCCGACGTATTGAATGAGGTTCAAGCTCGCGGAATATCGTTCGCCGCTGACGACGCGCACCTGAAGTCACTGAAGGATGCTCACGTCGTGCCCGAACTTCTGGCCGCTTTGCCCAATGTGCCTTCGCATCCCGACGCGTCCGTTTCCTCGGAGATCCCCCAGGCGCTGACAGCCGCGGCTCAGGCATTTAGTGCCAAAGACTACGCTTCGGCACGCCATGCTCTAGAGAGCTTAATCGCTCAGCATAATCAGGATGCGAGCCTTTACGCAGCGCTTGGTAATCTGCATTTCGTAACCCGCGATTTCGAAGGCGCGAAGACCGCCTTTGTCCGATCTGCTGAACTGGATCCTGCCTTTGCCTATGCGCATGTCCGCTTGGCGCAGATTTATTACCGGCTCGAGCAAAGTTCTCAGGTAGCGGACGAGGCAAAACAGGCACTACGTCTGCAACCGACCAATGCCGAAGCGCACAAGTACCTGGCCCTGTCCGCCACCATGCAGATGCAGGATTCAGGGGGAGCCGCCGCCGACGGCGGTAAAGCTGAAGACCTATCCGATCTTGAGGCGGGAAGCAACACCGAGGCGAAGGATCTGAACAATCAAGGGATCGCGCTAGCTCAGCAGAATGAGTTCGGCAAGGCCGAGGCGGCGTACAAGCGAGCCATCGAACTCGACCCCAACGTCGCTATGTACTACTACAATCTTGGCAATCTTTACACGAAATGGCGACATCCTCAGCAAGCGCTGGCTGCTCTCAATAAGGCCAAGGCTTTGGCTCCGCGAAATATGGCTGTTCGTCAGAACCTGGGCTACACCATGTGCCAGTTCAACCTGTTTTCGGATGCCGTGACTGAATTTCGCGAAATGCTTGATATGGATCCACATTGGAACATGGCGCGGCCCTGCTTGATTAAAGCTCTCGATAGCCTCGGCCGAAAAACGGAAGCCGACCAGGTCGAAATGGACTACAAGCTATACAAGACCAGCGACGACTCCGGTGACGACGCGGATGCGGACCGCGGTGAGGACGACAATGGTGTGAAACTGTGAAGAAAGACCTTGCGGGAGTAAAAATCCTTCGGAGTTACCAAAGTACAATGACCCTCGTAATCTTGCCGGCTTCGCTGCTCTGACGCATACTCGTTTCACCTACCACAGAACCTGGGAGACGGGGTTGGGAGCGGAGATTAGGGTCACCGTTGCCAACCTCGCATTTTTTTGCCCGTGCCTCAGTCAACAACATCCCACTCGTTTTCCACGCCGCCATCATTCCCTAGCCGCTAAAATCCTTTAGAATCAGTTACAACTTATTTCCAGAATCTTCTCCGGGAAGGCTGTGGTGAAATGAAAAGACTCTTGTTGTTAGGAGTTCTGATTGCTTTATCAGTTATGGTCGTTGCGGCTGACGAAAAAACTGACGGCAAAGAAAGCAAGGCTAAAGATCGAGTACAAGCCGCAGCTGACGTTTTGAATGAAATTCAGGGGGCGCCTGATCAGGGCATCCCTGCGGAGGTCCTTGGCTCGGCCGAATGTGTGGCTGTGGTTCCCTCCATGCTGAAGGGCGGGTTCGTTGTGGGAGCCCGCTATGGCCGCGGATTAGCCAGTTGCCGCACTCCCAAGGGGTGGAGCGCCCCGGCGTTCTTTACCGTAAAAGGTGGAAGCTTCGGGTTGCAGATCGGCGGCCAGGCGGTCGATTTGGTCATGCTGATTATGAACGACGGGGGGATGCAAAACCTTCTCTCCAGCCAGTTCAAACTCGGAGCTGACGCCAGCGTGGCCGCGGGGCCGGTGGGTCGGCATGCTGCTGCCGATACGGATTGGAAGATGCGCGCTCAAGTTCTCAGTTATTCTCGCGCCCGCGGTATTTTCGCGGGGTTGGAGCTAAACGGCGCCGTCATTCGTCAGGACAAAGACAGCACGCGAGAGTTTTATGGGCACATGGTAACTTCGAAGGCGTCGCTGGAAGGGGAAATTGAGCCGCCGGCAGACGCGTATCCATTTCTGCAAACCTTAGCTAAATGGGCCAAGGAGGCCAGCAAATAAAGGAATCAGTTTCGCAGGAGAACACCGCGCAATTTTTTCGACGTGATGCTAGCGCGAGTTCTACAGTTACGATTTCCCCGAAAATGCGTCAGCGACTCGAGTACGCGCTCGCCTGGCTGATCATCAAATTCATAGGAGCGTTGCCTCGTCCGCTCGCTCGCGCGGCTGGTATCGCTCTGGCTTGGACGGTTTACCTGCTGCATGTCCGGCTCCGACGCGTGGGCATGCACAATCTTGCCCTGGCTTTTCCCGAGAAAAGCCGTAGCCAGCGCGCCAAAATCTTACGCGGCGTTTTTACTTCTTTCGGACGCCAGTTGGCGGAAGTCTGCCTTTTCCCTAAATACACACGTGAGAATGTCAGCAAGGTTGTGGTCTACGACGGATTCGAAAACTTCGAGCGTCCGTTGGCCCGAGGCAAGGGCGTGCTCTTTCTGACGGCTCACTTGGGAGCATGGGAGCTTTCAGCTTTTGCTCATTCCATCCAGGGACATCCCTTGCATGTCGTGATGCGTCCCTTGGACAACGTGTACCTCGATCGGCTAACACGCGAGTACCGCACCATGCACGGCAACTCCATGGTCGACAAAGACGACTTTGTGCGCGGCCTGTTGTCCGCTATGAAGGCTGGAGAAACCGTGGGAATTCTCATGGATACGAACATGACTCCGCCGCAAGGAGTGTTTGTCGATTTTTTTGGAATTCCGGCGTGCACCGCGAGTGGGTTGGCGAGAATCGCGTTGCGAACCGGTGCTGCCGTGGTTCCGGGATTCACGATCTGGGATTCAGCCTTGGGAAAATATCGGCTGCGCTTCGACCCCGCAATTAATTTAGTGCGAACCGGGAATGACGACGCCGACGCGCTGGCCAACACCGCGTTGTTCACTAAAGTGATCGAGGATTACGTGCGGCGCTATCCGGATCAATGGCTATGGGTGCATCGCCGCTGGAAGACCCGGCCTGAAGGCCAGCCGCCGCTCTACTGAGAGAGCGACGAGACGAGAGTAATTCAATGTTTGTCATCCCGAGCAAAGCGAGGGATCTGGATTTTGCGCGTTGCCGGCAAGAACCCAGATTCCGTCGCTTTACTCCTCGAAATGACATTAGGAAATGAACGTAGGGTCAAAACCAGTCGCTGCGATAGGCGATCCACCAACTCACATAAACGATCGGAATGGTTGCCCCGAGCGCCCACCATAGCGGCAGGACGAAATCTGCCACCAGCCCGAGCACGGTGAAGCTGATCCAGAAGATCTTTCGCTCCATTCCGACATTCTAGCCCCAGCTTTCCTTTCCTGCGGCAAACGTATAAAAAGGTGCGATGACGCTTTCGCGCAAGCCGTGCACAGTCAAAGAAGTAGCCGAGTTTGTACAGGCCCGCGTGATTGGAGATGACAGCGTGCGATTGATGGGAATTGCAAGCCTCGAGTCGGCGCGGCCGGGTGATTTGATTTTCGTTGATCAGGAAAAAAATCTTTCAGCAGCGCTTGAATCGGGTGCGTCCGCGCTGATTGCCGGCAATTTCGCGGCGGAAAAGACGAATAGTAAGCCCGTGCTGCTTGCGTCCCAACCGCGCCTGGCCTTTGCCCGAGCTGCGCAGTTGCTTTGTCCTGGACCAGAGCGCAAGATTGGAATTCATCCCAGCGCAATCGTGCATCCGTCAGCACATCTCGCAACAGGAGTTACGATTGAAGAGGCAAGCATAATTTGCGAAGCTGCGCGAATTGGAGAGAACACGCGAATCGGGGCAGGCAGCGTAATCGGGGCGAACGTCAGTATCGGAGCCGATTGTAATCTTTATCCCAACGTCACGGTTTATCCCGGCGTGCGCCTCGGAGACCGTGTGATCGCTCATTCCGGCGCCGTGCTCGGCAGCGACGGCTTTGGCTATGTGCGTGACAAGGCCACTGGCCGCTATGAAAAGTTTCCGCAAATCGGCCGCCTGGAAATCGAAGATGATGTCGAGATCGGCGCCAATACCACGATCGACCGCGGAGCGCTGGACGAAACCCGCATCCGACGAGGTGCGAAAATCGACAATCTGGTGCACATTGGCCATAACTGCGAGATTGGAGAAGACGTCATAATCGCCGCGCAAACCGGGCTTTCCGGAAGTATCACGATAGAAAAAAATGTCGTGCTCGGCGGACAGGTTGGCGTCGGCGAACATGCGCGCATCGAAGAAGGAGTAATGCTGGGAGGACAAGCGGGCGTCCTGCCCAGCAAAATATTAAAAGGGAAGGGAATTGCGTTCTGGGGAACACCGGCAAAACCGGTGCGCGAATATCTTAAGGAGCTGGCGGTCTTGGCGCGCCTAGCAATGAAAAAGTAGCTGTGGCGCGGGCGCCCTCGCCCGCGAATTAGGGTGATATGGCAATCGTCGTCATCGGCGGACATTCCCGCAGCGTAGGCAAGACCAGCGTAGTTGCCGGTCTGATTGCAGCGCTGCCCGAATGCAACTGGACTGCATTCAAGATCACACAGTACGGCCATGGAGTTTGTTCGTTGAACGGCGAATCCTGTCACTGTGCGACCGACGATCATTCGTGGGCAATTTCAGAAGAAAAAGATCGTTCTGGTGAATCCGACACGTCACGCTTTCTCGTAGCTGGTGCTGTGAGGTCCTGGTGGGTGAGGACTGAACAAGGCCGTCTGGCGGAAGCCGTGCCAACAATTCGTCGTAGAATCGCTGAGGCAGAGAACGTAATTTTGGAGTCAAACAGCATTCTGAAATTTGTCCGTCCGGATATTTACTTCACAGTTCTTGATCCCGCTACAGAAGATTTCAAACGCTCAGCCCAGGAGTTTCTCGACCGAGCTGATGCTGTCATCCTGCACGCTGCCAGAGATGAAAACGCTGATAAGGCCGCATGGACGAATATCTCGCTGAAGCCAGTTGCGGCTTGTCCGACGTTTTATATTCATCCGCCAGAATACGTCACCAAAGAGATTGTCGATTTTGTCGGAAGCAAAGTGACCACGAACTAAACCCTGAAGCCGAAAGCGTGAAGCCTGTTTTTGCTATTCTTCTGATGTGCTCCACATTCATAAGAGTGCCTGGCTGCTGATGTTGCTCTCGGCGGCTTTGCAGATTTTGATCTTTCCGCTTCCTAATCTGTACATGCTTTGCTGGGTAGCGGTCACGCCGTTACTGATTGCAATTCTGCGGACGCGACCGCCAGACACACTCCAACTCCGCGCCGGAATCAAGCTGCTTACGGCCACCCCTGTACAAGGTTTTTTACTTGGCTATGCCTGCGGGATTCTGTGGTACGCCGGCACTTGCTACTGGATTTACAGCGTCATGCACCAATATGGCGGGGTCAGCGTACCGGCCGGAATCGGCATTCTAATTCTGTTCTGCCTCTATCTGGCAATCTACCACGGCGTCTTCGGACTATTGCTGAGCCTGATCGCAGGCAAAGGTCCAATTAATTTGAGAATCCTGCTGCTTTCGCCCGTGCTCTGGGTAGCCGTCGAACTTGGGCGCACCCGCATCACGGGCTTCCCCTGGGGTCTGCTGGGTACAACTCAGGTGGATAACATTCCGCTAAGTCGGATCGTGTCAGTGACAGGCGCTTACGGCTTGTCATTCGAGATTATGCTGGTGAACGCGGCATTCGCTGCGGCGTTCTTGGTTCAGCGTGAAAAACGCAACCGGCTGCTGCTGGCAACCGTGGTTGCGGCGTTAATTTTGCAGGCGGGGAGATTGGTTTCTGCGCCCTCAATTCCGGCTGATCATGTTGCGGTTTTAGTGCAGGCCAATGTGCCTATCCTTGAAAGTTCCGATTGGACGAAGCCTTACTTTAACGACACCTTGCGTGACCTTGCCGCACTCAGTCTGGATTCGCAGGGCGCGCCGCATCCCGATTTAATCGTCTGGCCGGAGAATCCCGCGCCGTTCTATAACAGTGATCCGCTCTTTCGCGTTGCCGTCAGCAACGTTGCGCGTCAGGCCGACGCTTGGCTGTTGGCAGGCAGCATTGGGATTCGTAACGCCACCACGATGCCGGATAAAGCTACCGAGATTTATAACTCCGCCGCGCTCGTAAGTCCGAACGGCGAATGGGTCGCACGCTATGACAAGGTTCATTTGGTGCCCTTCGGTGAATATGTGCCGTTCAGAAAAATGTTTTCTTTTGCCGCCGGCCTGACCAAGGAGGTTGGAGATTTCTCCCGAGGTGTGTCGCGCGAGCCTTTGGACGCAGGCGGCACAAAGCTCGGCGTCTTCATCTGCTACGAATCGATCTTTCCGGATGAGATCCGGCAGTTCGCCAAAAATGGAGCGCAAGTGCTGGTGAATATTTCGAACGATGGCTGGTACGGCGACAGCGGAGCCTACGCACAACATTTGAAACAATCCCGGATGCGTGCCGTCGAAAATGATCGCTGGCTGTTGCTCGATACGAATACAGGGGTAACGGCCGCTATCGATCCCGACGGAAGAATCGTGGCCAGTGCGCCACGCAAAACCCGCATTGCGCTGCGAGCGCCCTATGCGCTCGTCGACTCCACCACGTTCTATACCCGGCACGGCGATTGGTTCGCCTACCTGTGTGCGATAATTTCGATGGCGGCATTGTTGATGCGGCTTTGGATTCGACCGCGAAAAGAAAGATAGCAAGCTATGTTTCTACAGCCGAAAACCCTGTAGAGACGTTGCTCGCAACGTCTCTGGCGTACAATTTGTCAAAGGAAAACTCATGGTTGAAGAACTCGAAAAAGAATATGCAGTCCTAAAAGACAAAGTTCGCGAACTTCGGGAGTATCTTTGACGCGGGTAATCTTCGCCAGCGCCTGATCGAGATAGAAAAGCAAGCCTCCGATCCTGATCTTTGGTCGAATCCACAAAAATCCCAACAGGTCATGCGCGAAAAGAAGCGCCTGGAAGATATGTTGGCCAATGAATCCAGCCTTATCCGCCACAGCGACGATATTTCTGCCTATTTCGACTTGGCGCGCGAGGGCGAAAGCGTCGACGCCGACTTGCGGCGCGAAATCGATTCCTTACGTCAGTTGGTCGATCGCCTGGAGACTGAGACTTTGCTCTCGGGCGAGAATGATGCTCGCAATGCGATCGTCACCATCCATCCCGGCGCGGGAGGCACCGAGTCGCAGGACTGGGCTGACATGCTGCTGCGAATGTATTTGCGATGGGCCGAGCGCCAGGGTTTTGAGACGGTCCTCTACGACTACCAGCCCGGCGAAGAAGCAGGCCTGAAATCCGCGACCTTCGCAGTCAATGGCGAATATGCGTTTGGTTTATTGACCAGCGAAATTGGAGTGCATCGACTGGTGCGCATTTCGCCGTTCGATCAGGCCAAGCGCCGGCACACGTCTTTCGCCAGCGTCTTCGTCTCGCCGGAAATCGACGACAGCATCGATATTGTCATCAAGCCGGAAGACCTGCGCATCGACACCTACCGCTCTAGCGGCAAAGGCGGACAGCACGTCAATACCACCGACTCTGCCGTGCGCATCACCCACATTTCCACCGGCATCGTCGCCGCCTGCCAGAACGAGCGTTCGCAGCACAAGAACAAAGAGCGCGCCATGAGCATGCTGCGCTCCAAACTTTACGAAAACGAACTGGAGAAAAAACGCGCGGCAACGAAAAAAATCGAAGACTCAAAACTCGACATCGATTTCGGCTCGCAGATTCGTTCTTACACCCTGCAACCCTATCGTCTGATCAAAGACCATCGCACCAAGATGGAAGTCGGCGACGTCGATCGCGTAATCGACGGCGATTTACAGCCATTTATTCGCGCCTACCTGCAAATGCGGCGGGGAGAGAAGCAAGCGTAATCGCTCGTAATCTGTAGCTAAGTCATGAAGTCAAATAAGCTCTCGGCACCGCAACTTGGCCCACGCTTTGAACAAGCGTTACTCTTCGCCACCCGCAAGCACGCGGGCCAGACCCGTAAGGGCACCACCGTTCCCTACATTGCGCATCTCCTGAGCGTCGCAGGCCTCGTGCTTGAAGCCGGAGGCGATGAAGACCTTGCCATCGCGGCACTCTTGCATGATGTGGTCGAAGACTGTGGCGGAGCGCCTATGCTTGAGGAAGTTCGCCGCAGTTTCGGAGACCGAGTCGCTCATGTAGTGGAAGGTTGTACCGACACCGACCTCGATCCCAAGCCGCCATGGCGGCAGCGCAAGGAAGACTATCTCAAGCATTTGCAAACTGCAGATTCAGATGTGCGCCTGGTCTCCGCCGCTGACAAATTGCACAACGCCCGCTCGATCCTCGCGGACTATTGTGAGATTGGCGAATCGGTGTGGGAACGGTTTCAAGGAAAACGCGATGGCACGCTTTGGTACTACCGGTCTTTAGTGGATGAATTTCGGACGAGAGATGACAATCCTCTGGTCAATCAACTGGAAAGGGTCGTCAAAGAGCTCGAAGCCGCGGTTGCGCCGACCAATTTCAGATGACCGTCCTCGCCAACCGCTACCGCGAGCTAACACCCAGTTGCTTGGCATGACGAATTTGGTTTATGCAGAGGCCGGGTCAGTAAATCGCGACGTGCCTTTCGTAACATCACCACTCAGCAAATTGCTGGCAAAAGAGTGCACTCTAGCTTGATCCTGTAGTGTCCAGCATTCTACGGAGCCTATTAAACACTATGCCACGTATGATCGAAGTCATTCGTTCCTCGGGCGCGTCGTCGAACGTTATGCAAACCGCCGCTCGCGGTGCACTTCACGTTCCTGCTCAGGAGATGATTGAAATCCTGGTTTACCTCGCAACCCAGACCAAAATCTTCGCCGAACGCGCCCGTCTTACCTTGGCAGGATGGGACGAGGCGTCTTCGCTGGCAGCGGCATCCGATCCACATTCGCCGAAAGAAGTGTTGGCCTATATGATCACGCCCGGAAATCTTCGCCCAGCCTTGCTCCCCGCACTACTCGAAAACCCAGGAGTGTACGAGGAATGGCTGATCGAACTGGCTGCGGTTGCTTCCCGGTATATGATCGAAACCCTGCTCAAGAGCGAGCGAGTCAATAAGTCTCATAAAATCCTGAGCTCACTTAGCTCTAATCCGCACACTAACCCCGCGCAATCGGCAACTGTAGCGCAGAAGCTTTCCACGTTAGCACCCGCTGCCACGAAAGACTTGGAAGCGACGGCGTCCGTACCGGAACCAACGAACGCAGCGGAACTGAAGGCTCCAATCCTGGCTGGCGGGGAATCGGTTGCGGAAGTTTCTGACGAGAACGTGGCAGCATACCTGGCCGAGCATGCCGCCGAAATTTCAGCCGAGGCGAATAAACCCTTTCAACCGATAGGCGGAATCGAGGAACTTACGCCGGGGGCGTCCAACGTGGCTGAGGGACCCCATGAAGCGCAACCTGAGATCGTTGCTCCTAGCGCATCGCACGGCACAGCCGCGGCCGCGCGGACAGCTCCGGCGCAGAAAAAGATTTTCTTGAGCGCCGAAGAAGAGCGCGGCAGCGCGCTGCAAAAAATCGCGAAACTCGACATTAAGGGTCGCATTCAGCTGGCGATGAAAGGCACCAAGGAAGAACGGTCGCTGCTTATTCGTGACGGCACGAAACTGGTCGCGCTCGCCGTACTTGACTCTCCGAAGGTTACCGACAGTGAGGTTGAGAAGTTTGCCAACCAGAAAAATGTGCTTGAGGCGGTGCTGCGCGGCATCACGATGAAGCGGCGATTCATAAAGCAGTACGCCATTCTGCGAAACCTTACATTCAATCCGCGTACACCCATCGATGTTTCTCTGGGGCTAATAAAGCATCTGCTGACTGCCGATCTCAGAAACCTCGCAGGCAACAAAGAGGTCTCGGATACGGTGCGCAAACTGGCAACCCGAATGTTCCGGCAGAAACTTGAGACAAGCGGAAAAGACTGAGCAAAATACGGCCACGGCATCGAATTGGCATCGGGTGACAGTTCGTCACTACAATGCCTTCCTATGTCCACATCGCCTCGAGTTGATGCCATTGCCGATCTGCTGAAGCGCTCTAAAATTATCGCCGTCGTCGGACTCTCGAACAGCCCTTTGCGTCCAAGCTATGGAGTGTCCGCGTACATGCAGACTAATGGGTATCACATCATTCCCGTAAATCCAGAAATCAAAGGCGCGCTCGGCGAAAAGGCCTATCCATCGCTGCCCGAGGTTCCGGAGAAAATCGATATCGTAAATATCTTCCGCCGCTCTGAGTTCGTGGACGAGATCGTGGATCAGGCGATCCAGCTAAAGGTTCCCGCAATCTGGATGCAGGAGGAAGTTGTCAACGAAAGGGCAGCGGAGAAGGCTCGTCAAGCAGGGATTTTCGTGATTATGGATCGCTGCATTCTCAAAGAACATAAGGCGCGCTTCGGATAGGTCGCGCGACTGAAAAAACTCAACTGTTCTAGGCTCCGGTGTAGAGCTGAAATGGCGCCCAGTAGAATGGTTTACGGAAATCGTTAGAGTGCAGCAGCGAAAGTTTCGCTGAACGCAGTGCGGCTTGTGGGTTTCGGTGTTTTTTCAGTTCGGCATAAAGTTGGTCCATAAGGCGGGGTGTCGAAGCATCGCTGACTTCCCACAGCGCACCGATTACGTTGTGAGCTCCCGCGAATAGAAAAGCCCACGAAAGTCCCACTAATCCTTCGCCGGTATAAGCCCGAGCGCCGGCACCATAGCATGTTGAAATAGTCACCAACTGCGCATGCAACGGGTGACGAATGATGTCGCGCGCATACAGCTTGAATGAATCTTCCTCGGCGGAAGCTTTGGACAGTATTACGGCAGAGTCCAATGGGCTCAATCGGCTGGCGGTTCCATGCGCGACGAAATGGATGTACGCGAATTGTTCCGGGGAACTGCTCAGATAAGCCGGAGCAGTAGCTTGCGCTCGCGTGAGAACCTCGCGGCTCGCCGAAGGAAAATGTTTTTCGATGTTCTCGATCTCTATTTCTGCCTTGGGCAATTCTCCGTATTCGGGATTGGGAGCGATCGCGTCGCCTATCAGTAGAATTTTGGCAGTCGTCTGTAGTGAAGCATGATGCGAGGCAGCCAACAGGCGGAGTGAGTTGGCATCGGCGATGGTCGCATCTTCAATCCAGTAGTGCAGCTTGGGCTCTGGTACTAACAACGTTTCAAAATTCAGATTGTTTAAGCTGCCATCCGGAATGATGAAGACTTGCGCATCTTTCCTCAGCAGAGACTGCGCAGGGGCGATAAGCATTTTGTACAGCGCCATCCCATCGGCGTTCGCCGTCTCAAGCACATCCTGCGGACCAACCAGAGCCTTTCTATAGCGCTGCACCGCCGCATCGATCTCCGATTTGGAAGGCAGCGGAAACAGAGTTGTTTTCTGCGGTGTGACCGCCCAGAGATACGACTGCTTCTCGCCCAGCCAATAAAAAAGAATTGCGCCACCGGCGCGTTTCGCTGCTTGTTGCGCATTCAGCGGATCGGGAGCGAACGAGCTGGTTTTTGGCAACAATCCCAATCCTTCGGTAAGGGTGCGGGCGCGGCTGTAGTCGGCAACCTGCAATGCTTGGCTAGTCTTTCCGCGAGTGATCAGAAAATGAATGTAGTCGTCGTAGATGCGGGAAGCGTTGGTAAGAAACGGCAGCCGGGAATCTTCGTGCTGAAGTTCAGAACGGGCTGCCTCAAAAGTGCTGAGCGCAGCTCGGTATTCACGCTCGGCCGAGTCTGGCTGGTCTTCGTCTTCATAGAGCCGGGCGAGCGAGTGCTCCGCCTCCCACTTGAGGAACACCGGGCTATCTTCAGAATGGGATACCTCGCGGAACGCGTTCTCGGCGGCGGTGACGTCGTGCTGTTGCGCAGCCACTTGCCCTTGGACAAGCCGGGGATAGACTTCGTCGCGCTTGTTGCCGTCGGCTTGCGCCATGGAGAGCGCTTCGGCCGCGTAGCGTTTCGCGTCGTCAAGCTTCCCGGTTTGCTCAGAAACAAACGCCAACGCGATCAGCGAGTTGATGATGTCTTCTTTACTGTTGATTTGCTTTGCGAGCTTAAGTGACTGTTGGAACGCCTGTTCTGCAACTGAGAACCGCCCAGTGTCGAGGTCAATGTATGCGGCGTTGGTGAGCCATCCGACATGGCTCGCCGCCTGGCCAAGTTTTTCAGCTTGTTTACTCGCCTCGATGAACATCTCTCGGGCCTTCTCGGCGTCGCCGAGCTTGTAGTAAGCCCATGCGATATTACCCTGCGCATTCTGCGAGATGCTGTCGTAGCCTCTGGCCACGGAAATCTGTCGGGCTGCATCGGCCCAATCGAGCGCCTCATCAAAATGCGTTTGCGACTCAGCGCACCAACTCAGATCCAATAATGCGTTAGCTTCCCAGAATTCGTCGCCGCTCGACCGAGCAGAAACCAGAACCCGTTCGAAGAATGGTTGCGCCTGAGCATAGCGACCTCGGTCCATTTCTAGAACTCCCTGTGCACCTACTACATCAGCGCAGACGGGATATTCATTGACCGTGCAGAGGTGCTCAGCCTCCTGAAACGTCCGGTCGGCCTCTGTGAACCTGTGCAGGGAGGCGTACGCAAGGCCTTCCCATCTCAATTTTTGAACGGCCAACTCTCCTGTCGGAGGCCGAGCTGACTCGGTAAGAAGAAGCTTTAGTCCTTCGTTGTCCATGCCGCGCACGTGCAGCACCCTTGCTTTGAGGATGGTAAATTTCCACGCCCACTCAGGACTAACAGCGTGGAAATCGTTGTAACCTTTCTCCGCTTCCAACGCCGCAGCCACCGTGTCTCCCTTGCGAAGCGTCTGCCTCGCATGCTCGAAGGCGGCTTGGGGATCGCGGTGGCTGCAGGCTGAGAGACACACGAGAACAACGGTTATCAGAATGGCTGTTGATTCGCGACTACTGAAGTAATACGCGACTGGCAAGCACGCATCCCGGATTCTCCGCGAGGAAAACATTGTGGGTCCGCTTGCTGACAGATTCTAATTGAAAAGCTGGCAGGCGTTTTTCAGAGTGGACCCGCAAATATCAATTTGGACGATGCGCGGATCGATGCGCAGCCACCGCGCCGCAGGCGGCTCTAGTTTCCCCCGCCCTGACCGCCTTGGCCATTTGACTCGCTGTTCCCGACGTTGTTATTGCCCTGCGCCAGGCACCCTAGCTCCATTCGGATCATGGTCAGGTGGAAGGCGTATTTTTCAGGGCCGGGTACGCCGTTTTTCTCACGCTTCAGGGTAAGCTCGGCGAGGAATATCTTGCCAAAGTGGGGTATGTCGAGCACGTGTCCGAATTGCAGTCCTGGGGCGCCGGTCACGCTGTTCACCAACGAACATTTCACTTCTCCCTTTCTAAGCGCAGCGTCCGGGTCCCATTGGTATTGCTGGCCCGCCCACTCGGGAAGATTCCTGGCCTTGTTGATGTTGTCATATTGACCGGAAATCCGGCTGAATACGGCTTCGTCATCAAAGTACGATTTCTCGTTGGCCGGCTTGGGTCCAAGAATGTCCACGTGCCGTTCGAGGTCGACTCTGTGTCCGCCAATCCTCAGATTGTCGAAACGCGTGCCCAAAAAAGTCACCGACGGCACCGCGTCAGTCTGCCCATTTTCAGGGTCGTAGACAGGATGTTCCGTGGAAATCTGCGCCACTACGCGATCGGCTGTGACCACGTCAAGTACGTTGAGGTCCTCGACCACCGAGGTCGAGAGCGTGGTAAAGCCGTGTCCCGGTTTCGGGCTTTTGTGGCCGGCAACCTGCGTGTATCCGGAGCGATAGGAAATTAATCCCTCTAAGCGGAAAGGATCGGCCTGTTTGAATTGGTAGTGGCCGTCCTTAGGCAACTTCACATAAGCGCGCGGCGCGATCCGCTCGCGCAGGGGTTCTTCGAATTCCGCGCTCAGAAGATCTGCAGTGGCGTAGTAAGTGTGAGACGGTTCTTTGGTCGGTAGAAGTGACTTCACCAGTGTAGCCATTTCGTTCCCTCCGCTCGATTGAGCTACTTCTGAATTTTTACTTCAATCGAATAATGGCCGAGGTCTGAACTCTCGCTGTTGGCTGTATTGCCGCGTATTGCGAGCTTATAAATGCCTTGCTCCTGATTCGCTCCTGGAAAGTAAATTGACCGGGCCTCATCGGATGACGCCGCGGGCATGGTGCGCGACCATTCTAGTCTTCCTGAGGGGCTCGACAAGTGAAAAGTGTATGAAGTGTAGTGGCTGTCCGGAGGAATATTCACCAGCAGATGAAAGCCTTCGCCAGCGCGTGGCGAGATCTGGACGGTGTTTGTCCCACGGGTGCTCACGTTGATCGAGGCCCACGGCAGAATCTGCGGACTGCTGGCCAATTGCTTTAGCTGGGGATAGGTAACCAGATTCTGATAGGCAACTACGATTAACAGGGCAGCCAAAACAGGCACGATCAACGCTGGCCGGAACCATCCAAGGCGGCTCGCGGTGGCTGGAGCCGGAACTCTGGCTGGGGATACGACCAGTGGTTCCGACAACACGACCTTACTGTGCTCTACCAATGCGGCACCCGCTCGCACGTCGAGCGCGCACTCCTGGCATTCAAAAAAATGTTCCTCGAATTGTTCCTGTAGTTCCGGCGTAAGCTCCCCCAGCAAGTATTTTTCCGCAGCCATCAAGCGAATTGACTCGCTATGGTCCATTCCACTTCCCCCTCGTATGGATAGTGCAAAAACTATGCAGACCGTTTCATTCTTAACTCGCTGCGGATCTGGTGATGCCGGAAGGCAAACTCTTTACATAGACCGCCTTAAATGCCTGTTTGGCGCGATGCAACAGAACCCGGAGGTAGTCACGGTCTACGCCAAAGTCCCGGCATACCGCGTCTTTATCGCGTTCTTCGAGAAATATCTCCCGCAGGAGTCGCCGGTCGCGTTCCGACAACTCGTCCAAAACCTGGCGCACTTTCTGCTCCATTTCTTTGTGCGAGAGGATGGCGACCACATCCAGCGATGGATCTGGAACGTTTGCGCCTTCTTCCTCTTCGACCGGATTCTCCCGGCTAGCCGATCGATAGTGCTCGAGCAATACGTTGTTGCAAACAGAGTTCACAAAGGCTCCTAGCCGTTCCGGCTGTCTTAACTTCCCCTGACCGCGCAATGTGGCGAAGACTCGGGCGAAAGTTTCCTGGCGCAAGTCTTCCACTGCCTGAGGAGATTTAACCCGGGAACGCAGCTTCAATTGGATCAGTTCACTGAAATAGGCGACAAAATGGCTCTCCGTCCGGAAGTCGCCGGAACAGAGCCGCTCCAGGTAAACCTCGTTGAATTCGTGGAATTGCAAGGCTTGGCCCTCAAGGTGCGCCTAAGTGGCAGCTATTCTACACCTGCTTCACTGGAGATCAAGGGATGCGGACTTCGACAGTGGGTCAGTCTGCTCCTTATAACGGGACGTCATTCCGGAGGCCCGTGCCGTCCAACGGGCTGAGAAAATCCCGCGTGGATCACCTCAATTAAATGTTTAATGAAACAAGGGTGTGTACAAATGCACTATCGAAGTAACCAGAAATAACTACATATAGATCTGACGGTGAAGAATCGTGACTATGACGCAAGCACATCCGCGTAAAGACCTTCAGCAGCAGTTGTTGATGCGTGCCTTCCAGTTGCGGAGGAGCCGCCGAGAGCTGTTTCTGCTAGGCGACGTCAACAGCTCAGCCTGACGGAAGCGGCTCTAATTCTCGGCATCACCCGGGTCGCGGCCAAACGGAGGCTGCTGTTGGCTCGCCGGCGAATGCGGAAAAGCATTGATCATTTGTGGGAATGACAGGGAAGGCTGAACAAAGTTGAAAAATTGGTGCGGAAGGGGGGATTTGAACCCCCACGCCTTTCGGCGCCACCCCCTCAAGATGGTGTGTCTGCCAGTTCCACCACTTCCGCGCTGTGAAGCAACTATGGGGCGATGTCGATGCTCCAGGAATACTGCATCGCGAGGTTTAATGGTATCGCGTCCGGTCATGTCCTGCAACGTAGGTGATTTCAAGCTGCTTGTGTAAA